>UEXS01000886.1_pt1 | contig 12346 bp, 7 predicted proteins | sample 4301141 | NCBI WGS metagenome assembly UEXS01 (sample SAMEA4773178, study PRJEB27434) | metagenome | biome: 2259; feature: agricultural soil; material: soil | place: USA | collected 2014-09 | depth 0.25 m
GATTGGATTGTTTGCGTGTTACGTACCGGCTCGCCGCGCAATGAAGGTCGATCCGATGGTCGCGCTTCGATATGAATGATGCGCTGCAAGGCACGTGATCGATCGCTTGGCCGGGCGGATGTACACCGAACACACCCGCCGCGCTCGACTCTCACGCAGAGGCTTCGCCGGCTGCAAAGAGTTTATTCTTTCGTTCCTGAATCTCGGCCGGTGTCGGGTCTTCGATATGCGTACCGATCGCCCACGTGAATCCGAAAGGATCCTTTACGTGACCGTAGCGGTCTCCCCAAAACTGATCCGCGAGCGGCATAGTCACTGCGCAGCCGGCGGCTACAGCCTGAGCAAAAACGGCGTCAGCATCCGGAACATACAAGTGCAGCGCGAACGGCCAGTGTCCTTCCGCTATGGGCGGCGACCCGTGTTCCGGAAAGGAATCATTGAACATCAAGTCGGAATCGCCGATGCGCACGTGAGCATGCATGAGCTTGCCCGCCTGTCCGGGCGTTATGGAAACCTCTACCGCATTGAATGCGCGCTTCAAGAAATCAAGGTACTCGACCGCTCCGTTCACAGTGAGATGAGGCGTCAGCGTGTTAAAGCCTTCGGGAATGGGACTGTTTGCTTTAGGCATAGTGTGTCAATCATAAGCCGAGTGGCGCCGCCGGGCAAACAGGACGCACGGTTCTTGCGCTCAGGTTCGATTTCCCCGAGTTTCCGTTTCAGACAATCATTCATCGCGCGCCGAACGCCAAACCGCTAGCGCAGTCGCTTTTCGTGATGGTAAATCCGTGACGCTTGCCCTTCGGCCAGTGAAACCGGATCGTTAAGCTCCGGCTGTTTGGCAAACCGAGCCTCGCTCCGCGTGCGGGCGGCGATCATCGAATTGGACCGAAGGTCAACGGACTCAAGCCTGGCACCCTCGTCTAGACTTCTAAAACTTCTATGCCTCCTGACCGCTTATTCACGAGTGGACGACAACACTCTCATCTGAGCTTGTCTCTTGATGCTGCGACTAATTCTGTGGACTATGGTTCCGCCAGCCCGTACCCATTGCACAGGCTGGCGAGATCGAGCTTCGGTTTCACGAAGAGGTTGTTGTTACCTCTTAATGAGATTGGGATTGTCTTTCGGCAGAGTTAAACAGTGCTTCTTGAGCACGCAACAGGTTCTCAACGCGTGATCGTAGAATCCCAAATCGAAGCAGACCGTGGAGCCGGGCGGCGCGCCGGTTATGATCGCCGTCCCGGTGAACTGGCCGCCGGGAGGAACCGAGATCGAGAAATAGGAAGGCGTTATGACCGTGCCAGCCGGAGTGATGGGGCCAAGCACATACATATGTTCAAAGGTGAACGGAGTGTTGTTTTGAATGGTGAATGACCAAATGAAACCATTCGGGCCAAAAGCAACGCTCTCCTTGATGAACTGTGCACAATCACACGACGGCATCGTAATACATGCCTCGCTGGAGCAGATGCACTGCGTGTGCTTGTCCAGGAACGTCGCGGTCATACAGGTCACTTGGCCCGGCGTCGCCCCGGTAATTGTCACGAGAAGCGTGGTTGACTGGAGGGGAAGAAGTGGCGTGGCGAGGTTGAACTGTTGCGGCGTTATTGTGAACGTACTGCCGATGGGCGGAGTCAGCAATATCGTGCTAACCGGCGACCCGGAGTTGTTAAACACGGTCAAGGTGGCCGCGAAGGTGGGAGGGTTCCCTGGCTTGCAGATTATTTCCTTGGCCGTCAAGTCAACGCACGGCGTTTCTTTCCTGCAGTTTCCGAAGTCTCGCTGCACCACCTGGCCAGCAGCCAGCGTCACTGTGTAGGTGGCCGGGCCGCCCGGGATAGTTTGCGACCAGCCCGATTGTGGCTGTTCAGAGATGGTGTATGTCCCGGGGGCAAGGTTGTTGAAATAGTAGAAGCCGTTGGCGTCTGTCACGGCGGTAATGACTGCGCCGGTTGAAGTGTTCGTCGCAACAATTGTCCATCCCTGCAACCCGGGCTCGATAGTCTGACTGGTTGCATTGTTGTCATTCTTGCCGTTGCAGTTCCTATCGTCTATTTTTCTGCCTATTATCTTGCCAGTTGGCTTGCAACAAGCTGGCGATAAGAACAAGGGAGCCCCGGGCGGATCGGTCGTGATCTTTCCAAGTACATTTAAGCCCAATGCCACGCCGCTGGAGTTTCGCACTTCTATTCTCAGACAGTGCTCTCCGGGCGATACGCGAGTGAATGTCTTATCGACTGTAAAGGGTTTCGTGAAGGCGCCGGTGGTTGTGTCCTCGTTCCTGGCAATCTCGACGCCATCAAAATATATGTACGCGATGTTATCGACGAGCATGTCAAACTTGATTCTGAGGCTGTTGACACCATCGCAAGTGCAAAAGCACCTTTGAAACGCATACGGCGCGAACATGTAAGTAGCAGGTGGAATAGGGATCGCTGGTCCCGGATTATTTGTGTTGTTCAAGAGTGACTCGTTCACGTCGTATGCGGATATCCAGCCGGACTGTGGGGTCCCACTGAGCGGCAAGTTCTTCCAGGCGGTGTTGGGAACTATGACCCACGCTGGACTCGGCATCGAGAGGGAGGTCGTCGATCCTGGAGTATCGGGAAAACTATCTTTGGGGCTACTGTCGATGGCGCTGGGCGCGTCAACAAGCTCCCAGAACGGATCAGCAACAGTGGCTGGAGACGTTGCCCCGAGGACGGTTTGCGCAACCGGATCGTATCCGGTGTTGATTATGAGTTCTTTAACTTTGCACTTGTCGTCATTGCACGAAGAACTCTGTGTTCCGCCGGAGTTCTGCGCAACTGCGCGCAGAGTCACATGCGAATCGCTTGCTGCAAACAGCAGTGCAATAAGCACAACGAGGGACCCGCGCTTTCCCTCGAGCGAACGGCCGCGACCCGGGCGGGGTTTGCTGATGACACAAGTTTCCCGATTCGGTGAGGTTGTCATGATAATTTCCTTCTTCGCCTCTGCTACAGCGAATGAAAAGGCCGGAGGAGGGGGTCGGCCTGTTGTCTTCGGTCTGAACGGTCAATGGTGGGTAGGGAATTGAGCGACCCACGTAAATTCAACGAACCTCCTCTGTAATAATAGACGCATTTCCCAGGAGTAATAATTCAAACATAACAAAAATTGATCGTGAGTGCGGTTGGAGCGATCTCTTCAGAGGCGTGGGACTTCGCCAAAGGCCTGATAAAAATGGGGAATTGTGGTGTAATTGGATCTTCCGGAAAGGAGTCTCCGATGACGGGCCAAATAGAGAAGGGCTGCGTGTTCCGAAAACTACACGAGCGCGATCGCGCATTCATCATTCCAAATCCGTGGGACATCGGTACGGCGCGGCTCCTGGCCAATCTCGGCTTTGAAGCGCTCGCGACAACAAGCGCCGGTTATGCATTCTCAATCGGCCAGCGAGACAATACCGTCGGCCGCGAACGGATGATCGCTCATGTTCGCGAGATGACTGCTGCTACTGACTTGCCCGTGAGCGCCGATCTCGAGAACGGCTTTGGGGATGATCCCGAAACCGCCGCGGAGACGATCAGGCTTGGCGCGGAAGCCGGGCTCGTTGGTGGCTCGATTGAAGACTCGACCACAACTCGAGACGCTCCGATCTACGATATTCAACACGCAGCCGAGCGAGTCCGCGCCGCCGCCGAAACCGCTCATTCGCTCAATTTCAAATTCACATTAACCGCTCGCGCTGAAAATTATCTCTTCGGGCGTCGAGATCTGAACGATACAATCAAGCGGCTCCAGGCTTATCAGGAGGCCGGAGCCGACGTGCTCTACGCGCCGGGTCTTGCGAGCAAGGATGACATCGCTTCGGTGGTCAGCTCGGTCGATCGTCCGTTGAACGTGTTGATGGGACTTGCCGGCGTGAAGCTGACCCTCTCTGAGTTATCAGAGATCGGCGTCAAGCGAGTCAGCGTGGGAAGCGTGCTTTCGCGCGTTGCGCTCAGCGCTTTTCTACGCGCCGCCGAAGAAATGCGCGATCACGGAACATTCACGTTCGCGGATGACATCGTCAGCTTTCGCGATATCAGCGCAATGTTCCCGAGGTAACGCAATGAAGACTTTGATTGGTTTGTCTTTGCTGATGGCGTTGATGCCGGTTGCGGCGACGGCTCGCCAAACAAGCACGACTGATCGACGCATCGAAGCCGAAGTGATGAAAGTCTTAGACGAATACATGGAAGCTTGGAATCGCAAAGACCTCGCCGCGTGGGAACGCACGTTTCACTTTCCGCACTATCGTCTCGCAAGCGGAAGGATGAACGTACTCGACAAACCCGGAATGCAGGACGCCGCGAGAGTGTGGGCGTCGGCGGGCAGCGATTGGCATCACAGCAAATGGGACCGCCGCCGCATAATCAGCTCATCGCCGGACAAGGTTCATGTCGATACGAAATTCACGCGTTATCGCGCCGATGGTTCGAAGATCGGCACTTACGAATCGTTATATATCGTGACGAAAGAGGACGGACGCTGGGGCGTGAAGCTCAGATCGAGCTACGCTCAGTGATTTTTCTGCAACGCCACAACACTCGATCGCACTAACCATGCGATCTTGTGTGCCCACCCAATTGATGACCGAATCTTCCGCTCGCTTCGAGCATATCGGAGGTGTCCACGTGCACAGCATCCTGCAAGATCTTCGTTACGGTTTCCGAATGATGTCCAAAAAGCCCGGCCTTACGTTGATCGCGGTGGTGACGCTGGCGCTCGGAATCGGCGCGACCACGGCGATCTTTACCGTCGTCAACGCGGTGCTGCTTCGCCCGCTTCCGTATCCGAACTCGGATCAGCTTCTGTCGATCGGGCAGCAATACAAGACGGAGCTTGCGGGCGCGGGCGAGCCGAAGTTCATCTTTTGGCGAGAGCAGAGTCAGTCATTCGAATCGATGGCCGCTTACTCGAATTTCGGCGGGGCTGGCGGAAACTTATCGGGCGGAAGCGAGCCGGAATTCGTGCGAGGCTTGCGAGTCTCCGAAGATTTCTTTCACGTGTTGGGCGTCTATCCCGCGCTTGGCCGCGTGTTCTCGGCTGACGAGGATAAATTGGGCGGCGAGCGCGTTGCGATTATGAGCGATGGACTTTGGCGGCGTCGCTTCGGCGCTGATCCCGGGTTGTTAGGCACGAGTGTTCTGCTCAACGATAAACCGGTGACGGTTGTCGGCATCATGCCGCCCGAATTTCGATTTGGCGCTGACCTGTTTGTGCCTATGCGAGCGCGTCCAACCGCGAACTACGATCCGAACGCTACGGTCATCGGCAGATTGAAACCCGGCGTGACGATCGCCAAGGCGCGAGCAGAGCTCCAGAACGGTGCCGATAACTTCCGCGCCGCATTTCCACAACAAATGCAGCCGGGCGAGAGCGTCGGTGCGCAATCTTACAAGGAAACGTTCACCGGGGATGTAAGTCAGTTGCTGTGGATTCTATTCTCGGCGGTTGGTTTCCTGCTGCTGATTGCGTGCGCGAACGTCGCGAACCTTCAACTCACGCGTAGCGCCGCGAGGCAAAAGGAAATCGCGGTGCGGCTGGCGCTCGGCGCGAGCAGCCGGCGAATCATCAGGCAGTTGATCACCGAAGGAGTCTTGCTCGCGCTGATCGGCGGCATCGCTGGAATTTTGCTGGCAATCTGGGGAACGGATTTATTGATGGCTTCAGTGCCTCAGGATTTGTTGCCAAGCGTCGCGGTGATTAGCGTCGACTGGCGCGTGATGTTGTTTGCGCTTGCGGCCGCGGTCGGCACCGGTGTGCTGTTCGGTTTGGCCCCGGCCTGGCAGTCACGCAGTGTGGATGTCAACACAACGCTAAAAGAGCAATCGGGCAGGAGCGGCTCGGCCCGAGGCAAATTGCGAAGCGCGTTGGTTGTGGCTGAGGTGGCGTTGTCGTTTGTGTTGCTCGTCGGCGCGGGCCTGCTCGTACGAACTTTTGCGAATTTGATGGGCGTGGATCCGGGCTTCGATCCTCACAACGTTTTAACTTGCCAGATCCAGTTGAACGGCGAGCGATACGACACAACGAATGAGGCCGCTGCATTTTATCGCGACGCTCTCGACCGGATTCGAAGTGTGCCGGGCGTCGAATCGGCGGCGGTCACGAATAAACTGCCGCTCGATTGGCAATTCAATATGCCGGTCATTTTCCCCGAAAACCCCGACCAGGTGCAGAGCGTGCAGTTTCGCATGATCTCACCGGACTATTTCCGCGTAATGAATATCCCGCTTCAACAGGGACGCGTGTTCACCGAAGGTGACAACGCCGGCGCGGCTCCGGTGATAATCATCAACGAAGCTTTCGCGCGCCGTTACTTCGCGGGAAAGGATCCGATGGCGCAGCAGCTTTCAGTTGGACGCGGCGCGAATGATCCATTACGTCAGGTTATTGGCATCGTAAGAGATGCCAAGCAATCGAGTCTTGATCGACCCGCGCCGCCGATGATGTTCGAGCCCATCGCGCAAATGACGGACAAGTTGATGGCAATCGCGCGCGCGTTCACTGCGGCGCACTTCACGATTCGCGCAACGGGCGAGCCCGCCGGGTTGATGGCCGCAGTCAAACGCGAAATCGCGGCCCTCGACCCGACGTTGCCGCTGTCTGAGATTCGCTCGATGGAGGAACTCACCGCGCGATCCGTTGCGACTCAACGGTTCAACATGTTGTTGCTCGGGTTATTCGCCGGGATTGGGTTGTTGTTGGCGGCCGTTGGGATCTACGGCGTCGTTTCGTATGTGGCAGAGCTGCGAACGAATGAGATCGGAATCCGAATTGCGCTCGGAGCGCGGGCCGGCGATGTGCTGGCGCTGATTCTGAAACACGGTTTGACGCTGGCGACGATCGGCGTCGCCCTTGGTTTGGGGGCATCGTTTGTGCTGACGCGTCTGATGAAGAGCCTGTTGTTTGGAGTAAGCGCGACCGACCCGGTGACGTTTGTCGTGATTTCAATGGTGTTGGCAGGAGTGGCTCTGGGAGCCTGTTTTGTGCCAGCTCGTCGCGCGACGAAAGTCGATCCGATGATAGCATTAAGATACGAATAACTTGGGTGTCAGGGTTCAGGGTTCGAGGTTTCTGGTTACTGTTTCTGACTTGAAGACCTAAGTTGCCACTCGGGTCCTCATTAACCAGAAACCAGAAACCAGAAACCAGAAACTCGAAACCGTGAAACCCTGAAACCCTGAACCCTAAACCCTGAACCCTGAACCCTGAACCGTTGGGAGAAATCATGGAGACTTTGATTCGAGACATTCAATACGGCGCGCGAATGCTGATCAGGCATCGAGGCTTGACCGTGGTCGCGATCGTGACCCTTGCGTTGGGAATCGGAGCGAACACTGCGATCTTCAGCGTCGTGAATGCAGTGCTTCTGCGCCCGCTTCCATTTGCTGAGCCCGAGCAACTCGTGGTCGCGCTCACAAAGACCAGCAAGCAGCCGCGGAATTGGGTCAGCTATCCCGATCTTCGTGACTGGAGAGAACAGAGCCAACTGTTCAATGAGTTCGCGGGCTTTGCCGCGCAGAGCGTCAACCTTACCGGCACGGAACAACCTGACAGGCTGGTCGGCTCCTTCGTGACCGACAATTTCTTCAAGACGCTGAAAGTTGATGTTGCACTTGGGCGCGGATTCATGCCCGGCGAAGATCAGCCTGAGGCTCAGCGCGTAGTGATTGCCAGCCACACAGTGTGGCGCGATCGATTTGGCGCCGATCCGAATTTGCTCGGAAGGTCACTGATTCTCAACGGCCAGCCGCATACCGTGATTGGCGTCTTGCCCGAGTCATTCCATTTTCAATGGGGCGACGCCGATGTGTGGATGCCGATTCGAAGCTATCCAAACTTCTCGGACGATCGCCGAAAGCCTGCCGCGGCGGTGATAGGCCGTCTCAAACCCGGCGTGACGGTTACGCAAGCTCAAACGGAATTGGATACGATCGCGGGGCGCCTCGCCGAACAATACCCTGAGACAAATGCCGATCGACAAGCTGAAGTGCAGGGATTTCAGGACTTCATGGTCGCTGACCTGAAACCGTCGTTGCTGGTCCTGCTGGGAGCGGTCGGGTTTGTGTTATTGATCGCCTGCGCCAACGTAGCGAATTTGCTGTTGGCGCGCGCCCTCACCCGCCAAAAAGAAATGGCGCTGCGAGCGGCGCTCGGCGCAAGCCGCGTTCGGTTGGTGCGTCAACTTCTGACCGAGACGGTGATGCTGTCGCTTGTTGGGGGCGCGCTCGGGTTGCTGCTCGGAGTGTGGGGAACCGATTTGCTTGCGGCGAACAGCCCGTCGGATCTTCCGGCCGGCGTCACTGCGAAGCTCGATGCAACGGTACTCATGTTTACGCTCGGCGTTTCGATGATAACCGGAGTGTTGTTCGGCTTGGCGCCGGCGCTGAAATTCTCAAGGCCCGACGTTTACGAGACGCTCAAGGAGGGCGGCAAGACATCGGGCTCGGGTTCAGTGCGGAGCGGCGCGCGCGGAGTGCTGGTAGTATCGCAAGTCGCGCTCGCACTCGTGCTGTTGATTGGTTCGGGGTTAATGATCAGGAGCTTCTTTAACCTTGTTCGGGTCGCCCCGGGCTTCAATGCAGAGAACCTGCTGACGCTTGAATATCGGGTTCCGCGCAACAAGTATCCCGAGGGTCAGCAACAATGGAATTTTCACAAGCAAGTCGTTGAAAAAGTGAGGGGGCTTGCGGGCGTCACTTCAGCGGCCGTAGTTTTGGCGCTGCCCTACAGCGGCAACGGCGGCTCGATGAATTTCGTTCCGCTCGATCGCGCCGAGCCCGCAAAAGGCGACGAGCCAACTGCGCAACGCAATTCCGCCGACGCCTTCTACTTCAACACGATGCAAATCCCATTGCTGAGCGGACGTGTGTTCACCGAGCAGGATCAAGCCGGAACGCCGCAGGTCGTTGTAATCAATCAGACGATGGCGCGCCGATACTGGCCGGACGACGATCCCATCGGCAAGCGGATTCGTATCTCAGGCACCGGCCTGAGTGATTCAGATATCATCGCAACGATCGTCGGTGTGGTCGGCGATGTCAAACACGGGAGCCTTGATGAACGAAGCACCCCTCAAATCTATCTGTCCTTCGCCCAGAATCCTTTTATTTTCGCGACGCTCGCGGTCAGGACTCAAACCGAACCGATGAGTATGGCCGGCGCAGTACGCAGCGCGGTGTGGTCGGTGGACAAGGACCAGCCGGTATGGAAGGTTCGCACCGTCGAGTTCTTGATCAATCGGGATCTCGGCCCGAGGCGATTCATGATGGCGCTGCTGGCGGGATTCGCCGCGCTCGCGTTGCTGCTTGCGGCGATCGGGATCTACAGCGTGATCTCGTACTCGGTGACACAGCGCACGCACGAGATCGGAGTACGAATGGCGTTGGGGGCGAAAGCCGGCGACGTGCTAAGGCTGGTGATCGGGCAGGGAATGATTCTGATACTGATCGGCATCGGCGCGGGTCTGGTAGCTGCGTTCGGGTTGACGCGGCTCATGTCGGGATTGCTGTTCGGGGTGACCGTGACGGACCCGCTCACATTCGCGGCTATATCAGCCCTGCTGACAATAGTGGCTCTGGGAGCCTGTTTCGTGCCGGCTCGCCGCGCGACCAAAGTCGATCCGATGATCGCTCTCCGATACGAGTGATATTGATTTGCGTATGCCGATTTGCGATTGCGATATCACGCTTGAAAGTAAAGAAACAATCTGGAATCAGCCTCGTAAATTGGAAAGAAAGCAATCGCAAATCGGCAATCGGCAATCGGAAATCGGAAATATGATTATGGAAACAGTGTTGAAGGACATCCGCTTCGGAGTTCGGATGCTGCTCCGCAGCCCCGGGTTCACGGCAGTGGCCCTGCTCGCGATCACGCTTGGAATTGCGGCAAACACGACAACATTCAGCGCGATCGACGCGACACTGTTTCATCCGTTCGCATTTCCCAACCAGGACCGTCTGGTTATGCTTTGGGAGACCAACCCGGAGCTGGGCTTCAAACGCGGCTCGGTTGCGCCCGCTAACGCGGGCGACTGGCGCGAACAGAATCAAACCTTCGAACACATCGTCATCATCAACCAGCGTTCATTCGATCTCACTGAACGCGACGAGCCGGAACGGTTCTTTGGTTACTTTGTATCGTCGACGTTCTTCGAAGCGCTCGGCGTGCGGGCGATGTATGGCCGAACTTTTAGCGCGGATGAAGGCGAGCCGGGTAAGCAGGATGTCGTGGTGCTGAAGCACAGCCTCTGGCAAAGGCGTTTTGGCGCGGACCCGAACATCGTCAATCAGACCATCCGGCTAAACGGCAAAACGTTCACCGTGATCGGAGTGATGCCGCCGGATTTCAACTATCCGTTCAACGGTGGCGAGATGTGGGCGCCAATCGTTTTCGACTCAAAAGACCTGGTCAATCGCGGCAGCCATTTCCTCCAGGTGATGGGTCTGCTAAAGCCCGGCGTGACGATCGCGCAAGCGAGCGCCGATCTCAGGGGGATTGCGGCTCGCGCGGCCGAGCAATTCCCGGAAACCAATGCCGGGCGCAGCGTCAACGTCATTTCGATGACGGAAGACGCAACGCGCGGCTCGCGCATGTACGCGCCGGTGATGCTTGCCGCTATTGGGTTTGTGCTGCTGATCGCGTGCTCGAATGTCGCAAACCTTTTGCTTGTGCGCGGCGCGTCCCGGCAGAAAGAGATCGCGATTCGATTGGCGCTGGGCGCGAGCCGCTGGAGGCTCGTGCGACAGTTGCTGACTGAGAGTCTGCTGCTGAGCGTGGCTGGTGGCGCGCTTGGGTTGCTGCTCTCGGTGTGGGGCGTGAAGAGTCTGGCGCGCGCGATACCCGAAGATTTTTCCAAGTTCATTCCCGGCTGGCACAACCTGGTCATCAACCGAACGGCTTTTTTATTCACGCTAATTGTGTCCGTGGCGGCCGGACTGTTGTTCGGTGTTGTTCCTGCGCTTCAGTCGACAAAGACGAATTTCAATGAGGCATTGAAAGAAGGCGGCAAAGGCTCATCGGGCAAAGCGTCGCACAATCGCGCGCGCAATAGTTTGATTGTTGCCGAAGTGGCCTTGTCGCTGGTGCTGCTGATCGGCGCGGGATTGATGGTACGCAGCTTCATCGAATTGCTTAGATCGGACCTCGGCGTGAATCCCGCGAACGTCCTGACAATGGAAGTCTCGCTGCCCAACGAAAAGTATGCAAAGGTCGAAACTCGCTCCGCCTTCTTTGACCAGCTTATGAATCGTGTTCAGGCGTTGCCCGGTGTGACACGCTCAGGAGGCATCGGGAATCTGCCGATGGGCGGCTCCAGCAACAGCCGCGGCATCGAGCGGATAGGTCAAAGCGTTTTTGCGCAAGGTAAGCAACCAAACATTCTGTATGTCCCGATCACTCCCGGATATCTCGAAGCCATCGGGACCGAGCTCATCAAGGGACGCAACATCAATGAACAGGATCGCGGGGATTCGCCGCGAGTGGCTCTGGTCAACGAAGCGTTCGTCAACGAGTTTCTGCCCGGCCAGGATCCCATCGGTAAGCAGTTCAAAGAACCCGCGAGTCCGCCCGTCTCGATCATCGGGGTAACGGCCAATGTGATGAATGCCGACTTTGATGACAAACTGGAGGCGCAGATTTACGTTCCATACGCACAGGAGGTGTGGCGCTCGATTTACCTGGTGATTCGCAGCGGCTCCGCGCCGGCGCAACTCACATCCGCGGTGCGCGGCGAAGTTAGCGCGCTCGACAAAACACTGCCGGTATTCAACGTCAAAGCGATGGAGCAAGTCATCGATGAGCGAATGTCTCCCAAGCAACTGGCGACGGCAATGATGGCGATCTTTGCGATTCTTGCGCTCGTGCTTGCGGGCGTGGGCATCTACGCGGTGATGAGTTATGCAGTGGCTCAGCGCACGCATGAGATTGGTATTCGCATGGCGCTTGGCGCGCAGGCTCGCGACATCTTCAAACTGGTGATCGTCCAGGGATTGACGCTGACACTCGTAGGGATTGTCATCGGGCTGGCTGGAGCCTACGCGATGACTCGCGCGATGGCCGGGATTCTGTACGGCGTGACGGCCACAGACCCGCTTACGTTCATCGGCATATCGCTGCTGCTCGGCGGCGTTGCGATGTTGGCATGTTATGTGCCGACCCGCAGAGCTATAAGAGTCGACCCGATGATCGCGCTCCGCTATGAATGATTGAAGATAGAGGATAGAGGATAGAGGATGGAGGATAGAGAATCGAGGATCGCGCATTGGATCTTTCGAGTCTACGGCTAATGCTCGATCCTCCATCCTCAATCCTCGATCCTCAATCCTCCATCCTC
>UEXS01001052.1_pt1 | contig 12322 bp, 7 predicted proteins | sample 4301141 | NCBI WGS metagenome assembly UEXS01 (sample SAMEA4773178, study PRJEB27434) | metagenome | biome: 2259; feature: agricultural soil; material: soil | place: USA | collected 2014-09 | depth 0.25 m
AGATAGCGAATCCTTCCTACGCACGAGTGGAAGCACGCAGGCGCCTGACCGGTCTCGAGCCGCGGAAAACACAGGATGCATTTTTCCGATTTGCCGGTTGACCAGTTGTAGAAGGTCTTTTTGTAAGGGCAGGCAGTCACGCACATGCGCCAGCCCCGGCAGACTTCCTGGTTGATCAGTACGATGCCGTCTTCGCCGCGTTTGTAGATCGCTCCCGAAGGACACGCCGCGACGCACGCCGCGTTCAGGCAGTGATTGCAGATGCGAGGCAGATAGAAGAAAACCAGGCGTTCGATCTCGAACAGCTCGGCGCGTTGCTCTTCGGTGAGCGCTTCGAGATTCGGATCGTTCGCGGCGTAGACCGGCGAGCCGCCGAGATCGTCATCCCAGTTCGGGCCGGCTTCGACGTTCATGTATTTGCCGGTGACCATCGAGATCGAACGAGCTGTCGGTTGATCGGCTCCTTCGGGCGCGTTGAACAGGTCTTCGTACTTGTAGGTCCACGGCTCGTAGTAATCGTCGAGCCTTGGCAGGTACGGGTTGTGAAAGATGTTCAGGACTCGGAGGACGCGCCCGCCCATCTTGAGATCGGGTTGCCCGTTCTTTTGTTCCCATCCGCCTCTGTATTTGTTCTGATCTTCCCACGCGGTGGGGTAGCCCGTGCCGGGTTTGGTTTCGACGTTGTTCCACCACATGTATTCGGCGCCTTTGCGGTCGGTCCATACGTTCTTGCAAGCGATCGAGCACGTATGACATCCGATGCACTTGTCGAGATGAAACACCATTGAAATCTGTAAGCGAACGTCCATGGTTTAGTCCTTGTCCGTAGTCCGTAGTCCGTAGTCCGTGGTGCGCAGCTACGGACTACTGACCACGGACTACGGACTTCCTTTTACCAACTCACCTTCTCGAGTTTCCTCACCATCACAAACGTGTCGCGATTAACTCCGGTCGGGCCCCAGTAATTGAAGTGATAAGTAAATTGCCCGTAGCCTCCGGCCATCAGCGTCGGCTTCAACCGGATTCGCGTCAGGCTGTTGTGTCCGCCCGCGCGGCGATTGCCACGCATCGGCGACTTCGGCACCGACAGCGTCCTCTCAGGCGAGTGATATTGAATGCACGCGCCTTTCGGGATTCGAGCGCTCACAACCGCTCGCGTGCAGACGACGCCGTTGTCGTTGTAGATCTCGACCCAGTCGTTATCCTTTATGTCGATTTCGGCGGCGTCTTCATCGTTCATCCATAGCGGCTCACAGCCGCGCGACAAGGTCATCATTCGATGGTTGTCCGAATACGTAGAGTGGATGTGCCACTTGCCGTGCGGCGTGAGGTAATTGAGCGCTTTGGTCTTGCCTTCTTTGGTGCTGTGCTTTAGATCGCCATAAGCCGCGGGCTTTGGCGACGGCTTGTAAGTCGGCAGGTTTTCGCCGAACGCGATGTAGCCTTCGTGATCCTGATAGAACTGCTGACGCCCGGTGAGCGTGCGCCACGGAACAAGCCGCTCATAGTTGTAAGTGAATGCCGAGTACGCGCGGCCGTCGTGAGTCAACCCCGACCAAATCGGACTGTTCAACAATCGATGCGGCTGAGCCTGCAGGTCTTTGTAAGTCGTTCGCACGAGCCGTGATTTCTCAGCAAGATCGGAAAGAGGCCGGCCTACTTTCTTCTCGACGAACTGATAAGCGCGATAAGCAAGCTCGCCGTTTGTCTCGGGGGCGAAATGAAGAATCATGTTAGCCGCGTCTTCGGCTCGTTTGAGTGAAGGATACTTGCTGCCGTTCCACCGCTCGATCGTGTGCTGTTGTGATTCGACTACGTCATCGTAGAAGTCTTCGATCGCGTACTTCACACCGTGCGCGCCCATCCCGTTCTTTCTGGCCAGCGGACCGAGCGAGATAAATTGGTTGTAGAGATTCACGTAGTCGCGTTCAACGAGCGTGAAGTGTCCCATCGTCTTTCCGGGTATAGGTTCGCACTCGCCCTTGCCCCAGTCTTTGATCTCCGGCTGCGAAATCTCGTCGGGCGTGTCGTGCGCGAGCGGAGACGCAACCAAATCCCTGATCGGCGCGGGCAGATGTTTCTCCGATAGCTCGCTGACGCGCTTTGCAAGATTGCGGAAGATGTCCCAGTCACTCTTTGATTCCCAGCATGGCGGCACCGCTTCCGAAAGCGGATGAATAAACGAGTGCATGTCCGTCGAGTTCAAATCAGCCTTCTCGTACCACGTCGCCGCCGGCAGGACTATGTCCGAGTAAAGCGCCGAGGTGTCCATTCGAAAATTCAGATCGACGACCAGGTCCATCTTTCCCTGCGGAGCTTCGGACCTCATGTCGACATCCTTCACCGTTCCTTCGGCGCACTCGCCGGCGATGTCGTTGTGATGAGTTCCAAGATAGTGCTTGAGGAAAAACTCGTGCCCCTTTGCGCTGGCCATCAATGCGTTGCCGCGCCAGATGAACCACACGCGGGGCCAGTTCGCTTTCGAGCTTGGCTTCTCGACCGAGAGAGGAAGCTTCTTCTGCTGAATCTGCCGAACGACGTGATCGATGATTTCCTGATCGGTGGTTGCGCCTGATTTGATCGCTTCCTGGACGACGAGAGGATTGGGCTTGTTGAACTGCGGATAGAAAGGAAGCCAGCCGCAGCGCACTGCTTTGGCTTGCATGTCGATGGTGTGCCCGCTTGCGAACCCGGCATCACCATTCGAGCCGTTCCGGGGAACGGGATGATAATCGGTGAACTCGCCTTCGTAGCGCCACTGTTCGCTGTGCACGTAATGCCACGACGGCGCGTTTTGCAGTCGCACCGCGTTGACCCAGTCGCGGGCGAACGCGATGTTGCTCCACGCGGCAACCGGCGCGAGCTTTTCCTGACCGACGTAGTGATTTAATCCTCCTCCGTTCTTTCCCACGCATCCACACAGCATCAGCGCCGTGATCGCCGAGCGGTAAATCAGATTGTTGTGGTACCAGTGATTGACTCCAGCGCCGATGATCACCGCGCACTTGCCTTCGGTTTTCGCCGCAGTCGAAGCCCATTCGCGTGCGAACTTGATCACGGTCTCTTTCGAAACGCCGGTCCATTGCTCTTGCCACGCGGGCGTGTATGACAGGCGCGTGTCGTCGTAGTCTTCGGGATAATCGCCGGTGAGTCCGCGGCTCACGCCGAATTGCGCCATCAGCAGATCGTAGACCGTCGTGACCAGGACCTTGCCGTCTTCGGTTTCGATCCACTTGGCGGGGACTGAACGAAGAAAGGTTTCATCTGCTCCGAACTCGAGGAATGAAACTTCAACAACTTCGTCTGAGTTGTCGATGAAGCTCAACTGAGGATCGATCTCCGAGCCGTCTGATGGGTCTTTGAACTCGAGATTCCACTTGCCCTGGGTCTGACCCCATCGATGACCTACGGAACCGCCGGGCATTCGAGGTTGATTCGAGAGCGAATCGTAAATCAGGAACTTCCAATCGCCGTTTCCTTCGTCTTTGTATCGCGCAAGTGTGTTCGCGCGAAGGAGCCGGCCGGGCGAATAAGCGTTCGTAGTTCGGCCTTCAGGCGGATAGTTTGTACCTTCGGACTCAACCGATGTTTGGGGTTGATCGCCATACGAACTTCCGCCTGAAGGCCGAACTACAAACTTCTCGAGCTTGACCAGGAACGGTGAATCGCTGTACCGCTTCACATAGTCAAGAAAGTAAGGCGTCTTCTTTTCGACGTGAAACTCTTTGAGGATGACGTGATTCACCGCCATCCAAAAAGGTCCGTCTTGCCCCGCGTGAAGCGGAATCCACTGATCGGCGTACTTCGACACCTGGCTGAAGTCCGGCGCCAGCACCACCATCTTTGTTCCGTTGTGACGCGACTCCGCGGCGAAGTGGCAATCGGGCGTTCGGGTCATGTTCAGGTTCGAGCCCATCACCGCCAGGAACTTCGAGTTGTACCAGTCGGCGCTCTCGGCGACATCGGTCTGCTCGCCCCAAATTTCCGGCGATGCGGGAGGAAGATCACAGTACCAATCGTAGAAGCTCAGGTTCACGCCCCCGAGCAGTTGAAGAAAGCGCGCGCCCGCCGCATAACTCAGAAAAGACATCGCAGGAATCGGAGAGAAGCCGACAATGCGATCAGAGCCGTGCTTCTTTATTGTGTGAATCACCGAAGCCGCGATGATTTCCTGAAGCTCTTCCCAACTCCCCCGCCGGAAACCACCCTTTCCGCGAGCGCGTTGGTAGCGGGCGCGCGACTCGTCGTCGGTGACGATCGACTCCCACGCTTCGACTGGGTCTTCGAATTCTTCCTTCGCCTTGCGCCACAGATCGAGCAGCGCCCCTCGAATGTACGGGTACTTGACGCGAATCGGGCTGTAGAGGTACCACGAATATGAAATGCCTCGCTGACATCCGCGCGGTTCGTATGGAGGCAGGCCGTCTTCAAGCAGCGGATAGTCGAGCGCTTGCATCTCCCAGGTCACGATGCCCTGCTTGACGTAGATGTTCCAACTGCATCCGCCGGTGCAGTTGACGCCGTGCGTGCTGCGGATCACTTTGTCGTGCTGCCAGCGATTGCGATAGAACTCTTCCCAGGAGCGAGTCTCGGGGCTGATTATGTCTTTGATCCAGTTCACTGTTTCCTCCGGAAGAAACGGTTCCGGGTTCCGGGTTCGTGGTTCAGGGTCCTGAACCCGGAACTCTGAACCCTGAACTCTGAACCTTCACCTCTTATGCCTCTTATGACTCTTCGCTGCTGCGCTCACTATTGGCTCGCGCACGCCCTGAAGGCGATTCCGCCAGATCAAACTAAAAGACCACACTGACAAAAGCGTCAGAATGAAGCCGGCCACCCCGAACCACGGGTCGAGCCGCGCGATTCCCGCCGGGTTCATCTGCGCCGCCGGTTGAGTCAGTTTCGTGTTCTGAAAATAGGCGAACAGTTGGACGATCTCTTCATCGTTAAGAGGTCGAGTCCCGAAAACGCTTTTCATCGTCGGGAAGTTGGGGTTCTGCAGAATCCCGATCAACTCCGGGTCTTTGTATTTGGTGTTGACGGCGGTCAAATCCGGGCCGAGCGTTCCACCGCCAAATTTGGCGACTCCATTTATGTTGTGACACGAGATGCACGCAGTGCCGTCACTTTTCAGTGGCGCGCGTCCGGTGAACAACGCGAGTCCGGCATCGATGTCGGCTGGAACGATCGGCCTTGCCAGTTTCGCGCCCGCGGGCACGAAGGTTTCGTTCTTCTTCGAGAGATCATCAATTAGTGTGAGCAATGAATCTATCTGCTCAGGACCGATCGCCTGATCGGGCATCACTTCGGGCGCGAACTTCTTGAAGAGCGCGACCGCATCCGCGTCGCCGCTGCGATTCAAAGCCGCGGGAGTCGCGATATAGCGTTGCAGCCATTCACGCGATCGTCGTGAGGTTACGCCTTTGAGGTCTGGGCCCTTCTTATCTCCGCCGCCGATGTTGTGGCAGCTATAGCAACTCTTCTCGAACAGCGTTGCGGCGGGCGTCGGAGCCTGTGTCTGAGCCGATACGACGGCGAGCGATGCGGCGACGAACGCGCTTAACACGAGCAGTTTGAATCTGGTATTCGCCTCTGACATATAAGTCCGCTCCGATTCTTGTCTCCGTTGCTATGTTTCCGGCACGTTGGCCTGTTCGTACGTTGAAACAGAGGCGGCGACTTCGGAGATCGTCCTGGCTTGCATCAGCCCAACCAACCCGCTTCGCACCTTCTGCCAATCGTCATGAAGCGCGCACGACGATTCAGGATCGCACTGGCCGCACCCTAATATGCATGCATCCACATAAGGGTCCGGCTCTAACACTCGGAATACTTCCCATAAAGTTATCGTCTGAGGCGGGCGAGCCAACTCGTAGCCTCCGTGAATTCCTTTGACAGAATGCAACAATCGATGCCGGCGAAGCTCGCCCAGCACCTTGCGCAAGTAGACCGGCGGAATGTGCTCGTGTTCGGCGATCTCTTGAAGACCACACAACCCGCTTTCAGGCTGTTTAGCCAGATAGGCCAGCGCTCGGATCCCATAACCTGTAGCCTTTGAGAGAATCATCCGGGGCTTAGATTCCCGACTCGAGATTTCCAGCAGTTTCTACAAGCGTACTTCTTTGTCCGTTATGATCAATGTTTGGGCTTTTCGACACAATAATCAGTTCTGATCATTGTTGTGATTAGGTTGATTGGGTGCCTGACCGCCGCTAATGATTGCCTTTCCCGAGTGCGTGAACAATAATCAAACGGCATCAATTGAGTGAACGAGTTGTGAGCATGCGGATTCGCGAAATCAAGGAACTTGTAGAAAGCACCTCGGATTCTGCGTTTGCTGTTGACGGAGCCGGCCAGATAGTTGCCTGGAATCGCGCTGCTGAGACGATGTTCGGCCTTCGGTCCGCCGATGCAGTTGGACGTGCGTGCGGCGACATTCTAAAAGGAATGGATGAGTGCGGGCCGGTCTGCTCAGCCGAGTGCAGCGTCCAACAAGCGGTGCGAAGACACCATCCGATTGCCAACTTTGATCTGCAGGTCGAGACCGCAAACGGCACGCAATGGTGCAACGTCTCGGTGCTGATAGCTCAGGAAGCCGGCTCGACTATACCGTACTCGATACACATCATTCGACAAATAGATGTGCGCAAGCGGCTCGAGATGCTCGTGCGCGATTTTGTAGTCACCGGAACGGGAATGCCGCCCGAGCAGGCTACGAATTTGATCTCGTCTGCGCGGACTCCGGCTCGCGAGACGGACCTTTCTGAACGCGAGCTCGACGTGCTCAGGCTGCTCTCAAAGGGAGTCAGAACCGCAGCGGTCGCCGAGCAGCTTCACATCAGCCGAACCACGGTCAACAATCACATCCAACACATCCTTAAGAAGCTCGACGTCCACACTCGCCTTGAGGCTATTCGCCGCGCTGAACACGCGGGTCTGCTCTGATTGCGATCTTCAAGCCGAGCTTTCGGTTAGCCGGGAGATGGCGAAGCGGCGCGGTGTTGATCTCGAGGCAGTCAGATCAGCGTTCGAACAGAGTATCGCACAAGGCTGACTTATGAAGATGTCCGGTCGTCGTCACGAGAGCCTGATTCCGCTCTCGCGTGAGCATCAATACGCGTTGATGGTTTGCTTGCGCATTCATCGAGGGCTCCCCGAGCATGGCGGCGACCTGGACTGGTTGAAGACAAGAGCCGCGAACACAGTCCGCTTCTTCGACGAAGATCTCGCGATTCATTTTCAGGTCGAAGAGCAGTTTCTATTTCCCGCGATGAGCGAGCTTTCCGGCGCGCCCGCGATCATCGAGAGCTTGCTGGACGAGCATCGGAGTTTGCGCCGTTTCGCTGAGCAGTTGCGCGAAGGCGAGAGCGGTTCGTACCCGGGCACGCTCAAAGAATTTGCCGATACTCTCGAAGCGCACATTCGCAAAGAGGAGCGCGAGCTGTTTCCGATTTACGAGCAGCACGCGTCAGCGGAAGTGACTTCGGCGGTTGAGCAGGGGATCTTGTCGCTCATCGGTACCGCGTCCCAACCCAAACACCCCGAGCTGTTGAAGTAATCTCGCGGTGTGACCCCACACCAACCTCAGCTCCGAATAACATTCTGTTTCCGCGCGCAGTCGAGATGGAAAGAGCCGGATAGCCGGCGCGAATGGGCATACCGTGAAAGAGGCTGTCAGAGCCTATTCCGCGGCGGCTACTGCACGGCATCAGCCAGCAGAAGCACGCACCACGGTTCAGTAGCCAGCTCGGACCATCGAACCGGCTTGACTGGACTGCTGGGGTTGTTCTGATTGTTGTCCGAGTTGTCAAAATAGGTGACCACTTCAATGCGCGTTCCTTTTGGCAACGCTATTCGCTGCCTGAAGAAGTAGGTAGGCGCCCAATCGAACTGATATCCGCGAGTCCATATCAAAACTTGCTGCGAGCCGTCCGGGAAATACGCAGTCGCCTGCAGAGACGTCATCAGAGGATGAACGGACGGGCGAATGCCTTGTGCTTCGGCGTCCCTGGTTGTTGTGAACGACATAGTTGCGCGATGCATTTCTTCGCCTGCGGGTATTACCGTATCGGGACCCGTCAGCGAGAGATAACGAAGCTGCTTGGCGGGCGGCGACTTCGCGAAGTAGAAACCAATTGCGGGCAAATCCGTCGCGGCCTCATCCGAGCCGTGATAATGAATCGTAACCGCGATCCTTGACCCGGCGCTAAGCAACTGCGCAACTCCATCATCAAGCGGTAATGCTTTCTGTCCGGGCATCCACGCCGCAAACGCGATATTGTTTTGCAGATCGGCGCGCGGTACCTCTTTGACCGGCATCATCGGCGCCTCATCACCATCGCTGCTCTTCAGGACATAGAACTTCGCGCAATGAGCAATCGCTCCATTTCGCGGTTGAAGGTCTATCGCAGTCAACCATCGATCTGATTTCAGATTTGTCGGAATCACAAACGTGCGCGATTCATCCGTGCCTGCTGCGATCTTTGTTTCGGCAGCAGGCGTGAGAATCAGATCGGGCTTGCCCAACTGCCAGTCATTCGAAAAAAGCGGGCTCGCCGGCAGGTCTTTATCGTCGCCCTTGGGCGCGCCGCCTTCGACCCAGTTCACCAGAAGATCGATGTCGCGCTGCGCAAGCGACGGCGCATTGCGAAATTCACCGTAGCCTTTCACCGCGCGCCACGGCGGCATTCGCTTCTCCAGGACTTCTTCTTTTATGGCCTTCGCCCACGGGCGAGCTTCTTCGTAGGTTGCAAGCGAGAAGGCGATTCCGCCCGAATGGTGACATCCCAAACAATTGCGTTGCAAGACCCGGATGACCTCTTTGTTGAACCTGACCTTGGTTGTGATCGGTTCGTGAGCCTGAGAGGTCAAGCAGAGGAAAACGGCGAGAAACAAAAGCGACGCGGCGACACGGAGACGCGGAGACGCGGAGACGCGTGAGCTCTGAGGCTCGGCCGCCCCCTCGCCGTGTCTCCCCGTCGCCGCGTCTCTTTTCCTGTTTTCCTTCATACCAAAGAGGGCCGTCCAACGCGCGGTTGGAACGGCCCTTCGATTCTAGCTCAGAAGCTGCACGGGCGTTACTGGTTGCGGTTTACCGCCTGGCTCTTGTCCTGCGGCTTGTCCCACGTGAAACTCATCCACCCGATCATCATCTCTTCCCAGGTCTGATCGCCCCATCGCACTTCCTTCTTTGGATCGGGATTGAATTTGTTCTTCTCGGAATTGTCGAAGTGCGCAAGGCAGTCGAGCCGCGTTCCTTTCGGCGCCGCGAGCGGCTCCTTCAAAACGTAATAAGTCTGCCACGCGAAGTCATACTTCGGAACGGACAAGATCACCTTCGATGTTCCGTCGGGGAAGGTCGCCTTGAACATGAAATCTTTTCCGCGAAGATGCATGTGAGGCATCAGAGATTGAATGTGAGCATCTTGCGTGAAGGTATAGCTCGATTCGACCTGATAGTTCGGATCGCCTGGTGGAATAACGAATCTCCCATTCATCACCGGCCTCGTCACGATCTCATTCGCGGGAGTCTGTTTTGCGAAAACGAATCCGACATAAGACTTGTCTTTTGCTTCGGTCCCGTTCGGCGTGTAGTGCACCTGAAAGATAAGATCAGATCCCGCGGGAATCTTTCGCGCGAGACCTTTTGCAATCACCGCCGGCTGTTCACCGGGCGCGTAACCGACTATCAGTCGCTGCGGCTCGTTCGCTTTCTGAGCGAAGACGATTATGTGATGAACGACACCGCGAACGCCGGGCCGAATTTCGGCTGCCTGGATCCATTTGTCTTCGGTGAACCCGGTCGCGACCTTGAAGTACTTGTACTCGACGACGCCGCTTGCGGGCACGGAATATTCCTGCGGCAGATAAAACACCGCGTCCGGTTTGCCGATGTTCCAGCCATCGAGAAACTTGGGCGCGGGAGGCAGGTCCCTGGGATTCCCTTCGGGCGCGCCCTGATCAACCCAGGTTGAAATGGTCTCGATCTGCTGTTGAGAGAGCCTGCGATCGTTGGCGAATTCGCCGATGTGCGGATCGGCGTGCCACGGCGGCATCACGCCGATTGTGACTTTTTCCTTGATCGATCTCGCCCACGGCCTCGCGTCTTTGTAAGAGAGCAGTGACATCGGCGCGATCTCGCCCGGACGATGACACTGAACGCAGTTGTTGAAAAAGATTGGCGCGACGTCTTTGGTGAAGGTCACCTTCTTTGCGCCGGGGGGACCGCTCGCCGTTGCGACTACGCAAAACGCGGCGACGAATGCCGCAGCGATCGAGGTTGAGAGAGCTCTTTTCATGTGTTCTCCTTCGTTTGTCAGCGGTACCAGCCTGGGTTGCGGACAGCGCGAGCGTTGCGCGTCACGCTATCGACTCCGGATCCAATCAGTCCTTGTTTGACGTGGCCGACGCGGCCCGATTTACCCGCGTTGCACGCAGCGTGCGGCCGTTGATCTCAAACGTCAATCCAGTCACCGCGCCTTTCTCATCTTTCAGGAAGGTCACCTGCGCATCGATGATCTTGAAGAAAAACTTCGTCTCGGATTCGGGAAACGCTTCGATCTTGGGTTGGCCCGGCGCGGTGAACATGAGCTTGTCGCCGTCGCGCGAAACCGTGAACGACGCGGGCCCGAGTGCATATTCGCCGACGTACGAATCGTAAAGCTTCAAATCGATCTTCGCGGTGTTTCGCGGCCGGGCGTTGGTGACGTAATCGAAATAGCCCACCATCATCTCGTCATAAGTCGGATCGCCGAATCGCACCGTCTTCGTCGGATCGGGGTTGTACTTGTTCTTCTCAGAGTTGTCGTAATGCGCAGTGACGATCATTTTCGTTCCCTTCGGGAGAACGAGCGGCTTCTCGAGCTTGTACAGCGTCTGCCAGTTGAAATTGTAGTTGGGAACGAACAGCACCGTCTCGCGCTTGCCGTCAGGATAGATGACATCGTATTTCATGTCCTTGCCGCGCACGTGCATGTGCGGCAGCAGCGTGAAGAGTTCGACGTCGCGGCTGAACGTGTAGCAGCCTTTCACTTCGTGATTGTCAGCGCCGGGCGGAATCTTGAAGTAGTGATTGATCACACCGAATGACGTGAGCACTTTTTTCGGAGGTTCCTTCGCGAAGAACAATCCGACGCTTGTTCGATCCTTTTCGAGCTTTCCGGTTGTCTTCGAATAATGAACCTGGATCACGATGTTTGAGCCGGCCGGAATTGCTTTGGCCATCCCGTCCGGAAAGATGTCGAGGTCCTTGCCCGGCGTGTAGAAACAGAGCGGAAACCCGAGACCTTCCTGCCCGCTGCCGCGCGCGAATCCGCCGTCGGGCGCCGTGCACCCGTCGTCGTAGGTTGGCGCTTCGAGTTTTGTGCGGATCAACGTTCCATCCTGATAAAAGATCGAGCGAGCCGACGGCTTACCCTGCGTGGTTTTCCATTGCGCCTGAAATTGCGGAGTCTGAATGAAAGCGATGACGTGATGCACGACCTTGCGATTGCCCGGATGAATCTCAGCCGCGCGAATCCACACATCGTCCTTGAAGCTGGTCGGCATCACGAAGTTGATGTATTCATCGGAGCCGTTTGCTTCAAGCGTGTAGTCCTCCTGCATCGACAGAACGACATCGGGCTTTCCGATTTTCCATCCGTCGGGGAACGCCGGCGCCGCCGGGAGATCCCTTGGGGCGCCTTCCTTCGCGCCCTGATCCACCCAGGCGACGATCGTGTCGATCTCCTGCTGGCTCAACCGGCGATCGTTTGCGAACTGGCCGTAATGCGGATCGGCGTGCCACGGCGGCATTTGACGCGCGACGACTTTTTCCTTGATCGAGCGGGCCCACGGACGCGCGGCCTTGTAGGTCAGCAGCGACATCGGCGCCATGTCGTTAGGCCGATGGCATTCAGCGCAGTGTTGATAGAGGATCGGCGCTACGTCTTTGGTGAACGTCACCGCCTTGGGAGTTCCGCTTGCGCCCGCGGCTGGCGACAGCGCGACGCACAGTGCGGCGATGAACATTACGGCGGATAGAACCGACATTGCTTTCTTCATACCACTACTCCTCCTGCTATCACTCTAACGAGTGAGAATAACGGGGCCAACCTTTTCGCTGATACGCGATGCGCCGGTCAACGGTGATTACCGCGACCGGCGCAAGACGGCTGGGGAGCAAAAAAGAGCCTGATTATTTCCGGCCAGCCCTGGCCGCATCCGGCTTCGGCGCCTTCGCGGGATTGTCGACCATCACATCCATCCACGCGATCATCATCTCGTCATACGTCGGATCACCCCATCGGACGTCCTTTTTCGGATCGGGGTTGTATTTGTTTTT
>UEXS01000920.1_pt1 | contig 12278 bp, 9 predicted proteins | sample 4301141 | NCBI WGS metagenome assembly UEXS01 (sample SAMEA4773178, study PRJEB27434) | metagenome | biome: 2259; feature: agricultural soil; material: soil | place: USA | collected 2014-09 | depth 0.25 m
CCGGTGATCAAGGATGGGAATTTGAAAGAGAATCGCGACATTCGAAGCTTTTATGGGGCGCCGGGGAGATAGACGGAAAATCTCAAATTTCAGATTTGAGATATTTGAGATTTGAAATTATTTGAAATTTGAGATTTGAGATAACTTGAGATTTGAAATTTGAGATTTGAAATAGAGAGGGTTAGATGAAGTACGAACGATTTGAAGACCTGCCTGTTTGGAAAGCCGCGATCGATCTCGCTGAGAAGATATATGCGCTCACTTCGCAAGACCAGTTCAGGGGAAACGGTAGTCTTCGCGATCAAGTCGAACGTGCGGCAGTGTCTGTATCAAACAACATCGCGGAGGGGTTTGAGCGCGGCACGACGCAGGAGCTACTGACCTTTATTTACATCGCACGCGGTTCGGCTGGTGAAGTTCGCTCGATGCTCTGTCTGTTGGAGAGACTTGATCGGTTCCAGGATCTCAAATCTGAAATCTCAAATTTGAAATCCCTCGCGCTCAGCATTTCGCGCCAGCTTCGAGGCTGGGCGGCCTCATTGCAGAATTCCGAGATCAAAGGCCAGCGTGTTTTGACTGACGATAGTCGTCGCACTTCCCAAGCCGCCCGAGAGCGAGACGAATTCCTCGAAGAGCTAAGAAGAATGCAACAGGAACGCATCGCTAAGCTACAATTCGAAGGCAGGAATTGATGGACGCGTTCGAAAGTCGATTCTGATGAGATTCAAACTGCTCGTCATCATACTCTTTGCAATCGCCATGCCGGCGGCGATGCTTGCGCGCACGCCGGCGGATCAGGCCGATTGCGATCGGATAAAAGCCGATGACGCGAGCGCTCGAGTGTTTAAGCTGGATCTCAACGGAACGCGCGGCGTGGTTTCGTTTCGCCACCGCCATCACGAACAGTACCTTCATCCGGACACGAAGTTTGCTCATCAGGCTCAAAAGGGTGCCGAGTGTTTCGGGTGTCATCACCGGCGGACTGAATCGAGCGGCGTGCCGATACTGGTCAAGTGCACGGCTTGTCACGGCGGCGAGGGCGATCCCAGAAACGTCAAGAACAACGAGGGCGATGAAGAATGGTCCAAGCGCGCTTTTCATGATTTGTGCATCGGCTGTCACCGGGCCACAAACGAAAAGGGATTGACGAAATGCGATAAGGCGCCGGTCGCGTGCAATGAGTGCCACGGACCTAAGTCATAAGAAGGGAATTGAAAATTGAGAAATGCAAATTGCAAATTGAAAATTGCCGGACTCGCGAGAGCCGTGACTCAAATTTGCAATTTGCATTTTTCAATTCTCAATTTTCAATTCTTTGTGATTGGTTCCCTGACAGCGGTCGCCCTCGGCGTTCTGGTTAATCCCTCGCTCGCAAACGACGAGAGATTGTTCACGATTCAGCAGGTCAAGGACAGAACCGGGCGCGGACGCTTTCCTCACGATCAGAAGGAGCACATCAAGGTTCAATGCGCTGATTGTCATCTCTCGGCCAAAGAGAAACCCAGAAACACCGATCAGCCGATGGCCAAAGACTTCCCCCACAACGCTTGCATTCGTTGTCACAACTTCGCGGCTGAGTTCTTCAAGTCTGCCTTCGGCGGCCCGAGCCGTTTCTGTGGCGTTTGTCACGAGCCCGGGCGCATCTCCAAAGCCGACAAGGGGCTTCGCGCGGGAGTGTTTCCCAGGCCTCAGATAAGCGATTTCGAGGACGCCTTTTCACACAAGGCCCATCGCAAGTCGTTGTCATCCGATCTGCGAATCGCGCCGGCCAGCAACCCGCCGTACGGTTCACAGTTCATGACCGGCGCGAGTCCGCGCTGCACCGACTGTCATCAGCAAGTAAAGCGGGCGACGACCGGCACAAAGGAATTCAAAACCGAGGAGAGCCATCGCGCGTGTTTTGTGTGTCACGGAGGATCGCCGCCCGAGCCGCGGCGCGTTGCCTCGGAAACTTTTCCCTACGCCAACGACTGCAAGGTGTGTCACGAGTTGAGCGCAGGTGGGAACCGGCGACACAGCGTATTCGGCAGCATCAAGGACTTCAAACACGACGATCACGATCTCGACATTCGGCCAAAGAAGAGAAGCGATTTCCCCTTGCCGGCCGCTACCGATCGATTGTGTTCGGAATGTCACAAACTCGAGCAGGTCGAAAAACTGGATGCGATAAGGCTGCCGTCCGCCGGATACTGCGATACGTGTCACATCAGCAGGCGGCCAGGCTTGCCCGGCAAATTGAGCGACGAGGTTCGGAGCAAGCTGAGCACTGACTAGGGGTCAGTCACAATACTTTGAAGAACCCCAGTAAGGGCGTCCCTTCGTGGGCGCCCCTCATTGGTGATCGAAGTGGGCAAGCTGCGAAAGGGGCGCCCACAGAGGGACGCCCTTACAAGTTGGACTTGGCAAAGATGAGAATTGAGAGTTCAAAACGAATCGCCGCGGCGCTTGCGATCATTGCGATAGCAAGCCTGTGGGCGTGCAAGAGCACGAAGCAGAACCTCAACAAACCGGCGGAGGGTCCCGCGCCCACGACTCCCGCTAGCCAGTCGCCGTTTGATGTTGTCGATTCAAAAGTCATCGAGGTCGTTTCTCCATTCGATCACAATCGAAAAGAGCACAAAACAAAGACGCAGGACTGTGCGGCGTGTCATCTCCGAACCACTAACGATACGAAGCCGGTGTTGCCGGGACATCCGGCTTGCTTTGAATGCCACTCGAAGGACCTCAGTAACACGGCCAGCAAGATGTGCGTTGTCTGTCACAAGACACCGCCGGCTAAAGACAATGTGATCGAGTTTCCAGCCCGGCTTGCTCAGTTTGGCATCAAGCGCTTTTCACATCGGGATCACGCAAACCCTGAGAAGATGAAGGAACAGATGGACGCGCAGAAGATGCCCGAGGGCGCGCCCAAGTGCGCCTTCTGTCACCGATTCGACGATCAGGGATTGAGAGCGAGCATGCCGAAGCACCCCGAGTGCTACTCGTGTCACAGTCATCAACCCAACCAGAAGTTTGCCGCCTGCGAGGCCTGTCACATCACGAAGCCCGACTCGATGCAGTACGGCGCGACGCTCGGCGCGGCATTCACCCAGTACAATTTCAGGCACGGGCCTCACATCAAGAAAGCGGCGTGCGAGAAATGCCATCAGACCATCGAGGTGCCCGCCGACCAACGCCGCACGGATGTGCTGGCCATCAACGTCGCGCGCGGACAGCGGCACAATTCAACTTGCTGGAGCTGTCACGTTCGCGCAAAAGAACCGGTGTGCAGCCGATGTCACATCAGCGCAACGCCGTTTTGAGGCTATGCTCTGAGGCCTGTAAGGATAGTCATTCCCTCGCTCAACTCGTCACCGCTCCCGTGATATACTTTCGCCGCTTACGAACCCCGGGGTATCTCGTGCACTGTTTGCTCTCCGAATAAAGGTAAATGACGCATGCCGCGTGAACATAAGAGTCGCCGAGAGGTGCTCAATGCCATCAGAGAAGTTCCTTCGCTGAAGGACCTGCTGGCGGAGCACGACGGCCATTACGATCACGAGCTTGATTTGGAAGTGTCGGTTTACGGCCGCAACTACGGCGGCAAAAAGGTCGGGCCGTATCTTCGACTATTGACTTACGAGCCGGGCGAATCCGTGATGTCGGATGGGGAATGGGGCGGCAACACGTTTTATGTTGTGATCAAAGGCCACGCGGACGTTTGGATCAAAGCTCCAAACAATCAAGACATCAAGGTCGCGGAACTCAAACCCGGCGCTCAATTCGGCGAGATGAGCGTGCTGGCAGGGGTGCCGCGAAGCGCGACCATCAAGGCGCCGCCGGATTCACCAGCGCAGGTCCTCGAGATACAGCGGCCCGCCTTGCGGCTGCTCCGCAAACTAACCGCGTTCGGTGAAAGCCTTGATAAGTCTTATCGCGAGCACAGCCGCGACTCGATGATCGAGGACCTGAAGTCTCGAATCAGTCTCACGTCTGAGATGTTCAATGAGCTTCGCACCATCTCGGTGTTTCGCGTTTTCTCAAAGAATCACTCACTGGCTCGCGAGAGGTCGCAAATCGATCGGATATATCTGATCAAGCAAGGCTGGCTTCGGCGCGAGCGAGAGACAAACGGCTCGACCGAAGAAGATTATCTGGGGCATGGCTTCTGCTTTGGCGTCGACGGAGCGATGAAGAACACGACTTGGCCGTATTCGGTGACCCTGTTGGGGCGCACGGAGGTGCTCGAAATATCAATCCGAGCGCTGCGGCAACGCGTCGCGCTTCGCGAATCGCTTGTTCGCGAATTCGCGCCGTTTTCACCTCCGCAGCTCGGCAGCCGCGCAAGCTCCAAACCCGTCGTTCGAGAAAAAGAGATCGCCGCGCAGCAGAGCCTGATCGCCACGGGGCTGGTCGACGCAACCAACCTGCTGGTGATGGACATGGATTTGTGTGTTCGCTGCGGCAATTGCTCGCTTGCGTGTCACACGATCCACGGCCAGTCGCGACTCTTGCGGCGAGGCATTCACGTCACGAGGCTCGACGCGCCAAGGCCCAGCGCCGTTCAAAGCGTGCTCGCGCCGGCGGTGTGCATGCATTGTCAGGATCCGGAGTGCCTGACTGGGTGTCCGACCGGTGCGATAGGGCGCTTCGGCCTTGGGCAGATCGACATCGATTCCAGGACCTGCATCGGCTGCGGAGACTGCGCGTCACAGTGTCCGTATAACGCAATCTCGTTGATCTCTCGCAAGGCCAAACCGCCCGAGGCAAAGACCGGTCTGAAAGAGAAACTCCGCGACTATTTGCGAATCGCACCCGAACCGCTGCCGCCCGCCGTCGACGCGACCGACGACCTCGTCGCGGTGAAGTGCAATCTGTGCAGTGATCGCGTGACATTGAACCCGCCGGGCAGTAAGTCTCGCGCGTACAGTTGCGAGGAGAACTGTCCGACCGGCGCGCTCGCTCGCATAAATCCGAGAACCTACTTCACGGAAATCGGCGCGATCGAAGACCTGACGTTATTCGATCAGACGCACGCGGCCGGACGCAACATTCACAAGTCCGATCCACCGAAACGCACGAGTCACATCGTGGGCATCGCGTTAACGGTGCTGTTGACGGCCGTGACCATTATTGGCCTGCGTGACTTTGGATTAGGCGAGCGGCTTCTGGGATTTCTCAACATGCGTTGGATCACGGGGCTCGTTGGGCTTGTGGGAATCGCCGGAGTGATGACGTATCCGGTGAGGCGCAGGATTTACACGCGCCGCGCGGGGCCGCTTCGATATTGGCTTTTGAGTCACACGTATCTGGGAACAATCGCAGGCATCATGATCCTGCTGCACGGAGGCGCGGACTCCGGCGGCGCGCTGACTACACTGTTGATGATTACTTTCGATCTGGTGATCTTCACCGGCCTCCTGGGAATCTTCCTGTATTTCGTTGTGCCGCGCCTCATGACAAAGATAGAAGGCGCGCCTCTGTTGATCGACGATCTGAAACAACGCCGCGAAGAACTTCAAAACGAATTGGCTGACATCGGCAGCCTTCCCTCTGAGCCGCTTCGAAGTATCGTTCGCGGCAAAGTGATACCGCGCCTCGTTTCGTTTGGCGGACTTGTCAGACAGTATCTGAGACGTGAGAAGCTTGAAGCGTTGATCGAATCCGCGAGGCAGGAATTCGCCGCCGAGATCAACGGACTCAAGAACGAGGATCGTGAGAAGCTGGAGCGCGCGATAGAAGCCGCAGCGACTTTGCGCCGCGTTGATGCGCTTATTTATCTACATCGTTCGTTGAAGCTGTGGCTGGCGCCGCACGTTGTGACGACTTCGCTGATGCTTGCGTTGCTGGTTGTGCATATCATTCAGGTGATTTACTACTCCGCGCGTTGAGAGACGAACATGGCAGGGAATAGTCGATTCTTAATCAAGCGAAAAGACGGCGACGTTGCCATCGACGACGTGCACCTCGATAGCGACGGTCTGACAATCGGGCGGCTGATATCAAACGATCTGGTCCTCAATCACCGCGCGGTGTCCCGCACGCATACTGGAATCAAACAAGTCCGCGGCGACTTCTGGCTGTTCAACTTTTCTAAATCAAACGGGACTTCTCTTAACGGCGAGCTTGTCGACAAGACACCGCTTGCCGATGGCGATGTGATTCAGATTGGTCCGTATCTGCTTCAGGTTAATTATCTCCCGCAAGCCCTGGCGATAACCGTCGAGAGACAACTACAGGTCCAAACTCTCGAAGGCTCCGTCGTGCTGCCGACTGCGCCCGCTGAAGGGTCCGGCGACGACTCCGGCGCGACGATCGTCATCAAGTCTCCGCTCACTCCAGGCTCACAACCGTTGAGTCCGGGTGGAACCCAACGGTTTCAGGCGTTGGGGATGTTGACGGGCGTGCTGCCGGCTGTCGATCAAAAGGCGCTTGATATTTTTTGGAGTAATCGAAAACGGGAGGCCGGAAAGATCGAAGCCCGGACGCTGCTTCATCCGCGGAGAGGACAGAAGGTTGGGAAAGCTCAATTCAACTGGAGGCCGACCCTCGACCTCCGGCGACTCTGGCGAAAATCATACTTCGCTTGGGGAGCGGCGGCGGCTTTGTTCGCTTCGATCGTCGCGCTGGTGATCTACGAACGAGCGTTCTCACCCGGTCCGATTTCAACCGCGCACGCTTCGCCAACGATTTCCAAACGCGCGATTGCCAATCACCCAAACGCGAACTCGTGCTCGAATTGCCACGGCGTGACCAGTGGCATGGAAGACAATTGCATCTCGTGTCATTCGACGCCGTCGTTCCGGCCTACGATCTACGACAAGCACAATCGAGAGAACATCGCATGCACGAGCTGTCACACGGAGCATCAGGGCTCGAATATTCGCATGGGACTGCTGAGCTACGGTTTGTGTTCGCAGTGTCATAACGGCGCCTACAAAATTAAAACCGGCGAACGAGCCGGCGCTCTGCTGCCGATACCGCATGGCGGCACGGTTGGTTATCCGGTGGAAGATGGGAAGTGGCAATTTAAGCTCACGGCTGAGGACTTCAAGAAGCGGCGTCTGCCGGAGACCTGGGCCGCTTTCACTCCCAGGGAACAGTTTCACAACATTCATCAGATGGGAAGAATGGTGAATCGCGTGAGCTGCACAGATTGCCACTCGGCGGGATTGCTCGGCGACACGCGTTGGCGGCAGTCACCACGCGACGAGTGCACCAAGTGCCACGGCGTCAGGGGAGCCGAACAGGGAAGCCAGAAACAGGCGAATTGCAGCACATGCCACAAGCAGCACGGCGAGAGCGAGGATCTGACAAAAGCGCTGACCGAGGCGGGGACCGACAAAGGAAAGCTGAAGATTTATCTGGAGTCTCTTGATAAGAGCGATCCGAACCGAGGCGTCCGGATTGCCACCGCTAGCGAGAACTTGTTTGGCGGCGTCGGCGCTGCGACAGACCTGCGTCAAAACAAGACTCCGTTTGGCGCCGCTTTCATTTCGAAGCTGGGAGCCGTTCCGTGGTACGCGTGGATCGGAATGATGGCCGCGATTCCAATCGCCGGGCTCGCGGTGATGGCCGTTGGCACCGCGCGCCGTAAGAGCTTCATCGAATCGGCAAGCGCTGAAGTGAAGGTTCCTCCGGCGAAGCCGCCGAGCGGATCTCGTTCACTCGATCTTGAAAAGCTCAAGGCCGAAGGTCCGGCCTATCCGCATCCGGTGGTCGATCCCGAATTGTGTATTGGATGTCACGCCTGCGTGGACGCGTGCCCACACGATGTGCTGGCCATCGTGAACGGCATATCCGTGCCCGTCGCTTCGGATCAGTGCATGGAGGACACCAGTTGCCAGGTTGAGTGCCCCACAAATCCCAAGGCTTGCATCGTCATCAACACCAACAAGAAGATTCCGAAGCGCAAGGTTCCCGATCGCGATAAGCGCCTCAAGACGAACGTCGAGGGCATCTATATGATCGGCGATGTTTCGGGCGTGCCGCTGATCAAGAACGCGATCAACGAAGGCGCGCAGGTCATCGACTCGATCATGGACGACCTTGCCGAGGAAGGGAAGGCTGCCGACGCCGAATTCGACGTCGCAATCGTCGGAGTGGGTCCGGCGGGATTGTCGGCGGCAGTGATCGCGAAACAGCGAGGACTCCGCTACGTCGCGCTCGAACAGGACACGCTGGTGAGCACGATAGCGAACTATCCCGCAAACAAGTACGTTTTCTTCAAACCGGACACCGTCGAGGCTCGCGGCGGCATCCCGCTTCCAGGCGCCGGCGACAAGAAGGAATCCATGCTCGAGCAGTGGACCAGGACGATGCTCGATAACGGCGTCGAGATCAACGACGAGGAAAGTTGCAAAGACATCAAGCGTGATGACGGAGTGTTCACCGTGATCACCGAAGTCGGGAAGGTGAAGGAAAAAGTTGAATACAAAGCACGCAAGATCATCCTCGCTATTGGCAACCGCGGAACTCCGATGAAACTGGGAGTGCCGGGAGAAGAGCTGAAAAAGATCGTTGAGCCCGGACCGACAGTGGCTCGTCACTGCCCGCGTTGCGGCGAACGGCGTCACGGAAAGGCGCTTCATTGCGTGAAGTGCGGCGGCCAGCTACCCGTCAGAACGCCTCCGCCTTATGAGGATATGAAGGTCAAGTACAAACTCTCGGACCCGGACGACTTCGTCGATAAGAAGTGCATTGTGGTCGGCGCAGGGAACTCCGCGATCGAAACGGCCGTCGATTTGAGCGGTTTCAAACGCGAGGGCGATTCGATCACCTTCACACGCACCAACGAAGTGACGCTCGTGGTTCGCAGCGACTTCAAAGGCGATTTGAAGCTCGGCAACAAGATGAACGTCTATGATTGCATTGATGCCGGCAAGATAAAGGTTCTGTTTCGAACCGGGATCAAAGAGATCACAGAGAACGAAGTAGTGCTGGAGGACGTGAGAACGAAAGAAGAGAAAGCACGTGTTGCGAATGACTACGTCTTCGCGTTAATCGGCGGTGAGAAACCGACCAAGTTCCTCGAGGGCCTGGGCATCAAGATTGGTTGAAGGCCGCCAAGGTGCGCTCATGTGATTGATGATATAGTAGCGATGTCGCGAGTTCAGAACGGAGGCAACGCCACGTGAAAGTCAGACTTCTCCCAAGCAGCGCGGGACGCGATTCCCAGTATCAGTCGCTGACCTCCTTCATCGTCGACGACCGGCTCGCGATTGACGGCGGCAGTCTCGGTTTTGCTTTGACGCCGGAGCAGATCGGCAGTATTCACGACGTCATCATTACTCACGCTCACAGCGATCACACTGCATCGCTCCCGATCTACGTCGCCGAAGCGTTTCCGCGGCTCCAGACTCCGATAAACATCTACGCAACGGCCGAAGTAGTGTCCGCGCTCCGGCAGTTTGTCTTCAACGATCATGTCTGGCCGAACTTCGAAAACATTCCCCTCGATAACGGAAGCGGACCGGGTCTCGTGTTTCACGAGCTGAAGCTTCGCGAGAAAGTGAACATCGCCGGATTCGATGTTACGCCGATCCCGGTCAACCACATTGTCCCGACGGTCGGGCTGCTCTTACAGAATGAAACGGCCGCGGTGCTGTTCAGCTCCGACACCTATACAACGAATGAGATTTGGGAGGCGGCCAAAGAAGTTGAAGACCTGAAGGCCGTGTTTGTCGACATATCATACCCAAACGAACGCCGTGCTCTGGCTGAGGCATCCAAGCACCTGACGCCGGAACTGCTTTCGTCAGAGCTTAAAAAGCTGGACCGTGACGTCAAAGTGTATGCGGTGCACATAAAGCCGACCAATCGCGACGATGTGATAAAGGAGCTGTCCGAGCTTGGAGACGCTCGCGTTTCTGTCGGAGAAATTGGCCACGCGTACGAATGGTAAAGGAAGTTGTCAGTGATTTATGCCAGCTAAGCTAATCATTACGAATACGGAATCGGGAAGATCGTTCGAATACGAAATAACCGAAGATGAGACCCACGTCGGGCGCGCTGCCGATCGCAACCAGGTTGTGCTGAACGACGGACAGGTCTCGCGCGAGCACGTGATCATCAAGAGAAACGGGCACTCGTTTTTGCTTGTTGATTTGAGCAGCGCAAACGGCACGCTGTTTGGCGGCTTGCGAATCAAGGAACATACGCTACACGACAGCGATGTCTTCACTATCAGCAAGTACGATCTCCAATTCAAAAGCACCGACACGCTTGCGCCGATGAAGTTCGATCAGCAGAAGATCGGCGAGACATTTGTGATGCGAATGCCGGGGGATATCGCGTCGGTCCTCCCTCAAATCGACAAGTCGGCAATTCCTTTCGGAGACAGCAAGTCAGTGATGGACTACGTCGACGCCTTGAGAAAGAAGGCCGAGACGCTGGCGCGCATCTATGAATTGAATCAGTTGCTGGCGTCGGATTTCTCGCAGGAGGACATCTTCAAGAAGGTCAGCGAAATGGTCTTCAGGTTGACGACCGCCGACCGGTTCCTGGTTTTGCTGAAGGACGCCGAGAGCGGAGAACTGATCAGAGTCACCTCCGAGTTTCGCAATTCGAACAGCTCCCGGGCGAGCGAACAGATTGCGATCAGCAAAACCGTCGTCGATCGCGTGATGGAGGAGCGCGTTTCACTGCTCTCGTTTGACACTCAATCGGACGAGCGCTTCGCGAAGGCCAAATCGATTGTGCTGCAAAACATCACTTCGGTAATGTGCGCGCCGTTGTTGAGCAAAGACAAAGTGCTGGGAGTCATCTACGTCGATTGCCGCGAGTCGATGAAGCTGCTTCGCGAAGATGATCTCGAGTTGCTGAACGCAGTTGCCGCTGAGACTTCGATAGCCGTCGACAATGCGGCGACTCACAAGCGGCTCCTGCGTGAGGAACTGGCTCGGGCAAAGTATCGCCGCTTCATGCCGGCGCACGTGGTGGATGAGATTCTCAAGAGTCCCAACACGCTGATGCTCGGCGGCACGAACAGTTGTATCACTGCGCTGTTCTCCGACATTCGCGGGTTCACCTCGATGTCAGAAAAGCTCAGCCCTCAGGTCGTCGTTCAGATTCTCAATCAGTATTTCGCCGACATGACGCCGATTGTGTTCGAGTATCAGGGATTGTTGGACAAGTTCATGGGTGACGGATTGATGGCATTGTTCGGAGTGCCCTACGCGTGCGACGAGGCGGCTTCAAATGCCGTCGCCGCGGCGATCGCCATGCAACGCAGGATGGAGGAAGTGAACGAGGATCTGGCGGAAGCCGGGCTTGCGGAGATCGCGATCGGCATCGGCATCAACACCGGAACCGCGACGGTCGGCTACATCGGATCACGAGAGAGAACGGACTACACCGCGATTGGCGACACGGTGAACCTTGGGGCGCGGCTCGAAAAGCAGGCGAAGGCGGGACAGATCATCATCAGCAACTTCACCCGGGAGGCGATCGGCGACAACTTCCCGCTTAAGCCAAGCGGCCAAATAACGGTCAAGGGGCGGCAGGAGGCGGTGCAGATATTCGAGGTGCTATGGCAAGAGGCCGGCGAACGGCCACCGTCGCTCTCAATCAAGGCCGAAAAAGTGTTGGATGCGTCGTAGAATCGCGCGCCGATGGACGCGCTTTTCTTCTTCGGGCATCGCACGCGAATACTCATCCAGTCTCGTCTGTCGTTCACTTATCTTGTGGCTCAGCTCTTCAGCAAGCGTAGCGTTGTTATCCAGTAACGGTTGAATACAGCCTTTGGTGATCTGAAGAGTCTCGACCTCGGTGAGCGCAACGACGTCGGCGTTTCTGGGCTCGCCGGTGAGCAACGCCATCTCGCCGAAAAAGTTGCCGGTCTCGAGTTCCGCCACCTGTTGCCCGTCTCCGTTTCCAGTCGGCAGCCTGACTTCGACCTTTCCTTTTCGAATAACGAACATCGAATCGCCGGCATCGCCTCGGCGCAGGATCACTTCGCCCGGAGCATACAACGATGTGATCGCCGACCTTGCGACCGATTCCTTCTCCTCGGCTGACAGAGGCGCAAATATATCGATCGAGTCGATCAGATTGTCATACTCCGCAGGTTCGGCGGCCGACTCCTTTCCCAGTTGCTCGAGCAAGACGTGCCGCATCGGGAAGGGAATCTCGATCTGGTTCCGCTGGAAGATGTACCACGCGTGTTGCCTTATCTCGGCGTCGATATCGTGGATCCACATGTAATCTTTGGTCCAATAGAGAATTTCATAATCGATGCTCGAATCGCCGAACTTACCGATGCGAACGCGAGGAACCCGTTCTCTTGCGACGTTCGCGAT
>UEXS01001057.1_pt1 | contig 12221 bp, 14 predicted proteins | sample 4301141 | NCBI WGS metagenome assembly UEXS01 (sample SAMEA4773178, study PRJEB27434) | metagenome | biome: 2259; feature: agricultural soil; material: soil | place: USA | collected 2014-09 | depth 0.25 m
CTCGCTTGAATTTAATGCGAATCAGGAATGGTCCAGTTGATTCTGTTCAAAAGACCGGCTTGGGTTTTATACAACTGAATCAGGCGGGTTACAAGGTGAATTGGTCAGTACGTTCATCCGTTGTAATCCGGCGGCCGCTGCACAAATTAAGGTTGAATTACGGCAAAAGGTCCAGCACAGCAACACGGCCGGTTTCGATTCCATCAATCATCACTGGCACAGAATCAGCCAGACCGTAGTCACGACGCAGTGTGTAGTCTGCGTCTTCGGCCATCCCTGACGGCTCACAGTAAACCTCAACAATTTTTTCCAGGAGATTGATGATCCAGTAGACCGGGATCCCCGCCCGCGCATAGGCCAATCTCTTAACTCCTCGATCACGCTCCAGCGTGGAGTCGGCCACTTCAACTATCAGCGCTACATCCTCCGGCCCGGGATGACGATCCCGGTAGGCGCGGGTCTCCCCGCGCACGATCATCACATCGGGCTCCGGCTCACTGTCGTTCAGTGTAATCGGCTCTTGCGCATCTACGTACCAGCCTGCGGGTGCAACTGCTTCAAGCGCTTGCTGTGCAAGGCGCGTGGCTATGCGATGCGGGGGGTTCTTAGGCATCTTGTAGACAAGCCATCCCGCTAGCAGTTCCACCGGATCATCCGCCGTTAGAATCCCGGTGCGGATCATTTCATGGTACTGTCTGACGCTCAACCGCCAGATGAAATCATCGGGCTTCCCAGGAGACCTTCCCTCGCTCGGAGTTTGAGAAAGGCTGATTGACATACGCGCGCCCTTACCGCTCGAATCCAGTTGAGTTGGCCTTATGTTAGCATACCCAACCGTCGTGACAACCGCGGCCAGATCAATCCGCAGCCTGGCCGTCACTGATAGTCGCAGTTTCGCTGAACACTTTTCATCTGAAAATAGCGCACCGCCCGGCCGTAGTCGCGATCGATCTGAAGGCGAAGCGAGTCGATCGAGTCGAACTTCTTCTCGCCTCGAAGCCTGTGCAGGAACCTCACTCGAATCTGCTCACCGTACAACTCGCGATCGAATTCCATCACGTGAGTCTCGACTGTCACTTCCGGATCGCCGCCGAATGTCGGCTTGTGCCCGATGTTCGTGATCGACCGCCGCCACTCGCCTTCTACAAGAGTCAGTGTGATGTACACACCATTGCATGGAATCACCGTGTTGTGAGGCTTTAGATTCGCGGTCGCGTATTGCAGCTCGGCTTTGCCGATTTTGCGTCCCTCGATCACCCGGCTCTCGATGCCATAAGGACGCCCGAGCATTCGCCTCGCAAGGTTCACCCGGCCTGCGTCAAGCAAACGCCGGATCATCGTCGAGCTTACTCGATGCCCGCGAATCAAAACCTCCGGAACTTCTTCAGCGACGCGGCCCAGCCGCCGAGCAACATCACTCAACAACTCGAATCGGCCTTCGCGATTGTGGCCGAACGCGAAGCCGTGACCCAGGTACACCTCACGAGCATTCAGCTTGCCGAAAACGAATCTCAACAGGAAATCCTCCGCGCTTACCATTGACAGCTCCGGCGTGAACTGAAGCACGATCGTTTGATCGATCCCCAATCGCGCAATGCCTGACATCTTCTGCTCGAACGTCTGGAGTAGCGGCGGCGCCGTTTGCGGATGAAGCACCGCTCGCGGATGAGGATCGAAGGTCACAACAGTGGCGGGTAAATCCAATGCGCGAGCGCGCTCGACGACCCGGCTCATGATCAGTTGATGAGCGAGATGCAGCCCATCAAACACGCCAAAGGTGAGGACGCAGGGCGATTCGATGCCGGCTTCGTTTGTGTCTCGAAAGATTTTCATAGAGTCGAAACACTGAGGTCTTGCCCCGAGGGCACTAAGACATAACGCCTCACACGACTTTGTGAACCTTAGTGACTTCGCGCCTTCGTGGCAACGTTGCTATACCTCGACGACCAACCCGTCGTACGCAATCTCAACGCGCTCAGGCAAATGCTGACTCGTTTCGGCATGTTTGATGTCATGCGAGATATGAGTCAACAGCGCCCGTTTTGGCTTGAGCCGTTCAACGTACTCGAGAGCCTGATCCAGCGTCATGTGTGTCGGATGTTTTTTGAACCGCAGAGCATCGATCACCAGGACATGCAGACTCATAAGCCGCGAGCACGTCTCATCAGGGATAACATTGCAGTCCGTCACGTAGCCAAACTCACCGATGCGAAAAGCGGTCACCGCAAGTTTTCCGTGAAGCACGGTCAACGGCTCTATCCTTAGGCCCATCACGTTGAACTCACCGTCGATGGTATGAGGTATTATCCGAGGCACTCCGGGATAACCAGACGGCTCAAACGCATACGCATAAATCCGGCGCAGCCCTTCCCACGTCACATCAGTCGCATAAACAGAAATCGCGCCGTCGCGAAACATAATCGGCCGCGTGTCATCCAATCCGAAACAATGATCCGCGTGCGAATGGGTAAACAGGATCGCGGCCAGGTGCTTCAAACCGATTCTCAATGCTTGCTGGCGAAAATCAGTCGAAGCGTCGATGAGAAGGTTGTTGCCCTCGTGCTCGATAAGCACCGACGTTCGCAGCCGCTTGTCACGAGGATCATCCGAGAGGCACGTTGCGCATTCGCAGCCGACCGAGGGGACTCCTACTGAAGTGCCGGTTCCGAGAAAGGTGACTTTCATCGCCCTCTCGAAATCTCCACGAAACTCATTCGCAGATCGGCGAGCACTCCGTCGAGAAAGCGATCTTCTTCGGGAGTGAGATTGCCGCTTGTTTTTGACTGAAGGATGCCGAGCATATCGATCAAGTGGCGCGCGGATTCGAGATCAACCGGCGGAGGTTCGTCGCCCGGAGGTCTTATCACACCGAGATGCATCGCTGCCTCTACGCCCAGCATGTTCGCCAGTCCCAGGAATGAGGCTTCGGGTAACTGCGGGTTTGCCGGACCCCGCGCCTCGCTGTAGGCCTGCTCGGCGTGAGTGGCGGCCGCTGCCTGAGCTGCTGCTTGCGTTTCAGCGCCGCCCGGGGGAGTCGCCGCTTCTTGTGCATCGACCTGCGGCTCGTCGACTTCCGGTGCCGGCGGCTCGGGCTGCCGTTTCGTTTCGCCCGGAAACGATAGAATGTTGCTCGCCGCTGGCTCTTCAGTTTGCGTCAACACGCGGACGGTCTCGTCTGAAGGTCGAGGTTCCGGCTCCGGTTCGGTGTTCTCGCGCGGAGTTCCGTCGGGGTTGTACTTCCGTCTATCGGTAACTTTGAATCCTGTGTCTTCACGTTCAGCCATATGTGCATTCACCCAGAAAAGAGATTGAGCATCCGTTGAGAGAAGTTATGCTAACACTGGATGCGGAGAAGCGCGAAACATTTGTCATTGGCCATTTGTCATTGGTCACTAGTCATTGGTTTCTGGTTTGTGGTTTCTAGTTTCTGGTTCCGCCTCTTCGATTCTTGGCGGCTTTCCAACCAGAAACTAGAAACCACAAACCAGAAACCAAAGACGAATAAAGAATGATCGCTGTTGTCTTTGCTCTTTGCCGTCTCATCTTGTAGATTCGCACGGTGACAAATTCATCAGCAAGGATCAGCGGTGATAAATTTGCAGAACTCGTCGATTTGATTTCGCGTTTGCGCGCGCCCGGCGGCTGCCCCTGGGACCGCGAGCAGACTCACCAGAGTCTCAAGCCAATGATGCTTGAAGAAGCGTACGAGGTGGTCGAAGCCATCGACGAAGGTGACGACGAAGAACTGATTGGGGAACTCGGCGACTTGCTGCTTCAGGTAGTCTTCCACAGTCAAATCGGCGCCGAAGAGAATCGCTTCACCGCAACCGAAGTCATCGAACGCATAACGTCCAAAATGATTCGGCGTCATCCGCACGTTTTCGGGGACGACAATGCGCGGACAGCCGGCGAGGTGCTCAAGAACTGGGAAGCAATAAAAGAAGCCGAGCTCGCCCAGAAGGGAAAGCGAACCGAAGAAGGGTCGATGCTCGATAGCGTTTCGACCAGGCTGCCCGCGGTGATGGAAGCGTTTCAGATGACCACAAAAGTTTCGCGCGTGGATTTCGACTGGCCCGATGTGCCGTCGGTTATCGAAAAACTCGATGAAGAAGTCGAGGAGCTTAAACAAGCTGTGTCGAGTGAGCACTCGAGTCATCAGGAAATCGCCGGAGAAGTTGGCGACCTGCTGTTCGTTGCGGTGAATGTCGCGCGGCTCCTGGGAATCGATCCCGAAAGCGCGTTGAAATCTTCGAATAGAAAATTCCGGCGCCGCTTTCGCTACATCGAAGACCGTCTTCGCCAGCAGGGACGCAAGCCCGCGGATTCGGATCACATCGAGATGGATAAGTATTGGGACGAAGCAAAAGCGCGCGAGACGGATCAATCGCAGACTGATGTAAGGTTGGGATAACTCAAAGGAGGCGGCCAATGAGGACTCTCAAGTTTTTGGCGGCATTGCTGCTGACGGCGGCCTCTGCGCCGGGTGGGCCACAAAGTTCCGAGCCAGTCATCTCGCCGGCGAAACGTACACTCATCCGAGAACTTTATTCAGCAATGAAGGTCGATCAGATGGCTGAGCAGTCAGCGAACATTATCATGGATCAGCTCAACAAGCAGTTGCCTTCAATGTTGTCTCAGGTGCTCGGCGATTCTCTCGATCTAAGAGGAAAACCGCGCGAAGAATTCGAACGCGCGCTGATCGAGTCCTCGGAGCGTGTCAACAAACGAATCAAGGAACTGCTGCCGGAACGCATTAAGTGGCCGGAAACCATGGAGCAGATCTTCTATCCCATCTACGACAAGCACTTCACTGAATTGGAACTCAAAGACCTGGTAGCGTTTTACACGTCGACGACCGGCCAGAAGGCAATCCACGTCATGCCGGACCTGTTGAAAGAGAGTATGGAAAAGGCCGCGGAACTCATGAATCCGAGGCTGATGCAGTTGGTCAACCAGGTATTGGACGAAGAAAAACATCGTATCGTGAAAAAATGATCAACGTCGAATTGATCTACTGTCAGGGGGACTAGTTGTGCCGACCGTTAATGAACTCTTCGACCTCTCAGGAAAAGTCGCTCTGGTGACCGGCGGCTCGCGGGGACTTGGCAAAGAAATGGCTGAAGGACTCGCTGAAGCGGGCGCTGCGCTGATGCTGCTCGCTCGCCGAGAGCAGTGGCTCACGCCGACCGTCGATGAGTTTCGCAGCCGCGGCTTCAAATGCGAAGGAGCTATCTGCGACGTATCGAACCCTGATGAAGTGCAAGCCGCCGTCGATCGAACGATCGCCGCGTACCGCCAGATCGATATCCTCATCAACAACGCCGGCGTCACCTGGGGACAGCCGATCGAAGAACATCCGCTCGAGAAGTGGAACATGGTTCTTCAAATCAATCTCACCGGCGCGTTTCTGTTTTCACAAAGCGCCGGCCGCGAAATGCTGAAGCGCCGAAGCGGCAACATCATTAATGTAGCTTCGATCGCCGGGCTCCAGGGCACCATGGAACACGGACAGCACATAGTCGGCTACGTCGCCGCAAAGGGCGGATTGATTGCAATGACTCGCGAGTTCGCAGCGAAATGGGCACGCCGCGGAATTCGAGTGAACGCCATCGCCCCAGGATTTTTTCCTTCGCGGATGACCGAGAACGTGCTCGCCGAAGCTCAGCCTCAAATAGAAGCTTCGGTGCCGATCGGGCGCGTTGGCCGCGAAGGCGAGTTGAAAGGCGTGGCCGTATTTCTGGCGTCGCCGGCTTCGGGATACATCACCGGCCAGACGATTGTTGTTGACGGAGGCGGCACGATTGCATAAAGGCCCCAATAAACGGGATTGGTGAGGCTTCGTGTCTTCGAGACTTCGTGGCGGCTTAGTTTAACTCAGAGCCCTTCGTATGAAAAAAACGTCGCTAACCCTCGTTGCAAGTTTTCTACTGGCGCTTTGCGCTGTCACAGCAAACGCGCAAGAAAAGCTTATGGCGGGCGTGGCTAAGACAGACATCACGCCTCCCATCGGCACTCCGCTTGCCGGCTATGGAGCGCGGCGCGCGCAGCCTTCAACCGGCATGCACGATCCCACCGAAGCGCGTGCCCTGATTCTCGACAATGGAACGCAGAAGATCGCTTTGGTCAGTGTCGATCATCTTGGCTTCGATCACGGGATGGTCGATCGCATTCGAGCGAGCGCCTCCGCAGCTACTCAAATTTCTCCCGATCACATTTTCATCATGTCTTCGCATACGCACTCGGGCGGCGGGGCTTTCATGGAGATGCTGCCGCTGCTTGCGAATGTGCTCGCGGGAAAATTCGATCTGAAGATCCGCGCATTCTACGAACAGCGCACCGCCGAAGCGATCATCGAAGCCAACAAAATGCTGAAACCGGTTCGCATCGGATTCGGCGCCGGCGAAGCGAAGGGAATCTCCCGGTTCAGATCTTCGTGGCCGCCCAACGGTCCAGTCGATCCCGAAGTCGGCGTGATCCGCATCGATTCATTGGCGACGGGAAAGCCATTAGCGATACTGATCAACTTCGCGGCGCACCCGACGGTTCTCGGCGCCGAGAACATGACCTTCTCCGCAGACTTCGTAGGCTACGCGCGGGACGCGGTAGAAAAAATGGCGGGCGGTGCGGCAATGGCGATCTTCGCGAACGGCGCGCAGGGCACGATCGCACCTCACGCTTTTCAGGGAGACGACTCGTGGCAACGCGCCCAGAACGTCGGGACGATTCTCGCGGCTGAAGCCTTCAAGGTTATGCTGATGATCAAGCTGCAAGACTCGGTCGACATCAAGCTTGTTCGGACGCCGCTTACGCTCAAGATCGTTCCGACCTCCGTCTTCCCGCCGGCGATGAGCTATCCGCCAGGCTATGAATCGGAGATCAATGCGATCTCCTTCGACAATCGAATCGCCTTCGTCGCGATTCCCGGCGAGTTGGGCAGCATCCTGAACTTCCAGGTCAAAGAACGCGGCAAGTTGCTCGGGTTCGAGAAGACTTTCCTGTTGGGACTCACGAACGACGCACTGGGTTACATCATCAGCGAAGATGAATATCGTCATAAGACCTATGAATCGACGATCTCGTTGTTTGGTCCGACGTTCGGCAGCTTCATCGCCAACGAATCGTTTCAGCTCCTCGAGAGACTCCGGCCGGTTGAGAAAAAGAAACCATAAGCCTTATTGTCGAACTTTCGATTTCGAAGCCTCGTAACTAGAACGACACCGCCTGTAAGGAGAATCAATATTATGGGTATTCTTTTTTTGATAGCTTCGATCATACTCGACATAGTCGCGCTGTCGGATGTTGCGAATTCGTCCCGCGACACTACCACGAAGGCCGTGTTGATGATTCTGATCCTGTTGTTTCCGATCATCGGCGCCTCGCTCTACTTGCTGGTCTTCCGCGACAAGGGTTATTGAGTCATCGTATCTAATCCGGACCTACCCACCCCGCGCGATCACGCGGGAAAGCGAACCGTCTTCACTCACCTCTGTCTAGCCTCGCCTGACTTAAGACCATCCTCACTTTTCCATTTGACCACGACCAAACGTGCGTGTTACTTTTATGCATCTTTGAAGCATAGTATGCGCATAACGAGGGTTTGTGATGCATAGAACGGAGAATGGGACCCGGCACCAGGCGATGCTCGAGATTATTAACAAAAAGCCGATTGCGACTCAGCAGGAGCTTGCGGCTGAGCTTTCGCGGCGAGGCTTCGAAGTGAATCAATCGAGCGTTTCGCGCGACATCGTCAAGCTCGGCCTCGCGAAACTTGACGGTTATTACGCGGCGCCGAAGGCCGCGTTGAACGCCGGGGGACCAGTGACCTCGATCGACACGGCGGGCGACAACCTGATCGTGATAAAGACGGACGTGGGGCTCGCGCAGCCGGCGGCGCTCACGATCGATCGAGCCGGCATCAACGAGATCGTCGGCACGGTCGCCGGAGACGACACCATCCTGGTTGCGATTAAAAACGAGGCAGCTCAACGCGCGGCGATGAAAAAATTAGTTAAGCTGTTCGCGCCGCCGCGGCGTGCGTCGCGTGGCGCGGCCAGACGCACGGCCGGCGCGACTCGCGCGAACCTGTAGCATCGGTGAACATCGGAGAACTCGATGGAATTGGAAAAGCAAAACGTAGACAAAGTGGTGCTCGCGTACTCGGGCGGACTCGATACGTCCGTGATACTCAGGTGGCTGAAAGAAACCTACGCCTGCGAGGTCATTTGTTTCGCGGCTGACGTGGGCCAGGCCGAAGAACTCGGCGGGCTCGAGGAGAAAGCTCTTGCGACCGGTGCGTCGAAGCTTTACGTCGAGGACCTGCGCGAAGAATTCGTGCGCGACTTCGTGTTCACCGCTCTCAAAGCGAATGCGGTCTACGAAGGCGTCTATTTGCTGGGCACGTCGCTCGCCCGCCCGCTGATCGCCAAGAAGCAGATTGAGATCGCGCACAAGGAAGGCGCCCGCGCGGTTTCGCACGGTGCGACGGGAAAAGGAAACGATCAGGTTCGCTTCGAGCTGACTTATTACGCGCTCGATCCTCACATTCGAGTGATCGCGCCGTGGCGCGAGTGGCCCTTCAAATCGCGCTCGGATCTGATCGCCTACGCCGAGCAACATAAGATTCCAATCATCGCGACGAAAGACAAACCTTACTCGATGGACCGCAACCTGATGCACATCAGCTATGAGGGCGGCATACTCGAAGACCCGTGGGCCGAGCCGCCCGCGTCGATATTCATTCTCACTCGCTCGCCCGAGGACGCTCCGGATAACCCCGCGTATGTCGAGATAGATTTTGAATCGGGCGTGCCCGTCGCAGTGGATGGTGAAGCTCTGTCGCCCGCTTCCCTTCTCGACCGCTTAAACCGAATGGGCGGCGAGCATGGAATTGGGCGAGTCGATTTGGTTGAGAATCGCTTCGTCGGAATGAAGTCGCGAGGCGTGTATGAAACGCCCGGTGTGACGATCCTTCACTCGGCGCATCGAGCGGTCGAGTCGCTGACGCTCGATCGCGAAGTCGCGCACTTGAAAGATTCGCTGAACTCGCGCGTGGCCGAGATGATTTACTACGGGTTCTGGTATACGCCGGAGTTCGAAGCGATTCGCGCGTTGATCGACGAGAGTCAGAAGAACGTAACCGGGACGGCGCGAATCAAGCTCTACAAAGGCAACTGCACAGTGGCGGGGCGGCGCTCGCCGCGATCGCTCTACTCGGAGGAGTTCGCGACATTCGAACGCGACTCGGTTTACAACCAGCGCGACGCGGAAGGCTTTATCAAGCTAAACGCGTTGCGATTACGAATGAGAAAGATGGCTGAAGAGAATCGCAAGGAAATCATGTAAGGGCGTGCCTCCGTGCGCGCCCCTTTGTCGGGATTCGATTTGCTCATCACCGAGGGGCGCGCACGGAGGCACGCCCTTACATGACCGAGAGGAGTATTGAAATTGAGCACGTTTACAACCGAACCAAACAGCGTACAGCTCCCGACCACAGCGACGATCACCGCCGCTGATCTTCGACTTGTGCGCGCGGACAAGATCGCTTCATCAACCATTAACATGAGACTCAGTCACGATCTTGAAATCACATCGCGCTGCGAAGCCCGTGCGGGTAACGTAGTCGTCGTGCGCACGCTCACCGACAATGCGACTTACAACACGCTCGAGCTTGTGACGGGACGCATGGCCAAGATCAATCCGGGCGATATCATTGCCGGGGTCCTGGGATATCGACGCGCGCTCAAGGGCTTCGTTGGCGACGTGCCGGAAAGCATCAAGGCCCACGATCGTTTGCACCTCTTGAATCTCGGCGGACTCGTGGGCCGATGCGTCGGCCATCATCACAGCCTGTCTGGCGCAATCGAAGTCGAAGTGCTCGGGATGCCGGTGCGCGACGGGCGGATTCTCAATATCTCGGAAGGAGCGGTCGAGCCTCGCCAGTCACTCAACGTAACAGCACCTCTCGTCCTGGTCGCTGGCACGTGCATGAACTCGGGAAAGACTTACGCCGCGACTGAGATCATCAAGCACCTCACTCGCGCGGGACATCGAGTGGCTGCGGCCAAGCTCGCGGGCGTCGCATGCCTGCGCGACACGTTGAATATGGAAGATCACGGCGCGATCAAGACGCTGAGTTTTCTCGACTGCGGGCTTCCCTCGACGGTCGGCGTGACCGATCTCTCGCCAATTGCAAAGGGCGTGATCTCGAAACTAGCGGAGTCACACCCCGATTGCATAGTGATCGAGTTGGGCGATGGAATCCTTGGCGGCTACGGAGTCGATACGATCTTCCGCGATCGCGAATTGATGAGCGCGGCAGCGGCGCTGGTGTTCTGTGCGAACGATTTTGTCGGCGCGTGGGGTGGCCGCGAGTTGCTTTCGGCTCAGGGCGTGACGATTGATGTGGTGTCGGGTCCGGTTTCCGATTCGCAGATGGGGATGGATTATGTGAAGAGCGAACTTGGACTGGAAGCGGCGAATGCAGTGAACGGCGGCGAGCGATTGGGGGAGTTGATTCACGCGAAGCTGGAGGAATGGAGCAAGGTCACGGCGAAGGTTCAATCCCGTTAGGGATTACCTGTCCGTAGGCCGGCGTCCGAGCGGCGACGGTAGCTCCGTCAGGAGCGACCTGTTCAACTGAACTCTATGCCGCGGCGAGAGGTGACTCCTAATGGAGTCACAGACGCTGCAACCCACGCGGATCATAGACAGGTGATCCCTAACGGGATTGACGCCAGAAAGCAGACAACAGAGGTGAGCCATTGATCAAGGCAGGCATACTCGGAGGATCCGGATACGGCGGAAGCGAGTTGCTTCGCATTCTGCTGTTTCATCCCGAGGTCGAACTTAAGCTGGTCACGGCGAACGAGCACGCGGGCAAACGCGTCGACGCGGTTCATCCGAATCTCGCGAAGCTGACCGATCTCAAGTTCGAATCAATGCCCGACGCAGCCGCGCTCACTGATCTCGATTGCGTTTTTCTCGCTTTGCCTCATGGTCAGGCGATGGAGATCGTTCCTTCACTTCCCGGCTCGGTGAAAGTAATCGATCTGTCGGGTGATTTTCGCTTGAGCGATGCAGCTCAGTTCAAGCAATTCTACGGACGCGAACACACAGCGATGGAATCGCAGGGCGAATTCGTCTATGGCCTGACCGAGGTGAATCGCAATCAGATCAAAGAGGTTACACGCATCGCGAACCCCGGGTGCTTCGCGACCGCGCTCGAATTGGGACTCTTCCCGTTGGTCGCGTCCGGACTGGTCAAAGGCAAAGTCATCGCGGACATGAAGACCGGCTCGTCCGGCTCGGGAGCGAAAGCGGCGGCCAACACTCATCACCCGAAGCGAGCGAACAGCTTTTACGCTTACAAGATGTTCGAGCATCAGCACCAGCCTGAAGTTGACCAATTGCTCGGGTCGGTGAACTCAAAGTGGTCATCCGAATGCGATCTAGTTTTTCAGGTTCACTCGATCCCGGTCGTGCGAGGCATCTTCGCGTCGATCTACGTGACTCCGACTAAATCGTTGTCGCGCGACGAAGTCGGGAATCTCTTTCGAGAGTACTACGGCAACGAGTTCTTCATTCGGTTGGTTGACGGTTCGCCGGACATCAATTGGGTTAAGAACACAAACTTCGTCGATATCGGGTGGGCGGCGAACGGCGACACGGTGATCGTATTCGTCGCGCTCGATAATCTGGTGAAGGGCGCCGCGGGTCAGGCGGTGCAAAATATGAATCTGATGTTTGGTATCGAGGAGCGCGAAGGATTAGTGCTCCCAGGCAGCAATCCGTGAAAGCTATCTCAGAGACTCGCCTCATCCCGTATATTGCAGCCTCGTGTAGAATGAGAAAGAAGACTCGAATACATATCGAGGAGGTGAAGCAATGAAGGCGAGCGATCGATATCATAAGTGGGTCGAATGGAGCGACGAAGATCACGCCTATATTGGGAAATGTCCGGATTTGATTACGGGAATTCATGGCGATGATCCGGTAACGGTTTACGGCGAACTCTGCGATGTGGTTGAAGACGTAATCCGTTATTTCAATGCTGAAGGGCGCGTGCTCCCGAGTCCGCGCGTTCGGCCGATGCAGGACGTCGCTTAAGAATCGAATCTTGGAGAAAAAAGGTCCTTGCAGGGAGCCACCTAATTGACCGGGAGTATGACCGGGAGTCACGCCGCGACATGAGCGTTTCAAAGGTAACTATCTCGATAGATCAA
>UEXS01000283.1_pt1 | contig 12173 bp, 6 predicted proteins | sample 4301141 | NCBI WGS metagenome assembly UEXS01 (sample SAMEA4773178, study PRJEB27434) | metagenome | biome: 2259; feature: agricultural soil; material: soil | place: USA | collected 2014-09 | depth 0.25 m
CAAACCGCTTACTACCATTCCCGTCTCCTTACAAACCCGAGAAGGCGAAACAGTGCCCAGCTCCACAATTGAAACAGCTCCCCCTGAGGACTCAATACCAAATCGGAAGCAACACAACGAGCGCCAAAATCCACAGGTCGGATCATTGCGGAACTATGCGCTGGTGGGGCTGACCGCTGTCGCGATTCTCAGCTTGATCGAATGGGTTGATCTGAACATCAAGCTGACTCCAATCTTCGAGTCATTCTCTGAGAGATTAGTTCTTACCGCGTACTTAAGCTTGAACCTTGTAGCCGGCGCAATCATCGGCCTGATTATTGGACTCGTTGCGCGAGCGGCTGGGTGGTTGAATGCGCGACTGCGGCTGTTGATCATTGGCAATCGACGGCAAACGCTTGCGCACGCGTTGGTGGCGGGACTTGTGATCGCCGCAATCGGCGGCGCCTTGCTTTACTTTCAGCCCGGCGTGTTCAGGTTCACGCTTGGGGCAATTCGCGAAGCAGAGAAGATCTCGCTCGCGCGCTTGCTGCTTAAGGCAGAGCGGCTGTTCACATACATTTCGATCACCGGAATGTTGATCTGTTGCTGGGCCGTCTGGAGACTAGCTCGCGCGTCGATGAATAAGCCCCTCCGCGCGGTTTGGCTCGTGCTGATCGTTGGAATCATACTGGTCGCCTACTACGTCGATTCGCGAATCGAAGTCCAGCAATATGAATTCTCGCTACATCGCGCAATGTTTCTTGTTGAAGTGACGCTCGCGATGGCGCTCGTTGTTTCGGCGCGAGGATTATTCCCGAGACCGCTTCGTTCACCAAATCGCATCGCGTTGTTTTGCGTGGCCGTGCTCGTGTGTGCCGGAACCGGGTTCACCTTCGTTCACTTCGACCGCGATCAAAACCTCAAGACTCAAGTCTTCTATCGCACCACTATCACCAAGCAGTTCTTCAAGCTCGCTCAGTGGGCTTTGGACTTCGACCGCGATGGTTACTCAGCGGTTCTCGGAGGCGGAGACGCGGACGACCACCGCGCGGATATCAATCCGGGGCAGATCGAAATACCCGGTGACGGCATCGACAATAACTGCATCGGCGGTGATCTCTCGCCCGAAGACGCCGGCCAGTGGTTGGACGAACAAAGAAGCCTCAACACTGCGGCGAATCCCGGCGCCCATCGATTCAACGTGCTTTATGTTTTTGTAGACACCGTTCGCGCGGATCATCTGAGCGTTTACGGTTACCCTCGAAACACGACTCCGAGTCTGAGTTGGCTCGCCGAGCGCGCTTCGGTGTTTGAGAACGCGTTCACGCCTTCGCCTTCAACTTATCAGGCGGTGCCGAAGTTCATGCAGTCATCTTATTGGGACGCGCACCTCGAGACGTGGACCGAAGTGCTCGCGCGCGCGGGCTACGACACGGTGCTGTTTCCCGGCCGCCGAGCCGCGACCCTGTACCGGCGAATCAAAGACCCCGCGATGATTTCGAGCGCAAGGACCGGCAACTTCGCCGCAAGCGTCGATGCGGTGATCGATCGCTTCTCAAAGGCACAGCCGGACCATCCTCTTTGCGCTTATCTGTACGCGTTCGAGCCGCACATGCCTTACAAGCTCCGGCGCGATTTTTATTTTGGCCCAGCGATGGCTGATCTCTACGACGGAGAGATTGCTTACGCTGACAGTCAGCTTGGCCGATTGTTCACCTGGCTCGAACAGAGCGGCAGGATGCGGGACACGATGTTCGTGATCATGTCCGATCACGGCGAATCCCTCGGCGAGCGCGGCGTTCGCAAGCACAACGCGCAACTCTATAACGAGCAGATGCATGTTCCGGCGATCGTATACGTTCCGGGTCTTGGGCCGCGTCGGGTATCCGAGTTCGTAAGCACGATTCATCTTGGCAGCACGATTCTGAACACCGTCGGAGTTGCTTGTCCGAAAGACTACGCAGGCGCGAGCCTGCTCCCGCTGATGCGAGGCGACGCATTCACTGCGCCTCCCGTGTACGGCGAGCACTGGCAACGCAACGACTCACCGTTCTTTTCACCTGAGCACGATGTCGATCCCGAGATTCACAAGTACATGGTGATTACTCAGGATGGCTTCAAGCTGATTTACAATCAGAACGTATATTGCTTCGAGCTATTCAATCTTCGAGACGATCCGAAAGAGCAGCATAATCTTTACGATCGAATGCCGGAGAAGTCAGCCGAGTTGAAACGATTGCTCGGCCGCTTTGTCGATGTTGTTTTGGTGAGTCGTCCGCCCGACGCCGATGAGCAGCGATACTTTCGCGGAATGCAGGACGAAGAGGAAGAGAAATAGCTCCTTCTCTCTAAGCTGTTTTTTCTGATTTGTGTTTTGGAATGAGGAGACCGCTTTGAATACCGAACTGTTGATTTCCGTGATCACGATCGCCGGGACGCTCTTGCTGGTTGTGACTGGTCTTTTGAATTTCTCCGTCTTCGTCAGGCAACTGCGGGCCGCTCGCGAGCAGCTTGAAACCGCCCAACGCCATCTCGAGAACGCGCGGCAACAGCCGGAGATTCAACTGGTGCAGCGCGCTATGGATGAAACTTCAGACCATCTGAAGATTCTCATCGACCGGCCTTACCTGCGGCCGTATTTTTACGATAACAGAATTTGGAATGAGACAGACGGCGTGAGCGCCGATGAGATCAAAGCGATGGCCGAACTGATGCTCAATAACTTCGCATCCGCGATAATACATTCGGCGGCGTTTCCACAGTATCCCGTGCGCAGCGTCGAACAGACGATTCGATATCATTTGCATCACAGCCCGGCCTTGCGCGATTTCCTCATCGAAGGTTTTGATCGATTCCAACTTGCCGGCCTGCCTTTGCTTTGCCTGAAGAACGACACAAAAGAAGAAACGGCGAACGATCTCAACATTCTCATAGCCGCGGCATCGGGAGATGCGCGTGAGAAAGCCCGCCGCGAGCGTTTGCTCCGTCATCTGGAATCCACGGACAAGCCTGAACCGCTCGAGCTCGCCAAATACAGTTTGAACAGGGCGCGTAGTGCCGGCCGCAAGGAAGAAGAGTAGATTCACAATTGTTGGAACAAGGTCAGGTCCTCGCGCGTTCTTCACCGGCAAGTGTGCCTCTCTGTCGAAAGAGATCAAACCAAAGGGATGCTCGCTCACGCTTCATGACTGACGCGTGGCCTTAGGAACTCGTTATGAAGAATCGAATACTCACTCCTCTGCTGCTGATTCTAATCGTCATCATCCCGCTGGCTTCACACCAAATCGTATCGGCTGCGCAAAAAACCCCCGAACCGCTGGTCATTCCATTCGAGATGGCCAACCGGCACATTCTGATCAAAGTCAGCATCAACAACTCGGCTCCGCTCTGGTTCATATTCGATACAGGAGACAAAGTCGCCATCGTCGATTCCGCGCGAGCTCGCGCGCTCGGCTTGAATCTGCAGGGCGAGATTAATGTCGGAGGTGCGGGTGAGGGTTCACTGAAAGGCTCGTATGTCCGCGACGCTTCGCTAAATGTCGTTGGCGTCGCGGGACACCCGCAGCCGGTCGCGCTAACACTTCCTCTCACTGGCATGGCGCCGAAGTTCGGCCATGATATTGACGGCATCATTGGAGCGGATTTCATAAAGGAATTCGTGGTAGAGCTCGATTACGAAGCTCGCGTGATGCGGCTGCACAACAAAGAGAAGTTTGTTTATTCCGGCACGGGCGAAATCCTTCCGGTGAGTTTCATCAACGGAGGCCACCCGCTGATTCCCGGCGAGATCACTGTTGCGGGACGGGAGCCGCTCAAGGGAAAGTTTGTGATCGATGTTGGATCGGGAGGCTCGCTGATGCTCAACCGGCCATTCGTCGAGCAGGAGAATCTCCTGGCGGCGACGCCAAAGACGATCAAGCTGATTGGCGCGGGTGGCGCCGGAGGCAAGGTCGCGGCTCGAGTCGGCCGGCTGCGAGCGTTGACGATTGGAAAAATCCAGATCGATGAGCCGGTCACCGCGTTCTCGGAAGACAGAGGTGGGGCGTTTGCCAACTCGCAATCTCACGGCAACATCGGCTACCAGATACTATCCAAGTTCAAAATCTTTCTCGATTATGGCCGCGAGCGAATGATCCTTGAGCCCAACGCGAGTTTCAAGAATCCGATCGGGCCGGCTTCACCAGGGGTAGCCATTGTCGCCGAGGGCTCAGATTACAGGATGTTTCGAATAACAGAACTTTTGGAAGATTCTCCCGCGACCGAAGCCGGGCTGAAAGAGGGAGATATTGTGATGTCGGTTGACGGGCGCCGGGCGGCCGAGCTGAATCTTACGATGCTGCATGAGTTGTTCGAGAAGCCAACGCCGCGCAAGCTCTCAGTGCGGCGCGGAGAGCAGACGCTTGAGATCACTGTGACGCCGAGAAGATTGATTTGAGTCCGCAACGCGCGGTTATCAAAGATGAGCCGACGACGCGGCTCCGTTCCTGAAACTACGACAGACATATGAAGGCTGCGAGGAATCCTATGCGGCTGATAAGCGATCCAGATGTTAGTGTCGAATACGACTGGAGCCACTAGGGTTATGTCAGTCTCCTGTGACGGTTTTCCCAGGTGTACTGCCAGACCTCCATCATCAGTTCGTTCGCGGTCTTCTGCCTTTTCTTGGTTTTCCTGGCGGGATTGCGACGGCGCGTAGCCTTGCCATTGTCGAGTGGCTTAGATTTCAGGCCGTCTCCATTAGCCCGTACCGTCTTGCGCCCGGTCGTCGACTTCGCGTTGTCGAGTAATTCCTGATCATCGGGACGGGGACGCACTTGCTTTGGTTTTGCTTTAGCGCTCACTTTGTGGTGGTTCCTTTAACCCTTGTCTAGGTCTATTGAACCATAATGCTAAGAGGATTGCACCCAGTTGGTTATCCTCGAGGCGAGGTGGGCTTCCTACCTTCGATCTGACTCGCGTAAAATGCGTGACAGCTATTCGTCGCTTTCCGTTATGCGGGCCACAGGCGTCTGAGTCAGCACTCGATCCCATCGTAAGACGGGGGTTTTATCTAAGTATGACTTTGTTCACGTCACGAGCGCGCAAATTGATTGCTTGACTCTCGACTGATAACTGATTGCTCGTAGAGAGGTCGTAAGGGAAGTTCTTCATACTCTGGAAGAATCCTCTTTACAATCTTCGTCGGAAGCGGTAAGTTCGGCCTCGGAAACGGAGATTCAGTTCAGCAAACTCTTACCCACGCCGCCCCGGTGCGCTTTGTTCTCGTTAGGCCTAGCCGGTATTGAAGAGTAACCGGTAGTTTTCTACGCAGAAGAACCAACTTTGAAAAGGGATTTGCAATGACGCCCGCAAAATCACAGCCCTCGACGCGTAAAAAATCTGGTCGCATGACGACAGCTGACGATTTCGCGGTGGTCATCGGCATCTCTCGATATCCGGAGCTAGGGGATCTTGTTGTTGCGGAAAAGAATGCACGTGTATTTGCCGCTTGGTTGACTAAGCCATCAGGCGGAGATGTTCCTTTTGAAAACCTCAGCCTTATAGTTACCGACGACACTACGATTGACGATACGCCGAACGCGCCCCTCACGATTGAAGACCTGGATCTGGCATTTGAGGCGATTATCAAGCGAGAGAAACGGGAAGACGGTTGGATTGGCCGACGCCTCTACATCTACGCATCAGGCCACGGCATTGCGACCGACAAAGTTGACGATGTGGCGTTACTCCTGGGGAACGCCTCGCCAAACCTGCTGGGGAATTCCATCAGTCCATCGAAGTACGCCGACTACTTTCGAGTGTCTGGGGCGTTCAGAGAGATCGTGCTCTTCGTCGATTGCGCGCGAACTCTTGAATCCACAGTAGCGACGCGCGAACCGCCGTGGTTGCAGGTCCCGCCCTCGAGCTCTGTTCTAGAAACTTCATACGTCTACGGGGTGGCCAGTCAGTCTAATACATTCGGTGACTTTACCGACATGATTCTGACTGGTCTCTCGGGAGGTGCCCGGGGACCGGATGGCCCAATAACGTCGCAGACACTCGCATCGTTTGTCTCGGATCAGCTGATGAAACTTAGCGGCGGGGGCTACCGGCCTTATTTCACCTTCGGTGGTTCACACCCGATTGTTTTCCGGCGGCTGGGTAAAGGTCGTTCTCCGGGGTCGCCCGCAGCATACCCCACACCCCGAATCGACTCTGATCGTTGGGCTGAGAAGGACTCCCTCGGATACGAGCCGTTCGCGCGAACCGTCGCAATGCTGATCACCCACGCCGATACGGTCCCGCCTCTCACCATAGGCATTAAGGCGCCTTGGGGGGCAGGCAAGACCTCATTGATGAAGCGCGTCCAATACCTGCTCGATGGAGACGCGCATGTCACGGAGAAAAATGAATCGGCCCGTCGGAACCGTACCGTCGAAGTCTCCCTCACCCTAAAACAACTTCTCGCCGTTCTTAGGAAATGGAGTCAGGCGCCGCTTGCTGATCCTTTGATTACCGCAACCGGTGATACCGCCAACTCCTCTCAACCGACGGCAGGGGTAGGTCCCTCGACGAGTCCCGTCGCCGCGATGGGAATTCTCGCGGCTCGCGATGCCCCACGGGACGAACGGTCCGAGCAAATTCTCAACATTCTGATATCGGCTGCGGAAACCGTAACGAAAGAACGGTCCCAGCAGATTCGCAGCATTCTCAGAATTGTGAAGGAGACCGTAACGAAAGCGGCCAGAAGAACCCAAGAAGCAGTTGAGTTCAAGCCGCCCCAGCCAAAGGCAAGCGTCGACGGGTTCAACCGTGAGATCACTCCGCGACTCACTGTCTGGTTCAACGCTTGGAAATATCAAACGAGCGAACAGATCTGGGCCGGCCTCGCGCACTGTATCATCAGCCAGGTAACGGCCCGCATGAGTGCCATCAATCGAGAACTATTCTGGATGAAATTACATGCTGCGAGAGTGGATGTGAACCAACTGCGCTGGCGTGTACGACTCGTGGTGTTCCGCGACTTAATCCCCTGGTTGCCGGCTGTTGGTGTCTTCGCGATCGGGGCCATCGTTCTGCTAATCTTGAACCACATCACGCTTGGCCTTCTTAGTTTCGGCCTTGCCCCGGTCTTGGCAGCAGCAAGGTACTTTTACAGCAAATGGAAAAGGCTTGGCGAAAAGGTCTCCGGAACCTTCCGAGAACTTGTCAGAGAGCCTGATTATGAAGGAAAGCTCGGTTTTCTGCATCTCGTCGAATCTGATATTCGCGATGTGCTGGATTTGGTCGCGACCGAACGACAACCCCTGGTTATTTTCGTTGACGACCTCGATCGGTGTGCGCCAAACAAGGTCGCCGAAATAGTCGAAGCGATTAATCTCTTCCTGTCGGGCGACTATCCGAACTGCATCTTCGTCCTCGGCATGGAGCCTGCAATTGTTGCGGCCGCCCTAGAGGTGTCTAACAAAGATCTGCTCGAAAAGGTTGAGGATTTTGGCCTCGTCGACATCCATGTTCCCCTCGGGTGGCGGTTCATGGAAAAAATCGTACAGCTTCCATTGGCAATCCCCGCGCCGGACGCGGAAGGCTCGAGAGTGTACTTATCGCACCTGGCTGGTGGCAAAGGCGGCCAGCCGACACCGGACCCGCCAGTGGCACCCCCCGCCGACCGCATCGCTGCGTACGTCGACCAACTCAAAAGCGCTCCGAACATCAATGCCGTGGTTCTGCAGACCAAGAAGTTGCTTGCCGACGAGCCTTCATCAGAAAGATCGGCGATCGCCGAGGCGAGCAAACGCGCTTATGCCCTGAAGTTCACGGATCGCGATCCGGCCATTAGCCGCTTTATCGAAGAAACGATCACGCTGTTCCGGGGCAATCCACGGCAACTCAAACGCTATGTGAATCTGTTTCGATTCGCTAGCACCTTGCGACACAACATAAGCATGGATCGCACTGCCGCTGGTATTGCTAGGCTGAAGATGCCATCAGACGAAATCCTCACCAAGTTCATAGCGCTGAGCGTGCACTGGCCGCAGGCGGCGGATTACCTGCGCCTAGTACAACAGATGGAGCAACCTGGAAAAACCTCGCGGCAGAAAGCCGCCCTCCTAGCGAGTCTCGAAAAGCGGGCAAAAGTGCTCGCGAAGGAGAAACCGGCAATTGCCAATAAACGCTGGCAGGCTTACCTAGAAGAGCTCGGCCTTGGACAGAAGTGGCTTAGCACTCCCGAGTTCCGCGAGTTCCTCGCGGGCGGCGAAACGCTCGGTGGCTATGAGGAGTGTGGTCTCTGGTAATTGGGCGGGTGCGTGTTCAAACTTTTTTTCGGCGTGGCGCAAGGTTCACGGCTTGGTTCAGATCTCGTGGCTCGTGGCCAAGATGTAAAGATGCAGCCGCAAATTCTTGCACCGCGAAGTCAACCTTTCTTGCCTCGTGGAAGTACCTTTCACCCAAACGTCTCGAGAGAAGTAACCTTGGCGTTTCAAAGATAAAGTATGAAGCTATGGCCCTTATTGAAACCTACCACTGGTTGAAGAACCCTATCCGCCAAAGTATATTCATTCCTCGGTCCGAATTAATCTATGAGCAACAAACTCCTGGTCATTGGACTCGATGGCGCTTCGTTCGATGTGCTCGATAAGCTGATCGAGAAGCACTACCTTCCTAACATCGCTGGCTTGATTCGAGGCGGCGCGCGAGGGAATCTCGAAACTACTTTTCCTCCGATCACCGCAGTCGCGTGGTCTTCTTTCATGACCGGCAAGAACCCGGGCAAGCACGGGATCTTCGAATTCGTCAGGCGAGATCAGCACTCGAAACGCGAACTCGCCGTGAACGCTTCGTTCCGTCAGGGCCGAGCTATTTGGGATCTGCTCGGCGATGCGGGCAAGCGAGTCATCGTTCACAACTTTCCCTGCACTTATCCTCCGCGCCCGGTGAACGGATTGTTGATCGCCGATTTTATGACTCCGAAGGGCCGAAGGGATTTCACGTATCCGGCTTCGTTGCTTGAAGAGATTGAAAGCCAGTTTGGAAGCTATCGATTGCATCTTTCTCAGACGTACTCAGAAGGCAACGTAGATGCGGTGCTCGATGAGTTGTTCGACGAGCTCGAATACAAAGCGAAGGTCACCGAGTACCTGATGACTCGCTACGACTGGGACGCGTTCTTTCAATACTTCTGGGGGACCGATCGAATCCAACACGAGCTCTGGCACATCATCGACGATCGGCATCCTCGTCACAACAAGAAGGAAGCCGAAACGCATCGCGATCGAGTCTATGCTTACTTCAAACGCGTCGATGAGGTTGTCGGGCGTTTGATCGAATTGGCGGGAGCCGATCCGTTGGTGTTGATCGCTTCGGATCACGGCTTCGGGCCCGTGCACAAATATTGTTCGCTGAACATCTGGCTTCTTCGCGAAGGCTTCTTGAAGCTCAAGAGCGATGCCCGCACTCGATTGAAGGAAGCGATGTTCAAGCTCGGACTGACGCCTGAGCTTGCGTTCAAGATTGTGAAGTCGCTTCCGCTTGGCCCTTTGCGTCCGGCTCGCGGCGTCAGCAATCAACCCGGCGCGTCGAAGCTTCTGAGCACGGTCTTTTTGTCATTCGACGACGTGGACTGGAGCCGCACGACCGCGTTCTCTAAGGGCAACTACGGGCAGTTATACGTCAACCTCAAAGGCCGCGAGCCAAACGGCTCGGTTGATGAAAGCGAATACGCCAAGGTTTGCGAATCGATCATGACTCGACTGCGTGCGCTGAAAGACCCGATCAGCGGCGAGATGTGGGTCGGGCCGGTGTTTCGCCGCGAGGAGATCTACAACGGCCCGCTGGTCGATCAGGCGCCGGACATCTCGTTCCTACCCGCCGATATGCGTCATCTGCCGTTGGGAAACGCAGACTTCACTTCGAACAAGTTCATGGTCGATGCCTTTGGGATCTCGGGGTGTCATCGAATGGAGGGCGTATTGATCGCTCGCGGCGAGGGAGTGAAGCAAGGTTGCGCGATCGATTCGGCGACGATCTATGATGTTACGCCGACGTTGCTATATCTGCTCGATCAGAGCGTGCCTGATGATATGGACGGGCGCGTGCTGACCGAGATGATCTCGGATGAGTATTTGCGAGACAACACAATTCGGTTGAGTGCAAACGGCAACGTCGAACAGAGCAGCGAACTGGAATTCACTCCTGAAGAAAACGCGGACGTGCTCGAACGATTGAAGCAGCTTGGGTACATTGGGTGATTAACACCCAACTTCAGTTGGGTGGGCGCGGCGTTCCTCTGTTGATCGGAACCGTTTCAACGGTTTTCCCGCCCTTGAGCACAAGGGAAACCGTTAAAACGGTCGAGCAAGAAACTCGCGTCCGACTCACCTCACTGAAGTGAGGTGTTAATCATGGGACGGCGAAGAGAGTCAACTACCGATCGCAAGCTCGAAGACCCGGCGGCACGCATGCGACTAAGACACATCCTTAAAGAAGCAATAAGGGCTCCGGCGGAGTCTCTTCTGAAGGTTTATCTCGCGAGCCTTCCACATCCCGACTTCAATCCTGAACGAATCAATCGCATACTGGTCTTCGCTTATCACGGGCTCGGCAACTTCATCATGTTCACTCCGGCGCTCGGCCTCCTGCGTGAGCGCTACCCCGCGGCCCGAATAGATCTTCAGGTGGGAAATAACACCGGCTGCGAAGAGGTGCTCGCGGGCGCCGGCTTATTCGATCACATCTACAATGTGCCTTACTCGGCAGGTGTTCGGGCCTGGCTGAATCGAGCAAAAGAAATTCGCGAGACAACCTACGATCTGACGATCAACGAATTCCACAGCCACTCGTGGCCGCTTGCGTTGCTGGTGGCCGCGAGCGGCGCGCCGTTCAGGTTGGGACACGTGACGAGCCCCGGCTGGTCGCATCGCTTCAGCCGCTACAGCTTCGCGTTCAATCTGCCGGTTGTCATGAAAGAGGATCAGCACGAGATTGGCCGGTACGTCGAGCTTATGGCTGCCGTGGGAGCGAATCGGATTCCCGAAAGCGAAGCTCGCACGGTGATACACCTGACTGATGAGGATCGAACGTTCGCAAGACGTTTCCTCGACGAGCATAACGGCGCGGGTCACCGGCTCATCGGATTTCAACCCGGCACTTCGATCAACATGCGATGGAAGCAGTGGCCGATCGAGCGCTACCGCGAAGTGATCGAGCGAGTCGCCGGTGACAGGCCCGACTCGCGCATCGTGCTTTTTGGATCGCCGAATGAAGAGGCGATGATTCGCGAAGTCGCGCGGGGACTGGAGCACCGGGTCACAATTGCCGCGGGCAAGACCTCGGTCAAGCAGGTTGCGGCATTGATCGAGCAATGCGATTTGCTTGTGTGCAACGACAGCGGATTGATGCACGCGGCGGTTGCGGTGGGAACGCCGGTCATTGCGATCTACGGCCCGACCGATATTCGCCGGACGGCTCCGCTTGGCGATCAGCACACAGTGATTCGGCATGAGTTGCCGTGCAGTCCGTGCTTCAGGCTCGAGGGCGATGCCAGTGTACACGCGTGCGGTCATCACGATTGCCTGATGACGATAACCACAGAAGAGGTGCTTGCGACGATCACCCGAGTAGCCGGCGAGCTGGCCCGCAACAAGAGCGTTGCCGTTCCGCAATAAGCCTCACGAAGAGAAACTGCGTTTTGAGGCCGAAGAAGGGGTGCGCGTCAGGTTTTCGCGCATACCCACCTCGTGAGAGGTGGGTCGGTGATGCTGCAGCCTACAACAAACAGATGTGCGTTAACGCCTCGCCTTTTCCCACATACCCACTTCGTGAGAAGTGGGTATGTTTGATGTTGTAGCCTGGATAGTGCGGATTGGACTGTCTCGAGCCAGATAGTAGGCTACAACATCACGTACCCACTTCTCACGAAGTGGGTATGGAGCGCCAGACGCGCTTTGTTGTAGGCCGCAACATCAGGACCCACCTCTCACGAGGGTGGGTCTGCGCGAAAATCTGGCGCGCATCCGCGAAGAATCGCTGCGTTGACAGTGCCCAATGCGGCGCGTATGTTCGAGGCTTGCCCTTATTTTTTCATATCAATCGAGGATAGAGCTTCATGGAAACGATACCTGCACACGGCGGCAGCCTGGTCAATCGCGAGTTGACCGGGGTCGAGCGAGAAACGCTTCTCGAGCGAGTGCCGTCGATGCCGCGCATCGAGTTGC
>UEXS01000316.1_pt1 | contig 11938 bp, 11 predicted proteins | sample 4301141 | NCBI WGS metagenome assembly UEXS01 (sample SAMEA4773178, study PRJEB27434) | metagenome | biome: 2259; feature: agricultural soil; material: soil | place: USA | collected 2014-09 | depth 0.25 m
AAGCCGCGGGCAGTCGCACCGAGCCTCCGATATCGGTGCCGAGTGCAAGCGGGCCATAACCAGCCGCGATCGCAGCACCTGCGCCCGAGCTTGATCCACTTGTGTTGCGTTCGGTGTTCCATGGATTGCGAGTGATACCGTGCAGACTGGAAACACCGGAAGCCAACATCCCAAAATCCGGCATTGTAGTTTTTCCGACAATGACGCAACCGGCTTCTTTCACTCTGGCGACCGGCGGGTGATCAACGGCGGCGGGCGTGAAGTCCGCCGCCGCGGTGCCGACCGGAACCGGATCACCTTTAGTTGCGATGAGGTCTTTGATAGTAATCGGCACGCCGTCGAGCTGACTCAATGGTGATGACTCGCGCCAGCGCCTTTCTGAGTGTGCTGCCTGTGCGAGGGCGCCGTCGGCATCGATGATGTACATCGCATTGAGCTTGGGCTCGCAGGTCTCGATACGTGATAACACAGCTCGCGTGACGTCTACCGGTGAGAGCTCTTTCGAGCGGTAGGCCTGCGACAATTCAAGCGCAGTGAGATCGTACATCTCGCGAGTCATATCGTTTCCCCGGTTCTTTCGCACGAAGCTCGGTTCGATCGTGATGAGCTAAGCAGACGGCGAGTGTTCATAGGATGAGCAGCCTACTATTCCGTATTGATTGGAGCAAGGCGCAAGCGTAAGAGCGGTCGGAAGTGGGTGTGACAAAGAATATTAACCCGCGGAGCGAGCGATGCCGTATAGCCACGGGTGAGTCCGCGAACCCGTGGAAAGGAACACGCGGCGCAACGCGATGCAAGCCGGAAATCGAACCCGCGAAGCGGGTGACGGTCTTCGACGGGTCAACATAACGCGTGCATTGGGGCCCTCTCCGACTTGAGTGGAAAACAACCGGAGTGAACTCTTCGTGTGTTCTTGCCTTGGTCGTTCTCGGCTGCACTAAGATTATTCCTTCCTGCGTCCAGCCTCCTCGGCAGAGATCAGCGCCAATGACGAAAGGTCTTTGTCCTGATACCCGCGCGCTATGCCGGTGAGTATGCGCTCGCGCACGAGGCTCGCTGCAGGCATCGGGACATCAAACGATTCGGCCGCGTCCAGCACCAGTCCAATATCCTTGAGCCCAAGCGCAAGCCGGAATCCCGGGTCGTAGCGATGTTCGAGCATCAAACCGGCGTAGTTCTTGTAAACCGGCGCGGAGAACAACGTGTCAGTCAGGAAATTGAAACACGCTTGCGGGTCTGTCCCTGACTTGCGCAGGAGCGCCAGCGCTTCGGCCAGGCTTTCAACCGCGGAGACCAGCAGGAAATTGCCAATGAGTTTCACCATCGGCGCCGCAACGGGGTCGGTTCCGACCACGATAGTTCGTTGTCCGACCACGTCGAAAACAGGCTGGCACTTCGCAATCGCCTCAACATCTCCCGACGCAACAATCAGCAATCGCCCGGCTGCCGCCGCATCGGGCCGGCCGAACACCGGAGCGGCGATGAATCGCTGCCCCGCTTCGCTTGTGCGTCTTATTGAGTTGTAAGATGAGATCCAAACCGAGCGTGCTCATTGAAATGTGAATACACCCCGCAACTGCGTTGGCAATGCCGTAGTCTCCGAATACGACGGCTTTTACCGCGTCGTCCTCCGAAAGACAGGTGATCACCACACCGTCTTTGCAGGCGTCCGCCGGAGTCAGAGCTATCAGCGCGCCTTGCGACTGCAATTCTTCGGCGCGGCTCGGCGTGCGATTCCAAACCGTGACGCGATGACCCGCCCTCAGCAGGCTTTGCGCAATGCCGCGCCCCATCATTCCCAACCCGATGACTCCGAGATTCATCCTCTGCTTCTCCCGGCTGATTCCACTTTCATTCGCTGGCAACTGCGATAGCTTCCACTTCGATCAGATATTCTTCAGCGACAAGCCGCTTCACCACGACCAATGTGCTCGCGGGCGGATGTTCCGTGTTGATGTAGCCGTCCCGCGTGTCGCGCAACGCCTGCAAATCCGAAGCGTCGGCGAGGTAGTAATTGAGCTTGACCACATCGTTGAAAGTTGCGCCGCCCTCTGCAAGACGAGCCTTCAGGTTTTCAAAGACCTGCTTGACCTGCGCGCGAAAATCGCCGGCGCCAACCAGCTTTCCGTCCTTGTCCAGCGCGAGTTGCCCCGCGACATAAAGCGTGCGTCCGCCGCGAACCTCGACGACGTGCGAATAACCCCGAGGCGCGCGATTGATGTAACGAACTCTTGCTGGTTGTGCCGACATAGTCTTTTTCTCCTTTTGTTTTTGAATCCATCCCGCGCCGAAAACGACGACGCACATTCCCAGCGCAATGACAGTTAAGCTCCTCGCCATCACGATACGATTCATACTTGTCTCCTTTGATCAGTTGTTCAGCAACTCACGGCTAGAGGATGCAAGGCTTTGAGACTTGAGAATTGGATATCGGATTTCAGTCACGCCAGGACCAGCACCTTGCGCGACGCCGCCCTGCCAATACAGCTCGCTAAGCGGCCCGCCAATCGTATAGCCATTCGTCTCGATCCAGGAACGCGCGGCGACGTAGGCCTCTGTGATTGTCTCGTCGCTTCCATGATGAAGCAGACACGCATTGACGCTGGACGGAAGTTCGTAGACCGCGATTGGGTCTTTTTCGGGGACGGGCCGATCGAGGAACACAAGCGCTTCGCAATCGATGCGTTCTGCTTGACCCGCACAGGTGTGCCAGATGGCGGCGTGTTGTCCGTGAGCATTGTGACTCTTCAAGTGGCGGTTGAGTTCGGCAAAGAGCTCCGCGGCTTCGTCATAAGAATCGACGCTGTCGCGCATCGAAGCTACCAACTGCGGCGCAACTTGCCGGAGCGCGATCTCATAGTTGGGACTGCGGCCTTCACGCTCGATCTGCACGAGCCATGCCTCGACCTGCGCGAGTCGCGCCTGTTCTCGAGTGATCCGGCGGGAAAGGTCTTCGCGTTTGCCGTGGAGCGCCTCGCGCACTTGTTCAACGGGCATGCCTTCTTGCAGCAACAGCGCGATCTCGTCCAGCGAGAATCCCAACTCCTTGAAGACCAGTATGCGATTGAGGCGGGACAGCAAATTCGCCGAGTAGTAACGGTATCCCGTAGCGCGATCCACGAAAGTCGGTTTGAGCAGCCCAACCTCATCGTAGAAGCGAAGGGCCTTGATCGAGACTTGACTCAATCTGGAAAAATCTCCGATTCTGAACATCTCAGCTCCTTTATCCGAAAAGAACCGTTTAGTTGTTCACGACCGCAGTCTACAGTCTCCCGTAACTGGAGAGTCAAGCGAAGCCTCACGGCAGATGCAAACCACTCCCGCTCTCCGCCAGGAGGCGGAAAAAACTCTGAGCGTTCTCTGCGTTATCGGCGCCTCTGCGGTGAGCTGTTTTTCGGGCAAATTCACCGCAGAACCGCAGGGCACGCTAAGATCACGCAGAGAAAACTATTTTTCCTCCAGACTCCTTTAAGAGTCACTTTATGCCGGGAACACACGTCGCTCCAATGACTCCAGGTTCTCACGCACGATGCGGCGGGTGTTGCACAGTTTCTCTCCGACCGTAGCCATCGATAGAAGCAACAGTACGGCTGTATCGCGCTCACTCCATCGGAGTGACCCGTCGATAGAAACGAAGTCGCGCGGTATCCCTTCACTCCGCAGGAGTGACCTGTCGATAGAAACGACATCGCTCCGTATCGCCTCACTCCGCAGGAGTGACCTCCTGGTGAAATGCGACATCGCGCGAAGGTAAGCACAGGTAACTCCTACGGAGTTCGGACCGTGAACGTACGGGGTTCTATCGACAGGCAACTCCCGCGGAGTTCGCGATGCCGCGCAATTCTCTCGGGCCGTAGCGTGATTAGTGACTGGCGTGCGTCCGAGTCGAGCCAGAACTTCGCGCCGCAATTCTCTCGGTGAGCGCGCGTGTGTCGAGGCTCACCGCAGTCGTACGAGTAGAAATAGAAGCGATACGATCCACTCGCTTTCTGGCTCTGAAGTGAGCGGAGACAAAGAGAGGGTCAATGCTCTTAGGCAAATTAATATTTGTCTGTGGATATTGTTTGCGTGGGCTCCGTACAGGACCGCGAGTTCGCTCGATAAGTAAGCGGATTCTGTATTACCGGCATCGTTAGTCCTGGCAGCCCTGGGCACAATTGAACACGGATGAAGAACCGCCGTTCGGTGGCGTGTAGACGATTGCTCCAGGCAAGCCATTACATATTCGCCCTTTCGCAATCGCACGCGTAAACACGTTGGTTGCCGCATTATAGTCCTTGAACTTCAACTTCTTCGGTGTCACGCCGCCAATCGTCAATGTTACGCCGTCGCGGAAGGTCCCAAACAGAGTCAGGGTAAAAGCACCTGAGGGATCACGATCAAGCTGACACCTGGTGATCGGAGAAAACTGATCGCCCACGGTATCACCGCTTCCTGGAGAGGCGGAGCCCTTGCACTTGAATTGAACAAGAGTTCCCTGCTCGTTTCCCAACGGACAACCCGCGGGCGCTCCGGCAGGCAACACTGTCAGGTTGCGGCTTGTTCCGTTCGGTCCGCTCACAAAAATCAAAAACGTCTTGCCGGCATTAGACGGGTCGGGCTTGAAGAACGCATCCACAAGATTGTTAGTCAGAATTTGAATCGTACTCGCTTGAATGACATTCGCGGGATTACCAACTTCGACTCCGAACACCGACGTGACGTTCGGCTTTCCGTCCGCCAATAAGAAACACGCGCCCGGTATTAACACGTTCTGACCAAGCACGCAGTCTCCCTCGGATGGCGTAGCCGATATCACCAGTGGGGCTCGAAGTCCAAGGTCGATCGGACACGTCAGTGACTGCGTGATCGGCCCAAACACGTTGTCATCTCCGGCGCTGAGCGTGCACGTCAGTGTGATCGTCGCGAGTCCTCCACAGCAGGCCAGCGGGAATGCCGTTCCCGGACTCGTGCCGAGCGCAGGCAACGTAGCCTGAAAAAGAAGTGAGTTGATGATGGTTATGTTCTTGAGCGGGATCAAAAGCTCGGGCGCGCCGTCTCCGTTCGTGTCACAGTTGATCGCAACCGAAGTGGGCATGAACCCGCAGTTGACGAAGTTCAACGTGATCGCGCAAAGCCCGTTGATGATGCCGACGGTTGATCGCGCAGGTATTGCCGGTTGATTGGGGGCGGCGACGACGGGACTGGCCGGGAAGATCAGCGGGCAAGACTCAACCGGATGCGCGTTGAAGCGGTTCGCGGCGGGTGTCGCCGCCGCCAACATGCTTAGCAATACGATTGATTTTATTAGTGCTCTAGCGCTCATTTATTTTCTCCCGCGATTGCCAAGGTCGTCGCTCGACGCCACCGAGCCCAGCGATTATATCCGAAGCTCGTTCTTTCGAGCAGGGTCTTTTCACAACCGCGGTACGCGGCCCGGTGTACTTCTCTGCGAGTGAGACGGTATGCTATTCACCCGGTTGTTCAAATTCAGTCGGAGGCTTTGAAGTCTCACATCCACATTGATGCTACGGTTCACCCCAATCAAATTAATTGCAAAACCTTTCGCCGCCGGACTCGCGTTTATTCAGGGCGCCGGTTCGGCCGCGTGGACTTTTCCTTCGGTGCTCTTCTCGGCGATGTTGATCGCGTGGGCCGCGGAGGCCGCGCAGTTCTTGATCTCGCAAGGGCTCGCGCTTGCGGTGCTGGCGTGGCTTCAGACGCTGCCCGAGTTCGCGGTCGAAGCAGTCATCGCATGGCAGGCCGGCCAGACGGCAAGCGATCCGGCCGTCTTGCCCGCCGTCAAAGTACACGCGACCGCGCTGATGACCGCCAACCTCACCGGGAGCCTGCGGCTTTTGGTTGGACTCGGTTGGCCGATGATCTACTGCACCGCGGCGCTGTTCTATCGCAGGCAAACCAAAAAGCGGCTCAAGGAAATCGCTCTCGAGAAGGAACACGCGGTCGAGATAGTTTTTCTGCTCATTTCAATTGCATACTTTTTCGTGATCTGGGCTAAGGGCACTCTCAGTTGGGTTGATACAGTCGTGCTGTCATTGATCTACTTCGTGTATCTTTACTTCCTGAAAAAGATTCCGCCGCAATCCGAAGAAAAAATCGAAGACCTCGATCGAATCCCGCGATTCATCCTTCGCCAGCGCCGCGCGGCGCGCAACGGCTTGATCGGCGCAATGTTCGCAGGCGGCGGATTGATCCTGTACTTTGCGGCGCATCCGTTCCTCGAGAGCTTGAAAGCGCTGGCGGTTGGTCTCGGCATCTCTACGTTTGTGTTTGTTCAATGGGTTGCGCCGTTCCTTTCGGAGTTTCCCGAAAAAGTCTCAGCGTTCAACTGGGCCCGGCGAGTAAGCAGCGCTCCGATGGCATTGATGAACATGGTCAGCTCGAATATCAATCAGTGGACGATGCTGGCGGCAATGCTCCCGATTGCGTATTCGCTGGCGCTCGGGAGTCTGGGCACGATCGACTTCGATTCGCATCAGGAGCTCGAAGTACTGATGACTATCGGTCAATCGCTTTTGGGCGCTTTGCTGCTGGCGAACATGCGGTTCACTTGGTGGGAGGCGGCTCTGCTGTTCGCGCTGTGGGCCGTTCAGTTTGTGTTCTCAGGCTTTGAGAAACCGGTCGATCCGTCGATGCCTCACAACAGCCTCGCGGTATATGCCGCTGGTTTGTTTGGTCTGGCGGCGGATCATGTCGAGAGTTTCGCGCATCGCGGGAAGGAAGTGATCACCGCGTTGTATTTCATCTGGACCGGAGCGATCGTTGCGGCTGCCATAAAGAAGCGCAGCGGCTTTGAAGCGTTTATAGTCTTTCCGAAACTTATGCGAGAACATTGGTAGGAAGACAGAGATCAGAAGTCAGAGGTCAGAAGTCATGAGCATCAAAACCATCCTGGTACCCACCGACTTCAGCGAACACGCCCAGCGCGCACTCGAAACCGCGTGCGCTCTTGCGAGACAACTCGGCGCGAAGCTATACGTGTTACACGTTCAAACTGGAAGCGCGCTCCGCATTGCCGTCCAGGAAGGTTTGCTGGATGATGCCGCGAACGATGAGGAGCTTGAAAAGGCAGTCGAGCAGTTGATCGAGATGCGCTTTTCGGAAACGCTCTGCAATATCGACCGTTCCCAGATTGTTATTGAACACGCTTCGCGTCGCGGTGAAGCGGGGGCGACCATCGTGGCTTATGCGACAGAAATCGGCGCCGATCTCGTCGTTGTAGGGAGACGCGGCGCGGGCTTGATCGAAGGCATGCGTGCGGCCGTTATCGGCTCCGTGGTGGAAGTGCTTATTCGAAAATCACCCTGCCCGGTCGTGGTCGTCAGACGGGAACACGGGATTTAGGATTTAGGAGTTAGGATTTTGGATTTTGGATTTTGGATTTTGGATTTTGGATTTGGGCCCCCATTTCAAATCTCAAATCTCAAATCTGAAATCTCAGATCTAAGTTATCCAAATCCCAAATCCTAACTCCCAAATCCTAAATCCTAAATCCTAAATCCCAAATCCCAACTCCTAAATCCCAAATCCTAATCTTCACTGCCGCTCCACTCGAAGCGCTTTCAGCTTCTGGGGTTCCGTCGCGTCCATTTCAAACCGCAACTCCAGACTCCCTCCATCCTTCAATTGCATTGAAACCGTCAGTCCCTGCTCGGTCGAATCTGAAACACTTCCCGGTGGAAGCTCGCCCAGATCATCGCGCATCCTGCGAAACATCTTCAGCCGCTCTTCCATCGATCGGCTGGCGAGCGATGTTTTTGAGAGATGATTCAGGAAAAACTCCGTCATCGCCTTTTCGTCCCCGGAGTTGAACGCCTTGAAATAAGCCGCCGCGACTTGGCCGGGCGCGGTGTCCGGTAATTTATCCGCGGTCTTTTCAACTGCCGGCCTGGACGCCACGGCGGCGTTCTTCTCTTCCACCGTCACGCGGAAACCATTCTCACCGGGGCTAAAGCTGAGGTTCATGGATTCGCCCGGCCTCGGTTTGAAGCTCACGAACTCCGTCGCCGATTGCGGGAAGAAGTTTGAGCCAGGAGCCGGGATCGAAGGGAGAATGCCTCTGATCGTTCCCCCTCCCCACATGAACTGAGAGTAATCAACACCGCGCTCGAATTCGAGCCGCGCGGTCGTGACAAAGTTTCCCTGCCCCGGCACCGTGCCAAGAATCGTGAGTCCCTTGAATTGTCCAAACTGTTCCTTGCGCCGTTGCCACAGCTTATCCTGTTCAGGTTTGAATTCCTCATACGGCATCGCGGAGCCGAAGTATTTATGCAGAACGGTGTGGTCGCCTTTGGCGCTTGCCTCGAGGATCGCCCGCACCTCTGAGTTCATGCGGTTAATTTGATCGGGGCTGCCTCGCTTCTTACCAGCGAGCAGATCGAACCCTGCCTGATTCGCGCTCGCGACGAACAAGTGATCTCCTTTGACCGATACATTCAGTTCGGCCCCGGAAGGCAGCTTGTAGCTCCCCGCGAATTTCGCCAACGCCGGCTGATCGAGCTTGATCGTCTGCGGCGGAAGGTTTACTTCCTTTCCCAGGGCAAGCGACAGAATCTGATCGTCGATCTCGATCGCGCGCACTCCGGCGTCCGTCGAAGCCATCAAGATGGCTACGTGATCAGACGGCTGCCGAATGTAGACAAAATAATGAACGCCGTTCCCCCCAACCAAAAAGGCTGGTCCATCCATGTCAAACAGCTTCGGTTTGGAAGCCTTCGAAAGCAATTGTTCGCCCTCGAGCGCAAGATGAAACCGATACATATCGCCGAGCGTCGACAGCGTGCCGCCGGCGCCGCGCAAACTCCACGAAATACCATCCGGCAGATGCGGAATATCAAAAGTCGACCCGTCGTCTTCTCCCTTCGCATAGCTGTGAGCGAGCTGGCCGTCTCGCCATTTGGGAATCAGATAGCCAGTGCTCGTCATCCCGGCCGGCTTGTAGATGTGTTCGTCCAGGTATTGCTCGAATGACTGCCCGCTTACCTTCTCGATAATCGCCGCCAGCAACCCGTACCCGGGATTCGAATAGCTCTCGCGCTTACCAGGCTCCGACATCAGCGGCGCCGTCAGAACGCGGCGCAGAAACTCTTCCTTCGTCACCTTCTGGTTGTCGCGACCCGAATACATCCCAAGTCCCGCGGTGTGATCCATCAACTGCGCAACGGTTATCGCGGCCTTGTCTGCAGGCACACTTTCGATGAAGCGCGTGATCGGATCGTCGAGGTTGAGTTTCTTCTTCTCCGCCAATTGCAGGATAGCCATCTTGGTGAAGTCTTTGGTGTTCGATCCGATATCGAACGCCGTGTCCTTTGTTATGGGCAAATTCCGCGTTCGATCCGCGAAGCCATAGCCCTTTTCGAGCAATACCTGCCCATCTTTGGCGACCACGACCGCGCCGCTGAATCCCAAACCATTCAGACGAGTCAAGTATTCATCGACTTTCGTGGCCACGGCCGAATCGTGGGCCGCCGCCGAAGAGACTAGTATTGAAAAGAGTGAAACGAGAATGATGAAGCTTTTGAAACGTATCATGGAACCTCGCTCAGGAGAGTTCGAATTTGTGCCCACCTCTGCACGAGGCATTTGTAGCATGAAGTTGTGAAGATGTTATGAAGAACCTATTCTTCTTCGGGTTCGGGGACCGTGGTTGGATCGTCCGCGCTCGCCGGAAGGTCGACACCAAAGACCGAGCCTTTCCCGGGCTCACTCTTCGCCCAAACTCTTCCGCCTTGCGCTTCCACGAGTTGTTTCACGATCGCAAGGCCAAGCCCGGCCCCGCCAGTCGAACGAGCGCGTGAGTCGTCCGCCCGGTAGAAACGCTCAAAGACAAAAGGCAAGTGTTCCGGCGCAATGCCCGGACCGCTATCCGTTACCGTGATGTTGACGTACCCATCGCCGTTGATCGCGCCCGCGCGGATCTCTATCCGGCCATTCTTTGGCGTATGCGTAATCGCGTTTGCCAGCACGTTTCTGAGCACCTGCGCGACGCGCTCAGAGTCCGCAGTAACCGGCGAAAGACCCGCAGACACATCAACGCAAAGGTCGATGTCCTTGTTAGCGGCTTGAGTCCGCATAGCGGCGACCGTTTGCTCGATCACCGCGCCGAGGTCCACCGTCTCTCGTTGGAATCTCAACTGACCGGCTTCCGCCAGAGCCAGATCCTGCAAGTCCTCGATCAGCCGATTGAGCAACATCGCCTCTTCGTGAATCGATGCGATGATTTCCGGACTCGGCGCCGCAAGTCCATCCTGCAATGTTTCAAGCTGGCAGCGGATGTTCGTCAACGGCGAGCGTAGTTCGTGAGCTATGTCGCCGATCATATTGCGGCGCAGTTGTTCAACTCGAGCGAGACCGTCCGCCATGCCGTTAAACGCATCAGTCAAATCTCCGATCTCGTCGCGCGACTTCACTTCAACTCGGCGGCTGAGATCGCCCCGGCCCATGCCTCGCGCGGCCTCAGTCAGAGCTTCGACCGGGCCCAGGATCCGGCGTGAAAGCAGAAAGGCTGCAACCACTGCGACTCCGACGGCAATCACCACCGCCAACAGCAGCGAGCGATTCACCGATGCAACGAAGCTCTCCTGTTCGTTGATCTCATCGGGAGCCATGCGTCCCGTCAAATAAAGCGTAGCAACCGGCGCGTCCTGCGAATCAGTAATCGTGAAATGTGGCGGCCTGGCGAAAACCATTTTCTGTTGCGTGACGCGAACCTGTCTGCCCTCTTCTTCAAAGACGTCTCGCGTCAAATGCAGATTCTCATCAGGAGTGATTTCGATTTCCGCGCGCGACAAATCAGAGGGATAGGCGGCGATGGTCTTGTGCCCGGCATCGAGAAGAATAAGCTGCCGGCCGCTGACCTGACCGATTCGCTCGAGAACGGACTCAACGCCGCTCCAACTTCCCGTTTCCCTGTAGTGCGCTGTGACGATATTGCGGAAGCGTTCGAGGCTGTTCTCCTGTCCGGCTCCGACGAAGCGGCGAAACTCGAATGTTGTGACTCGGCTCGAGAGTAATGCTACCGCCACGACGGCCACGCCCGAAACGATCACGGTCATCAGAAGCAGCCGCAGACGCAAGCTACGAATCATCATCGTCACGCCTTTCAGCCGAGAATTTATAACCAACGCCAAACACCGTGGCGATGCGCGATGATTCCGCGCGCCCATCATCGAGTTTCTTCCGCAGGTTCATGATGTGCGCGTCAACCGTTCGATCAAGACCAGCGTAGTCCCATCCCAGCGCTCGTTCGACCAGCTCCTGCCGAGTGAATGTTCGGCCCGGAGCTTTCGCTAATGCCTCGAGCAGTTTGAACTCCGTCGGCGTGAGTTGTACCAGCTTGTCGCGCACGCGGACCTCGTGGCGATTGAAATCAATAATCAAATCGCCGTTCTGGATCGCCGATGAATTGCCACCGCGCGAGGATCGCCGCAGCACCGCGCGAATGCGTGCCACAAGTTCGCGAGGGCTGAACGGCTTGGTTATGTAATCGTCGGCACCGAGATCGAGACCTCTGAGTTTGTCTTCCTCAGTGGCGCGCGAGGTCAACATTATGATTGGAATGCCAGATTCCGAGCGAAGCTTCCGGCATACGTCGACTCCGCTGATCTCGGGCAGCATCAGATCCAACACAACAAGGTCGGGCCGATGCGATCGCGCATCCGCCAACGCCTGCCTGCCATCGTATGCCACGGCCACCTGATAGCCGGCGTGCTCCAGGTAGAGCTTGATCGAAGCGACGGTCTTCTTGTCGTCATCAACCACCAGAATGCAACAGTCTTTCGCAGGCGTATTCATGTTTCATTCACTCGTGGAGTTATGGAGGATAGAAGATAGGGGATGGAAAATCGAGGAGCGAGGATGGAGGATGGAGGATTGAGGATCGAGGATTGAGGATGGAGGATCGAGCATTAGCCGTAGACTCGAAAGATCCAATGCGCGA
>UEXS01000298.1_pt1 | contig 11542 bp, 9 predicted proteins | sample 4301141 | NCBI WGS metagenome assembly UEXS01 (sample SAMEA4773178, study PRJEB27434) | metagenome | biome: 2259; feature: agricultural soil; material: soil | place: USA | collected 2014-09 | depth 0.25 m
GCGTACGGATGTGAACCGAACACCACGCGATCGAATTGCTCACTCGCAAGGTATGCGGGATCCTGCCGCTGAACCACCAGATTCTGAATCCGGTTTCGTTTGTGCAGCGCGACTTCGTTTTCAGGAAAGCTCGGGCGGATCACAACGTCCGCGAGCATACTCATCATTCGCTCGACGTTCTCGGCGACGACAGAGCCGACAACCTCGGCATAGTCATCGTTAGCCGTTGAGGAGATTCGTCCTCCAAGCGTCTCGACTTCGCGCGCTAGTTCTTCGCTCGTTCGCGAGCCTGCGCCCTCGGTGAGAAGATCCGCGGCGGCTTCCGCAAGAGCCGCCTGATTATTCAAGGCATCGATATCTTTGAAGGGCTGAAGCTGAAGCGGGATTCCAACAAGCACCGTGACCATAGGCGTGCGGTGGTCCTCGACGAACACCAGCTTGAGCCCATTATCTAGTTCGACCTCGCGCGTCAACGGAAGTTTCAGCGGCCTCGGGCTGCCCGGTTTTGGTGGTACTCTCCGCCATGCTTCTGAATCGCTGGCCGGCCGGCGCTTTTGCGCAATGACATCACTCTCGATCGAGCCTGAAAGCGCGACAAGCAACGCAAGGAAAAACATTGCGAGCGGTTTGCGCCGCCCGGAGCGCGCTTTTCGAGCAAAGATTGCCAAGGGTCAGCGCCCTCCTGTGCCGGTCTTCTGCCGAGCGGGCCGAATAAACAGCACCGCCGTGTTATCGGCTACAAAATATTTCCGGGCAGCATCGCGAATGTTCTCGCCGGTCACCGATTCGTACCGCTCCATTTCAGTGTTGATGAATGACGGATCGCCGTCGAACATCGCGCACTCTCCCAGCGCCATCGCGCGCCCGAGCGACGTCTGAAGACTCGAATATTCGCCCTCTGATCCCGTAGCGAAGCGGCTCAGCCGGTACTGGTTCTTCGCTTTGGCTAACTCGTCCGCGCCGACGCCCTCATTCTTGACTCGCTCAATCTCTTTCTCGATTATCGACTGCACATCCTCGCTCTTGACTTCTGGCTTGTGAATCGTGAGCACGGACATTTGGCCGGGGCCGCGGCGTTCCTCCATCGAACCCTGCACTTCAAGTGAAACTGCCTTGTCCTTGACGAGCCTTTGATAGAGCCGCCCGCTTGCGCCATCGCACAAGATCGATTCGAGGAGATCTATCGCGTAAAAGTCCGGCGACGAGCGAGCGGGAATCTTCCAGGCCATCGCGAGCGCAGGCGTTTTGGCTTGCGCGTCGTCCATCACCGCGCTTTTCCGCGCGACGCCGAAAGTTTCCGAGACGTCAACCCTGGGAGGCGCCTCGTGCCGCGGAATCGAGCCGAAATACCGCCGCACCAAAACTTCGGTTTCCGACGGATCGATGTCGCCCGAGATGACGAGCACGGCATTATTGGGCGTGTAGTAAGTCGCGAAGAACTTGCTGACATCCGCGACCGTCGCCGCGTCCAGATCCTCCATCGAGCCGATCGTCGGATGCGCGTTCGCCCAATTGCGAAACACCATCTCGTCCATCTTGAGCAACGCGGGCCAGTATGCCTGGTTGTCGTAGCTCAACCGCTTTTCTTCCTTTACTGCTTCCTTCTGATTCTTCAAGTTCGCCGGCGTGATTCGCAGTGATCGCATGCGATCGCTCTCGAGCCACAACGCGAGCGCGAGCTGATTGGACGGCAGAAAGTCATAGTAATTCGTATAATCGGCGTGCGTCGTGGCATTCATTACACCGCCGTTGCTCTCGACGAACTTGAAGTGCTCGGCTTTTCTAATGTTACGCGAGCCTTGAAACATCATGTGCTCGAACAGATGAGCGAAACCGCTTCGGCCTTTCGTTTCATTGCGCGAGCCGACGTCGTAGTAAACCGCGACAGCCACAACGGGCGCCGAGTGGTCTACGGACAGAATCACGCGTAGCCCGTTATCGAGTTTGAATTGCGTGAATGAGATCTTGAGAGATTGTGAGACGGCCGGGAGACTTACCAGTGCGATGACGCCGATCAGTACTGTTGTGCTGAAGAAACGTTTCACTGGATCATTAGTCTATTCGGCAGGAAAGCGATTTTCAAACGAAGAGCATGAAAGCGAAGGGCGGCTCGCGGCGCCGCCCTTCCATGCATGTGCATCCCATCCTCGTTCCTTAAGCCTTTAGTTTCTTTTTGGCTTCCGGATACGAAAGGGCGCGCTCAAACGTAAGCTGATTGAACTCGGTTATCTCCTTGTAGAGCTTTTGGGCGTTCGCCGCGTCGCCGCTCTTTTCATACGCGCGCGCGAGCAGCAGTTTGCGGAAGGGATCAGTCAGGTCGGATTGCTTCAGATGCTCGATCGCCGGCGCGTACTCGCCCGCCTCAAGCTTTATGTAGCCGGCGAGATAGTGATACGCGGGCACGAACGGCTCGCCGTCTTTGCCGCCTTCGTCGATCATCTTCTTGATCACCTCAGCTTCTTTCCAGGCTTCGTCCCGCTTGCCCATCTTCGCAAGCGTGCGCGCTTTTCCGTGATGCAATCGGCCGAGCCATATTTTCTTTTGCATCTCATCCAGGTTGCTGCCCGGGATTGTGTCATAGCCCTTCTCGTATGCCTTAAGTGCGTCTTCGCACTTGCCATATTCGAGATGCAATCGAGCAATCGAATTCCAGATGAATACAGCCGGGAAGTTCTGTTGCTGCGTCGAAGTCTGATAGTCGGCGGCGTAACCTTCCAGCGTCTTCACTGCTTTCGGAATGTCGCCTTTGTAGACAAACGCAAACGCAAGTCCGTAATTGGGCCCGAACGGCGCGCTGCCCTTTACCTGCTTAGCCAGCGAAGTGTTGAAAAGCTCGATCGCCTTTTCGTAGTTGCCCTTCAGCAGTTCCACGTTTCCCAGAAACGTGTAGACGCGCGGCGTGCTGCCGTCGAGTTTCACCGCTTCGGCGAAGGCGGCCCGGGCCTCGTCGAGCTTGTTGAGGTTCGTATATACCTGCCCGAGCAGCATACGGACCATTCGATCATTGGGATAAGTCTTTGCGAGATCCAAAAAGATGGGCAAGGCTTCGTTGGGCTTTTGCGCCCGAGTGAGAAGCACGGCTTCGATGTAGCGGCGCTCGCCATCCGAAGCGTTCTTCGCAAGCTCAACCGCTTTGTCGCTGTACTTCTTCACGTCTTCAGGCGTGGGCGACGTGGTGGCCAGCAGATAGTAACCGAATGCAAAGTTGGGATCAGCCTCCACTGACTTCTTCGCGATCGCGGTTACATCGGGACCGAATTGAAACGTTTCGACCCGATTGACGATCTGCGCAACGTATTCTTTTGCTTCTTTTGATGCAGTTGAGAATTCAATCTTTTTTCCGTTAGCCGCTTTCGCTCCGAAAGCGGTGACCGTGCCTAACAAAGTGAGAACCAGAACGGCCATCATGCCACGCAAGCAGCGATTGAAATCCATGTGTTACTCCTTATTTGGGAGAATTTGTTGAGGCACACTTCAGGGCCGGCGTTGAAGCTGGTTGTTCATGATCTGAACGGACAGACTTCCTTAAACGAACAAGGAAGCGATGAAGTTTCTAGAGAAAAATAGTGTTCATAAGGAGTAATTCCTTGATCGGTGTCATTCAAACTCTTGAATCATCGGGGTCGTTGAGCACGCGCCGGAAGCTCGGCTTGAAGCGGCTCGGCAATGTCAGTCTAGATTTGCTTATTGAGGGCCGCCTCGGCGGTCGAAGACAACTCATTCAGTGTGGCTGAGATCAGTTGATCGATCCAAATCGAAAGTCTCAGTCGAAGTGCGCTACTTGGCGCGGGCGTCAGTTCCGAGATTTCAGCCTCGAATGTCTCGTTGGTGTTGAGACTTCTAATAAGCACGTTGTCCTCTTTCCTAGGGTCCACCGGTACCTCCAATTGAAACCACCGCGAAACAGTGGTCCTTATTGGCGGCGCAGAACTGAACATGTACCACCAGGACTTTTCTGGTGATGATACGCGATACTTACTCTTCGGCGAGCTTTCAGGTTTTTTTCCGGGGAACGCCAAGTTTAAGACTGCGCCGAGCATAGTCTCCTTGTTGTCACTGAAAAACGTGACTAGGCCACCAGCCGTGTCTCTCCGTCCTTGAAGCTCAACCTCGCGCTTGAATAATGCGAAGAGCCTCTCGCCAGCCTCGTCAATCCACGACTGCGTGTAAGCCTCTCCCGTAAGGTACAGCATAGTGAGCTTTTCCAACGCCGCTTCTTTGCTTGGTGCGGAAGCAGCGTTGAAACTCTGCTCGGTAAGCCGGATGGTATCAATGGTTTTTTCAAGGACGAAATCGGTGAATCTCTGGAAGTCTCCGCCGTCAGCGGCTTCCAGCGCTGGCAAATATTCGATATCCCCCTTCAAGATAAACAACGGAATTGATTCTGCTCGATATGTAAATACAGAGGCGAGCGCCCGCGCGACTCTTCCATTGCCATCGGCAAACGGGTGCACTGAAACGAACGCATGGTGCGCGTAAGCCGACTGGATAATCGGGTGCGCCGCATTGAAGGCCTCCATGCGAAGCTCTTCGCAGAGTCTGTGCATCTCTGCTGGTGTGAGGTCGACAGGTGACCACGAGTGAATCGAGCCGTCACGCTGCACAACGTGGTTCGGATTGCGTTTGTATTCACCTTTAGGCAAAGGCTGGTATTGCGTACCTATAGGCGTTTGAACCTCATAGGTATGCTGCGACTCGCATATCACTTTGTGAAGTTCACGAATCCAAGCCTCTGCGATTGGGGTCCGGTGCGTTGCGAAATCCAAAACGTAGTCATAAGCCTTCAGTTGCGATTCAAACAACGGGCGCACGTTGGATCCCTTTTGTTCAACCAGGCTTTCCCATGCAGTCACTGCCATCGCAACAGTCAACGTGAAGCCCCGGTCAGTCGGATAAAGCCCCTCGATGGCTCCGGTGTCCCAGGCAGCCGCCCTCTTGACTACCTCAAGCGCGCGCGGGAGAAGGTAGGGCGAATCGCCTCGCAGCTTACGAATAACATCGGCATACCGCTCCCATCTCTCCGAGTCGACCGTCGACTTTGCCATCCACTCCGCGAACGATGGAAACGGCTTATAACCCGCATCAGCTTCACCAGGATCAAACTTACGCGTTGCTTTCTCCCTCACTACATCTTTGGGTTCCATTTTCTAACCTCTTTTCAATGAAGCATCCTCTGGGAACCGCTTCAGTCGCGCGGCAGCTATAGCACACCAAGCGCCTTACCCACCTTATCAAACGCCGCTAGCGCGCGATCGAGATCGTCGCGACTGTGCGCGCCCGAGACCTGCGCGCGCAAGCGGGCCTCGCCCTTCGGCACAACCGGATACCACAGGCCTTTGACGTACACCCCTTCTTTCAACAGCTCCTGGCTCATGTCCTGTGCTATCGCTGCCTCGCCAAGCATCACCGGAACTATCGGGTGGCGTCCCTCGATGATTGTGAATCCAAGCTCGACGATGCGGCGCCGAAAATAGGTTGTGTTCTCTCGAAGCCGATTCACGATCGACGGATCTTCCTCGATCATCGTTATCGCTTCGATCGAGCCGACGACGACCGAGGGCGGCATCGTGTTCGAAAACGTATAAGGTCGCGACTTCTGACGAAGGAACTCGATCAACGGCTTGCGTCCAGCGATGAAGCCTCCCGAAGCGCCGCCCAGCGCTTTGCCGAATGTCCCTGTGATCACGTCCACCTGTCCAAATACGCCGAGCTCTTCGACGGCGCCGCGTCCTGTCTTACCCAAAGCGCCGGTCGCGTGAGATTCATCGACAAAAAGCAGCGCGTTGTGTTCAGTCGCCAAACTGCGAAGCTCGGCCAGCGGCGCGAGCAATCCTTCCATCGAGAACACGCCGTCGGTCGCGATTATCCTGATGCGATAATTCTTACCGCGGTCTTCTTCGAGCATTTCTCGCAAGTGGTTTACATCGCCGTTGCGATACAACCGCGACACAGTCTGCTTGGCGACCGCGCGGGCAAGACGAACTCCGTCGATGATGCTGGCGTGATTGAGCTGGTCGCTGTAGATCACGTCCTGGTAGTCACTCTGGCCAAAATCATTTGCCAGCAGCGCGGTGAAGAATGCTTCATTCGCCGCGAAGCATGACGAATGAAGGATCGCGGATTCGCAACCGACGAACTTTGCGATTCGTTGTTCAAGCTCGAAGTGAATCGGCTCAGTTCCGCAAAGGAACCGCACCGATGCGATTCCGTAGCCCCACTCATCGAGCCCGCGATGCGCGGCAGCTTTGATGCGCGGATGATTCGAGAGCCCGAGATAGTTGTTCGACGCGAGCATCACAACCTTTTGGCCGCCGACCATCACTTCCCCGCCCTGCTCGCTCTCAAGTGGAACTTCGTACTTGAAGGTCTTCGCTTCCTTGATGTTTTCAAGTTCGCGATCGAGCGTTGAATAGAGTTCATTCGGATTCATAAGAGACCCTTCTTCGCTGGATTATTCGATAAGTCTCAGTTCATTGAGCACGACCCGGGTCCTCGCGGATCACCGCACGAGCCGCACGGTCTCGGCTGAGAACTGGTTTCAAACAAGCCCGACGCCTTCCCCGCGGCAAAGACGGAAAGTTGTTTCTCGAGACTGGTGCCACCGCACAACGGGCATTCAATCGGAGCCGATCCGTAAACCAGCTTTTCGAATCTTTGATCACATCCCTTGCAGATGTATTCGAATATCGGCATACGTCACATCCTTCTGTTGGTCACGGCTTGAGCAGCAGCTTAACCGCTTCGTGAGTGCGCACCTGCTCGAAGCCTCTTTCGAAATCAGCAAGCGAGACCGGCTCGCGAGCGATGATCTTTTCCAGCTTCGCTTTCAATCCGCTCTTCTGGGAAGCCAGCAGATCCAGCATCGCGTACCACGTCTCGAATAACCTTCGCCCGAATATGCCGCGAATCGTCACGCCTTTCCACACCGCGTACTTTCCGAAATCGAATGATCGAAGCGGCCTCGCCGGAATTCCCAGCAGGACAATCTGTCCGCCGTTCTTCACGATCGTACCGGCATCGTTGTAAGCCGCCTCGGCGCCGGACATCTCGAGCACCACATCCACCCCGCCTCCGTGCTCATCGCGCATTCGTCGAAGCATCTCATCACGCTGCCCGGGAGCTGCGTCGTCGTTGGTGTCGAAGCAAAAGTCCGCGCCGAGTTGCCGCGCGGTCTCGAAACGCTTCGCCAGCCGCGACGCGTCGAAGCCCTGCGCGTTGGAAAAGTCCGTGATGTAGATTCGCGCCGCCCCGAGCGTTCTTGCAACGGCGGTCGACATCAATCCCTGCGCGCCGCATCCGAGGATCGCAACGGTCTTGCCTTCGACCTGGCCTTCCATCACTGTGTGTACTGCGTTTCCCAGTGCGTCGAGAAAAGCGCCGAAACGCGGCGGTATCACATCGCGCCCGCCGAAGCGTTCCAGGTTTACGACATTGCATGCGGGAACAACCACGTACTCGGCGAACGCTCCATTCATGTGCACGCCCTTGACGCGAATGTTTTTGCAGATATGCCGCCGATCCGTGGCGCATTGCTGGCAGTGGCCGCAGAAGATGTGCATCTCGGAAGTGACGTAGTCGCCGACGCGCGCAACACCGGGATGAACATCTTGTCCGACTTCGACCACCTCGCCGCAGAATTCATGCCCGACGATGATCGGCTTATACTTCGCGACGTCGCCGCCGTTGTAGACCAGCATCTCGTCGCGCATACCCGCGCGCTCGGTGATTTGATAAATGCTCTGGTCCGTTCCGCAAATCGAAGCGGCTTCCATGCGAACCTTCACCTCTGACCGGCCAACTGCTGGCTCGGGTTCGTCAGCGACGAATTGAAGACCGTCTTCGAGAAGAGTTGGTTTCTTGAGTGCTTGCATTCATTCTCCTCGGAACAGTTCGTAGTCCGACCCTCAGTTAGTCTTTCGTAAAAATAGTTTTTCTCTGCGTAATCTCAGCGCGCTCTGCGTCTCTACGGTGAACTTGCCCGAAAAACAGCTCACCGCAGAGGCGCCGAGGAACGCAGAGAAACACGCAGAGTTCTTTTTTCCGACGGCCTTCCTTTCGTCAGGCGGAAGTCAGTATCTTACATGCGCGAGTTTGCACGGAGTTATACGAACTTCCGCCTGAAGGCCGGACTACGAACTCCTTATCCTCTCCGGGCGTCACCTCGGCGCTTTCGAGTCGCGTTTGGTTTCGTTGCCGCGCCGAGTTCGGCCTGTGTCTTCTTCGGTAGTTTTGAGAAAATCATCTCGTACGAATTCCTGATCAGCGTTTTCAGCTCCCGATCGCCAAGCGCGTCGAGCGTCTCGAGCTTCACCCACTTGTTGCGAGCCATGTAGGGCGCAGGGATTATGCCATCGCGCTCGATAAGATCGTCAAACTCTTCGGGCGTGCATTTGAATGCAAGCGAGTTGGGTGGCTCGAGTCCGATTACGACAAAGATCTTGCCTGAGATTCGGAACAGGAGGTCGTTGCCCCATTGAATGTCTTCAGTCGCGTGAGGGAACGAGAGGCAATAGCTGCGAACGGCGTCAATGTTCATTTCTGATTCCCTGCCTAAAATTCCTTTTGTCGACCAGTCTCAGACGCAGCGCGGCGCAGTCGGTCCATCACCGCCACGACCCGTCCATCCCCACTCAGGCCCTCGACCACGATCACAGCGGGCGACTTCTTGTCGAGCTCGCGTAAGCCCGGGTAAATCGAATATGCGTAATCCTCAGCGCGCTCACCGATTTGAATTGAACTGAACGACGCATCATCAATCACCATCGGAGTGTGACCGATAAAACCAACGCCGCCTTCGGCCAGATGCCCTCTGCAGACTCGCTCGATGAATTCGGCCGAGCCGCGCTCGATCAAGACGACTCGGGCGCGCGGACTGTAGTGACGATGGCGCGTACCGGGTGACCGTCGCAGTTCTTCATCAGACGTCGCGCATTCGACCGGCCCGATCAATTCGTTCAACATCTCCGCGGTAATCCATCCCGGGCGGAGGATAGCCGGCGGGACGCTAGTCATATCGAGCACGGTAGACTCAATGCCGATGTTTGTGGTGCCCCCGTCAAGGATGATATCGATTCGTGTGCTCAAATCCTCAATCACATGAGAAGCTCTGGTGGGGCTTGGACGTCCGGAGATGTTTGCGCTTGGAGCGGCGATTGGGGTCCCGGCACAGCGAATGAGTGCGAGCGCAATGTTGTTTCGCGGCATTCGCACGGCGACCGTCGGCAAGCCTGCGGACACAGCCGATGTCACTTGCGATCTTCGTTCGAGGACAAGCGTGAGCGGTCCGGGCCAGAATTTCCGAATCAACAGCTCGCCGCTTTCAGTCACGCCGCTAGCCACGTCATTCAGCATATCTCGATCCCCGACATGGACTATTAGCGGATTGTCGGCTGGTCTTGCTTTCGCTTCGAATATCTTTTGGACGGCGCTGGCGTTCATCGCATCGGCGCCGAGTCCGTAGACCGTTTCGGTTGGGAAAGCTACCAGGCCTCCGCCGTTAATGACTGCCGCCGCCCGTTCAATTGCTTCTTGATCGGGACGCTCCGGATCTAGCTGGATAACCTGTGCCATAAGAAGGAAGGGGACAGGTGATAGGTTACAGGGGATAGGTGACAGGGCACAGGTTACAGGTGGTCCATCTTCCTATCACCTATCACCTGTCAGCTATACCCTGTCACCTATTCCCTGTCACCTGTCACCTATTCCCTGTCACCTGTCGCCTAGTAATCAAAGCTCACTTCCGATTTTATCCGCGCGACGAACTCATCGAGAGCCACGGGACCCTCATCGCCCTTTTCACGCGAGCGCACGGCAACCGCGCGCGCCTCGGCCTCTTTGGCGCCGGTCACCAGCATATAAGGAACCTTCTCGAGTTGTGCGTCGCGAATCTTTGCGCCGATCTTATCGTCGCGAATGTCCAATTCAACTCGCACGCCTTCTGCTGCAAGACGGTCGTAGACCTCGCGAGCGTAGTCGATGGTCTTTTCCGAGATCGACAGAACCTTGGCTTGAACGGGCGCCAGCCAAATCGGGAACGCGCCGGCGTAGTGCTCGATCAGAATACCGATGAACCGTTCAAGCGAGCCGTAGATCGCGCGATGAATTACTACCGGAATCGACTCGGCGTTATGCTCGTTGACGTAAGTGAGTCCGAAGTTTCGCGGCAACTGAAAGTCGAGCTGAATCGTTCCAAGCTGGTGCTCGCGCTTCAGAGAATCCTGGACCATTTGATCGATCTTTGGTCCATAAAAGTTCGCCTCGCCCTTTTCGACGGTGTATTCGAGTTGATTCGCTTCCAACGCTTCGGCCAACAGTTTCTCGGCGCGATCCCACACTTCGGGTTCTCCCATGTACTTGCTCGGATCATCGCCGCGCACACTCAACGTGAATCGATAAGACATTCCGAATGCTCGGTACACGCGCGCAACCAATGCGAGCAGTCGATTCACTTCCTCACCGATCTGATCCTCGGTGATAAACAAATGCGCATCATCCTGTTGGAATTGCCGAACGCGCGTAAGTCCCGCAAGCACCCCGGCGCGCTCGTTCCGATGAAGCACGCTCTGCTCGGAGAGCCGCAACGGAAGCTCGCGATAGCTTCGACGCTTTGCGCCAAAGATCAGCATATGCCCTGGGCAGTTCATCGGCTTGAGAGCGAAGTCCGTCTCATCTTCGTGGACGATGAACATGTTTTCCTGATAGTGCGACCAATGACCGGAAGTCTTGAACAGGTTCTCACTGAACAGGAGCGGCGCCTTGACCTCGACGTAGCCGTTATTTGCCAGCATTCGCCTGATCGTTTCCTGAAGCGTGTGATAAATCACCGTGCCCTTTGGCAGCCAGAAAGGCGCGCCCGGGGCCCACTCGTGAGTCATGAACAATTCGAGTTCGCGGCCGACCTTGCGATGATCGCGCCGTTTTGCTTCTTCGATGTTGTGAAGATACTCATCCAGCTCGACCTTCGTCGGCCACACCGTGCCGTAGATGCGCTGAAGCATCGGGTTCTTCTCGCTGCCGCGCCAGTACGCGCCGGCGATGGACGTAAGCTTGAAATGCTTGCACTCGCTGGTGCGCCGCACGTGCGGACCGGCGCATAGATCGGTGAAGTCACCTATTGCGTAGGTGGACACGGTGTCCCCCGGAATTCCGTTGATCAACTCAATCTTGAAATTCTGATCGCGTGATCCAAAGAATTCTGTAGCCTTCTCTTTGTTCCACGTCTCGCGCTGAAACTCGCGGCCCTCTTTCGCAATCGCGCGCATTCGGCTCTCGATCTCAACAAGGTCGTCAGGCGTCAACGGACGCGGCAACTGCATGTCATAGTAGAAGCCGTTCTTGATCGGAGGACCGATTCCAAATTTAACATCCGGAAACATTTGCTGAACCGCCGCCGCCATCAAATGTGAAGTCGAATGCCGCAGACAGTGCAGTTTATACTCGCGCTCGGATGCAAAGTCCTCCGCCCGCAGCGCAAAATCCTGATCGCTTTGAAACTCCTCGCCCATCTTCTGATTCTCCTCAACTCTTTCTCCTTAACACTATA
>UEXS01000036.1_pt1 | contig 11535 bp, 10 predicted proteins | sample 4301141 | NCBI WGS metagenome assembly UEXS01 (sample SAMEA4773178, study PRJEB27434) | metagenome | biome: 2259; feature: agricultural soil; material: soil | place: USA | collected 2014-09 | depth 0.25 m
ACCAGCGAGCCGGTCGAACCGAACGACGCTCCCAGATCCGACACATAATAGATTCTTTCATCGGCTTCGATGCTGTCACCCTTATCGTGCCGAACCACGACCTTGTTATTGTCATCCTTGAGGTCCCAGTTATTCAGCAGGACCATAAGAACCTTGAGCCCGTCGAGTCCTCGTGTTCCGTTGAAGGAGTTGCTTCTCCAGCTCCATAAGCCAACTTCCTTGTAGCCATTGTGACTGCGCTCGAATCTTACGTTCAGCGCATCGCCGTCCGGCCATCCTTCGATGTGTGCTTGCTTGACGAAGTAGTCTTCATCCACGTGGTAACCCATCGCCCAAACTATGCGGCTCGCCGCCGTTTCGGGCCGTGCCTCCGAACCAAACTTGACCGTCCACTGTTTGCCGCTCGAGTCTTTGACAAAGATCTTCTTCGAGGTGCCCGAAGTTGAACGGCTCACAAACGTGAATGTCGCCGAGGCGTCCGGCGCGCCTTCAGAACCGCCGGGGCCGTAGAACAAATCAAGCTCCTCGATAGCACCCGGCTCCTTCCATAGAGTCGCGTGACCTTCTCGCGCCGCCACGAGACTCGCTTTGCGGGCGCTGTATCCTCGTTGTTCTTGCTTGTCTTGAGTGCCTGATCCGGAAACGTTGGCAGTGAAACCAGGAGCGAGCGCTCCTATCAGTAAGAAGGCCAGAATTCCTGATCCCGTTGTCAGGTTGCGCACGATGAAATTCTTGGACATAACATTTCCTTTTCAATTGCGATCAAACTTCTTGCGGGCGCCGGCGTTATCCTGCGGCGGCGCCCGCCCTCTCACGCTGGGGGCAGCGATCTATTTTTCGGTATCGCTGATGACTATCTCGACTCGCCGATTTGTCTGTCGGCCTTCGGCGGTGTCATTGGTGGCCACGGGTCTGATCTTTCCAAAGCCGCGCACCGCATTCATCCTATCCGCCGGCAGCGCCGCCGAAATCAGATAATCGTGAACCGCCTGAGCTCGATCCTCAGACAGTTTCTGGTTGTAATCCTGCGAGCCAACCGAATCGGTGTGACCCTCGATCTGCATGCGATAAGAACCGGGATAAGCCAGGAGAATGCCTGCGAGCTTGCTTAGTTTCTCGCGGGCGCCGGGCTTCAGAGTCGCCTGATTGAAGTCGAACAAGACATCAGACAGGTTGACGATCAAGCCGCGGGCTTCTCGCCGGGTTTCCAGTATCTCCGAAAGCGAAATGTAGAGGCGTTGCTGAACGTCGCTCTGCTGCTGCTTCATCGTCTCAGTATCAAGACGGGCGCGTTCCGCCTCGGCTCGCGCTGCCTCTTCATTGGCCTTTGCTTTGTCTGTTTCGTTCTGGGCCTGCTCGGCACGCGCTCGAGCGGCTGCGCTCTCGATTTGCGCGCGCGTCATCGCGTCGCGATCCGACGCCGCTCGCAGGTTTGCGTTATCGGCGTCGTTCTGCGCGCGGTCCGCTTTGTTCTGCGCGCGGTCGGCATCGTTTTGAGCCTGGCCTAATGTGAGGGCGTTATCGCGGCGTTCATCTGCAAGCCGCGCCTGCGCGCTGCGTTCGACCGCTTGCGTTCGCGCATTTTCAGCGATGCGCATAACATCGTGAGCGGCGCCGCTGTATTTTTCCTGATCCTTGCGCCGCTCGGGCCACGTCTGCTCCAAAGAAGCCAGCTTGACTTCGGCGTCGCGCAACTCGATCTCCGCATAGTGGCGAGCGCCGGCGCGCCTGGCGATCTCTACCGATCGGCGTGCGCCAAGAATGAGCAGCGGTGTGTTGTAATCGGCGTTGAGCAACGGCTCAGAAGAAGAGGCCGCATAAAAAGTTCCCGGGTCGCCGGTGTATTCGATGGTGCTTGTTTGTATGCCGCCTTCGGTGCCTCTTCGCAATGTATTGTCCGCAACAATCACCGGGCTGGGCAGCTTGACCGCCGAGTGCGGCTCCGCCGTGATGATCAAACCAAATGTTTGAAAGTTCGTGGTCACGTCGATGTTGATTTTGTTCTTAATCGGAAGCTCGGCCAGATTGTCTGCCTGTCCTTCGGGGGCAATCGCCCAGAGCACGAAGGTTGTGTAGAACGGGCCAATCGCTTGCGGGTTCCCGAGGTTTTCAATCTCTAGTTTGATCCGCGTGCGGCCGTTCTCGTGTTTTATCTCGGCTTTGCCGATGGCTCGCGGGTCGATGGCGGATCCCACAATGTTTACCGTCGTGCTGTCGTTATTCTTATACCGAATAGCGAGCGTCTTGCGCTTAACGGCGATCCACTGTGAGTTCGCCGTTTCCTGTCCCGCTGCGGCAATCCGCGCGAGGCCCGCGCCGGCAAGCATTGCCGTTACCAGCAGGGTTGTAACAACTAGTTTCTTTGAGTTCATGATGCGTATCCCTCCCTGGGATTATCTTTCGTCGAATCTCGGCTCTGACTATGAAGGCACTTCGAGACTCGTTTCTGCGCGCCGATTCCCGATCGATGGATTAGTGTGCGTGGTGCGCGAGCCGGTCCGGCTCTAGTGACCAGTGCAACTCATATGACTTTGTCAGCCTACTCTGATTGCGAGTCCAGAGATGTTCAATATTGAACCGATCCGGAAATGAATTTTGCCTTACGGAGTTTTCAAGTGCTTGACCGGTTCATTCGTCACATCCCAAACGAGCGAGTGCTATTTCTCAATCTGTCCAATAGAGGACAGCACCGTGCAAAGATCTGCGGTAACCTATGCCTTCGATGAATCCTCTTACCGCTTCAAGAGCGACATATCATTCTGGCGCGGCGGTGAAGCCCCGATAAGCGGACATTTTTTGCGCCAGAGCGGAAAGGAATGAGTGAGAACATGACTATTTTGATTGTTGTCATCGTGCTGCTTCTGCTCTTTGGTGGCGGCGGCTATGGTTATCATCGTTGGTCGAGGTAGATCCGCCTCGCTGCTGCAAGGCACAGCTTGCGCCAAGCCCGGCCGCTGGCGGAGCAACCGGCTTCAAACCGATGCCCGGCGATTGCGAATAACATAAATCCAACCCGCGTCTCATAAACCGGGTTGGCAAGTAAGGAGTGTCATTTCATGGTAATGCCGAATAAAACCGAGATGAGAGGTAAGATCAATAAAGCGAAGGGCGCCGTAAAAGAGAAGGTAGGACACGCGGTAGGTAACCGAACAATGGAGAAGGAGGGCGCTGCGGCCCGCAACAAGGGACGCGTGCAAGAGACCGTAGGCGCGGCAAGACGGAAGGTCGGTGACGCGGTGAAGGGCCTTGGTAAGACCATCGGTGGATGACGGCCGCACTTGAAGGCAGGCGCGTCGCTCGCCCGAAAATAGTCACCGCCTGCTCTGAACTAAGAAACCGATCCGGAAATGTGTAATCAAGCCAGGACGCGTTATGGCTTGCCGCGTTCAATTCCGAGCTTTTGCATTCTCGATTGAAGCGTCGTGCGTTTCATTCCGAGGCGCGCGGCCGCGCTGTTCGCTCCACCGACAACCCAGTTAGCCTCTTCGAGCGCGCGCAGGATGTGTTCGCGCTCAGCTGCTTCAAGTGTCGGAAGATTTTCGTGTGCGGCCGGAGCAACTGTTTTCAATTCAGAGAGAGAGACTTCAAGGTCTGGGCCTTGCGTCAAGACAACCGCTCGTTCGATGAAGTGTTCGAGTTCGCGGACGTTGCCGGGCCACGGATACTCGGTCAGCGCGGCCAACGCTTCCGATGAAAGGGATTCGATTCGCTTCTTCAATCGCTCGGCGTATTTTTGGGTGAAGAACCGCGCCAGCGGCGGGATGTCTTCGCGGCGCTAACGCAGCGGAGGAATCGTAACGGGAAAGACGTTCAACCTGTAATAAAGATCGCTGCGATATTTCTTTTTCCGCCACCATCTGCTCCAGGTCGCTGCGCGGAGGGCTTTTCGCAAGGGACGGACAGTCGTCAGTTGAATGATTCTAACGGCACGATGATGGACGCGCCCGATGCGCGCTCGATAGATAATATCGTCTTACGCCGGAAGCCATTCAGCGGGCACTCGCGTTTGCCGGATCGCCCCGCCCGGTGGACGAGTTTCGCGAAGCGTTACGCATTCGGCTCGAGAGTCAAAGGGCCAGAATCAACCGACAATGAACAGGAATGAGACCGCGTTGGGTCCGGATACGGTGCACCAGATCATGCGTCGCGTCGTCTCTCCGCGGAGGTCTGGGATCGTGAAAAAGAACTCACGCGCTTCGAGACCCGAAATTTCAGCCGGCCGTATCGTCAGAGAATCAGAGCCGCCAGGTATATCTCTAAGATTGTGCAGTACTGCATTGGTGTAACTCTTCAGGGGGATTCCATCCGCGACCTTTTCGACAATCAATCTCAGCTCTGACTCATGCGGGCCTTTGAACTGGAGAAACCGGGCGGATTGTTCCCAGCTTGCAGGCGCGCGAAAGGTTACGATCTTTGTCACTCCAAGAAATCGCGAGAACTCGGCTGCGGGCAGCTTATAGCTCTTCCATTCGGCGTCGCGTGCCAGCGGATCGGCAGTTTGAGCCGAGGCGATAGAACCAGCGGCGAGTTGAATGAGAATTACAATGAGTAGTCTTACGAAAGCTCTTGTCATAAGCAGAACCTCCGAATCGCACTGAGTGTTTATCAAAACGAGGCCGGACAGGGAATCTGAAGCTTAAACCACAACCGGCAGAAAGAACACTGAATAAATGCAAGTTCAGGTCAAGCGAGCCAACCGGTAAAACGACGCCTTCGATGGCGTGTCGTTGGGATTCTTTGCTTGACTGATTAGCGCAGGCGGTTCGGATTTTAGACTGGCCGCTCGATTCGCCGCGATCATACGCCTACGTGAACTCCTGAATCAAAGCGCCATTCATAGGTAATACCGGACGAGCCACTCGGCTACGAGCGCGGGTTTGGCGCCGCCTTCGATTTCACAGGTCACCGACCAGGTTAGCTGAACTCCGCCGGCGACGTCTTCGACTTGTTGAAGCGTGAACCTTGCGCGCACTCGCGACCCCGCGGGCACCGGCGAAACAAATCGAAGCCGATTCAGTCCATAGTTGATTCCCATCTTGAAATCACCTTCGACCTTGAAGGCTTGGGCTGCGAGGTGAGGCAACATCGATAACGTCAAAAATCCGTGAGCGATCGTCGAATGAAACGGCGAATCGGTTTTAGCTCGATCGACGTCGATGTGAATCCACTGATGGTCTTCGGTGACGTCGGCGAAGTCGTTGATGCGCGATTGAGTTACTTCGAGCCAATCGCTCGCGGCGACCTCCTGGCCGATGAGAGTTTTGAGTTCTTCGATACCGTTGATGATGCGCTGTGGCATAAGTCCTCCGCCGATGATTTGATTCGAGCGCAGCAAAGGTAACGAGTCACGCGCGTGATTGCAAACAGAGTTTCAACGAATGGGTGCGCGTCAGATTTTCGCGCATCGACTCTAGCAGCGACTGTGAAGACTCCGAGGATGCCCACGGGCTTGTCCCGTTGGAGGTTCACGATAGCCGCTACAAAGATTTGCAAGCGACTGGCTAGATGCCACGGGCTTGCCCCGTGGAGACTCACGTGTCTGCTAGCTTGGCCGCAAGGCTATTCGGCGATTAGCTGCGAGCGTGAAACCTCCAGGGGCAAGCCCCGTGGCATCCTTGGCCCCCCAAGTCGGCCGTATGTGGCAGGCAACGTCAACCTCCAACGGGACAAGCCCGTGGCATCCTCGGAGTCTTCACACAGTCTCGGGCGTGCGAGGTTTTCCCGCGCTTCAAACTCTCGCCGCACTCAATTTGCCACAGAGGGTAAGCACGAGGCTTCGCTAGGGAAGCGCAATCGCCACGACTCGGAGGAATCCGCTCGCCCGGTTGGCGGAAATCGACTTGTTCAAGCCGAGTCCTCCCACCTGAATGATGATCGAATTCGCAGTGAGGCTCTTAACGAACGCGCCGCTCCACAAGGAAACCGTGCGGCCTCGCGATGTGTCGATCAGAACCTCCTGGAGCTCGGTGCCCGATGAGTCTGCGCAGGAATAAATCCTCACAAACAGTACCGTGCTTCCAAGGTTGTGAGTAAAACTATAGGTCTTGCCCGGACTGGCGGGAAACAATCCGCTGTCGAACGTCCTTAGATTGACCGGCGGTCCGGGCAAGCCTCGCGGGCCGATGTCGCCTTTGTCACCCTGATCACCTTTCGGACCGCGCGGACCCGGAGGCCCTTCCGGACCGGCATCGCCCTTGAATCCGCGCGGACCCATCGGGCCCTCAGGTCCAATCGGTCCGGGGTCGCCTTGAGGCCCCGCGGGTCCCTGGTAGCCCGGAGGCCCGGGTGGACCTTGAGGTCCCTGCATCGTGGCGTCCTGACCTGCAGGGCCTGGCGGTCCTTGAGGTCCGCCAGGACCTGGAGGACCTTGAGGACCGGGAGGTCCGGCGGGCCCCTGCTGACCTGAGCCCGGCGGTCCTTGTGGACCGGATGGTCCCTGCGCGCCCTGCGCGCCTGTAGGACCGGGAGGGCCTTCGGGACCGGGAGGGCCCGGCGGACCTTGAGGCCCCTGCGGGCCGTTCTGCGGAAATCGCATCAGCGACGGCTTCGCGGAGACGCCGCCAACTTCAAACAATGCCGATAGAAGTGAAAGTTGATTCAGAGACTCGTGATCGCTTGCTCGAATATCTACTCTCGGTTCGGCAGCGCTTTTCACATAATCAATCGCGAAGGTTTCGTGTGTGAGAGTCGATCGCTCGAAGGTGTTCGCTTCAATTCGCGTTTGTTCTGATGCGAGCCGGCCCGGCGCCGCGGTCATCACCAATATTACGGTCAGAAAGGCAGACATCAACAATCTCATTCTCATAGAGACTCCTTTCCGATTTGTTTAGTGTGAATCGTCCGGGAAGCGAGAAGCGTTTGCAGTGGCTAGAACGAACGCCGGGGCTAACAGGTCACAAAAAAGTTAAACGGCTTTTGCGGCTCGAAGGGCAGCGATCTCGTTTACGTTGAAACCGAGTTCACCGAGCACCTCATCGGTATGCTCACCCAGCGTCGGCGCGCGGCGAATTGAAACGGCGGGAGTCTCACTCAGGCGCACCGGCGTGCTTGAGATTGGAACAGGTTTTGTCGCGCCGGGATGCTCGACTTCTTCAAGCAAGCCGCGCGCGTTCACCTGAGGATCCGCGAGCACTTCGTCCAAGTTGTAACAAGGGCCGCACGGGACTCGGCCAGCCTCAAGCTCCGAGATCGCTTGCTCGCGCGTGCGCTCAGAACACCATCGGGACATCGCTTCGTTGATGATTGATGAGTTGTTGCCGCGTGAAAGGTCATCCGAGAGTCTTGGGTCGTCGATGAGGTCTTCTCTTCCAATCGTTTTCGCCCAACGCCGGAACATTGGCCCGCCAATTGTGGGCACGATGATCCAGCCGCCGTCGCCGGTCTGATACGCGTCGCTTGGAGCCGCGTAGTAGCCGGTGTTTCCCAATTGCTCGCGGCGAATCCCCATCGTCTTGAGCTCGGCCAGAAGCGGAGTCATGAAAGTCACTCCGGTCGCAATCAGCGAAACGTCGATCAACTGGCCGCGTCCGGTTTCGCGCCGATGATACAGCGCCGCCATTGCGCCAAACGCCCCGTGTAGCGCAGTCCCATAATCCACCCACGACACGATCGAGCGAACGGGCGGACCGGGGAATCCTGTCAGGCTCATCGCGCCGCTCATCGCTTGCGCGACGCCGTCGAAGCCTACGCGATCGGCATAAGGACCATCGGGACCAAACGCCGAAGTCATCACCAGAATGATGTCTTCTTTAATCTCGCACAGCGAATCGTAATCGAGACGCAGCTTCTTCAAAATGTTCAAAGGAAGATTCGCTACGACGATGTCGGCGCTGCGGATGAGCCGGGTGATTACATCGGATGCCTGTGGTTGGCCGAGGTCGAGGGTGATTCCGCGTTTGTTGCGATTGCAGTTGAGGAAGAGCCCGCCCTCGCCGCCTTCGGTGACCGGACCGAGCTTGCGGTCCTCGCCGCCTTCGCGCCGCTCGACTCGAATCACATCGGCGCCGAAGTCGGCCAGCAACATCGCGCAATAAGGCCCGGCGATGAAGCGGCCAAAATCGATGACTCGAATTCCTTCAAGAGGCCCTGCCATATCGCTCGGCATCGTACCTTGTTTCGCCGAGAGACGCCAAGCTCCGCAAGGCTCGCCGTTGCTCGCGCGCGAGCGCTGCTCTAGAGTGGATTCGATGAGCGGGAATCTCAAGCCGCACGAGTTATCGCTTCTAACACGAGCCGCAAATCTCGACCGAATGCGCGGCGAAGTGTTTGACGTTGCGGTTATCGGCGGGGGGATAACAGGCGCCGGGGTCGCGCTCGATGCCGCATCGCGAGGACTCTCGGTCGCGCTGATCGAGAAGCGAGATTTTGCAAGCGGGACAAGCTCACGCTCATCGAAGCTGATTCACGGCGGGTTGCGCTACCTCGAGCAATTTCATTTCGGGCTTGTGCGTGAATCGCTTCGCGAACGCGCGGTCATGTCGCGAATGGCGCCCCATCTCAGTAGACATTTGGAGTTCCTCGTTCCGATCTATTCAACGGCGGAGAGGTCTCCGCTGGGGGCGAATAAGTTGAAGCTTCGGGCGGGCCTATGGCTTTACGATTTGCTGGCCGGCCGCCGGAATGTCGCGCGGCACCGATGGGTGTCTCGTGAGGGCGCGCTCAAACTTGCGCCGGCGCTTGACGCCACGGGGCTTCGAGGCGCGTTCGTGTATTACGATTGCCTGACCGACGATGCGCGATTGGTGATCGAAGTTATCAAAGCGGCGGCCACTCACGGAGCGGTGATATCGAACTACGCCGTCGCGCGGGGGCTTCGGAAGAATGAGGCTGACCAGTCCGTCGTTGAAATAGAAGATGTTCTCAATCGGAGTCATTTCGAATTGCGCGCGAGGGTTGTCGTGAATGCAGGCGGCGTCTGGTCGGATGAAGTGTCGCGGTTGTCTGATGCAAACTCGCCAGAAAGGCTTCGGCCGTCGAAAGGGATTCACGTCGTGACGCCCGCGGAAAAGTTAGGGAACCACACTGCGGTGCTGATCCCATCATTGGGCGAGCAGCGTTTTCTTTTTGTGATTCCGTGGCACGGCCGCACGGTAATCGGCACAACCGACACGGACTACGAGGGTGATCTGGATGAACCAATCGCCCAACCTGATGAAGTTAACCGAGTCATGGAATCAGCGGCGCGCGCTTTTCCTGCGGCGAAGCTTTCGAGCGAAGATGTGATCAGCACGTTCGCGGGCCTGAGACCGCTGGTCCGCGCCGGCCATAAACGATCCACAAAAGAGCTTTCGCGCAAAGAGGAGATTTTTGAAACCGAATCGGGTTTGATCACGATCACGGGCGGAAAACTGACGACGTGGCGTCGAATGGCTGAGCGGGTAGTCGACCTCATCTCTCAGCGATTCGAACGTAACGGACGTCGTAGCGTTCTGTATGCGAGCGTGACAAATCGAATTCGTCTGGCCGGCGGATCGATCGACAGCGACCCGGCGCGAGCGGCGGCGCAGTACGATGTAAGCGCGCCGACAGTCGAGCACTTGATGAACACCTACGGCGGCAACTATCGTGTCGTACTCGATATCACTCGCGAGTCGAAAGAGATGAAGGAGACTTTGGTGCGAGGGTTGCCGCATATCGAGGCCGAAGTCGTCTACGCCGCTCGATACGAAATGGCCGCAACTGTCGAAGACGTTCTCGCGCGGCGAACTCGCATCACGCTGCTTGCAAGCGATCACGGCCGTTCATGCTGTAAGCGCGTTGCAACAGTGATCGGCGCCGAACTTGGTTGGCCGCATGCGGAAATTGAATTAGCCATAAAAGACTTCAACGACAAAACAGAATCATGCTGAACACACCCTTTCTGGAAGAACATCATCGCGTACTCGCCGAGCAAGCCTCTCGATTCGCCCGCGAACATGTTCGCGATGCCGGTTCGAGCGAGGACGAAGAGAGCGAGTCGCGCCGACTGGTCGCCACGCTTGGGAGGGAAGGCTTCCTCGCCTGGACAGTGCCTGACGCCTTTGACACAGGCGGCAACTCACTCGACGTGCGAGCGCTGTGCGTCGTGCGCGAGCAGCTCTCGTACGAATCATCGCTGGCAGATCTGATGTTCGCGATGCAGGGACTCGGCAGTTTTCCGCTGACGCTTGGAGGAACGATTGATCTCAAGCGCAAACTTCTTCCTCGAGTAAAATCCGGCGAGGCGATTGCGGCGTTCGCGATAACCGAACCCGAAGCCGGGTCCGACGTGTCGGCGATTCAAACTACCGCCAGACGCGACGGCGCGGAGTACATCATCGACGGCGTGAAGACTTTTATTTCCAACGCGGGACTTGCGGATTTCTACACGGTGTTTGCAAAGACCGACCTGGAAAAAGGAAGCAAAGGCATTTCCGCATTTGTGATCGAGAAGAACAACCCCGGTTTTTCCTTTGAAGAAAAGATCGAGTTGATTGCGCCTCATCCGATCGGGCGCATTCGTTTCGACAGTTGCCGAATTCCGGTTTCGAATCTGCTGGGCGAAGAAGGCCAGGGGTTTCGTATCGCGATGACGACGCTCGACACATTTCGCCCGACTGTCGGCGCCGCAGCCGCGGGACTCGCACGGCGCTCGCTTGATGAAGCGATCGGCTATGCAAAGCGTCGAGTCCAATTCGGCAAACCGATTAGCGAGTATCAATCGACTCAAATCAAGCTTGCGGATATGGCAACCGAGCTTGATGCTGCAAGGCTGCTGGTCTATCGCGCGGCGTGGAAGAAAGACAGCGGCGCAGACCGCGTAACGATCGAAGCAGCGATGGCAAAACTGTACGCGACCGAGACAGCCGGTCGAATAATCGACGCCGCGGTTCAGATTCACGGCGGCACTGGCGTCGTTCGCGGCTCGATCGTCGAGCGCCTCTATCGCGAAGTGCGAGCGTTGAGAATCTACGAGGGCACTTCAGAGATTCAAAAGCTGATCATCGCGGGCCAACTGCTCAGGTGAAGATTCCCTCTCGCCTTTAAGACCCACGGCAACTTCTTATTGACACACCTCGGTGGCCGGCTTATACTGCCACGCTGACTTTGAAAGTCATTTTCAAAATAGTCATTCTGCTGGAAAAATACGGAGGGGCATAATGGAAAGGCACAGCTTTATTTCTCGAAGAGTCGCCGATAAGCGATTGGGGGTTGCTACGAGTCTCAAACAAATTGCCGCGTTGCTGGTCGTCTCGCTATTGGGTTTTGATTGCGCGGTCTATTCCCAGAACCGCGATGACGCGCGCGCCAAGAAAACGCCCGATGCTTCATCAACTGACGTCGAGCGGCTTCGCGCGGAAGTCGAGCAGCTTCGAATTGAGATCGCCCGGCTGAAATCTCTGGTTGAAACAACAGCCGTGGACCGTGTGTCGAACGCGAAAGACTCCAGCGCGCAGACTACAGCAACTGAGAATCCGGCGAGTCAACAAGGTCCGCCAAAGACTCCGTTGAAAGGCGCGCCGCAATCAACATCGGCCACTGAGGATGCAAGATTGGCTTTGACCTCGAAGGCGCAAG
>UEXS01000485.1_pt1 | contig 11472 bp, 7 predicted proteins | sample 4301141 | NCBI WGS metagenome assembly UEXS01 (sample SAMEA4773178, study PRJEB27434) | metagenome | biome: 2259; feature: agricultural soil; material: soil | place: USA | collected 2014-09 | depth 0.25 m
CCTGAGGCACGTCGAAGGAATGGGCCTGGGCGACGTGAAGATGATGCTGATGGTGGGCGCATTCCTCGGATGGCAGCTCGCGTTGCTGACGATCTTCGTAGGATCGCTCCTGGGATCATTAATCGGCATGCTTTTCATCGCGCTGCGCGGTGGTAATATGAAAATGCAAATTCCGTTTGGAGTTTTTCTCGGTCCGGCGGCGATAATCTCGCTCTTCGCGGGCCAGCAGTTGATCACATGGTATGTCGGGATGTATCGGTAAGCAGCTTTCATCCGAAAAGGTGAAGACAATGAAGAAAAAAGCGTGTGCCGTTCTTCTCATCGCGTTGTTCGCCTTATCCATTTCAACCGCTCCGCGAGCCGCGTCTCGCGAGCCCGCCCGCGCGCGTCACGGAATGGTCGCTTCCACAAGCGAGATCGCGTCGCGTGTCGGCGTAGAGATCATGCAGCGCGGCGGCAACGCAATCGATGCGGCAGTTGCCGTCGGGCTTGCGCTCGCCGTCACGTGGCCTTCGGCGGGCAACCTCGGCGGCGGAGGCTTCATGATGATTCGCCGCGCGAACGGCGACACCGAGATCATCGACTATCGCGAACGAGCGCCGCTCGCCGCTTCTCGAGACATGTATCTCGACAAAAAAGGCGAGGTGATCAAAGACGCTTCAACCGTGGGATATCGAGCAGTCGGCGTCCCCGGAACGGTTGCGGGCTTGTCATTAGCTCTGCAGCGCCACGGCAAATTGAAATGGGCCGATGTCGTAGAGCCATCGCGCAAGCTTGCCGCTGAGGGCTTTACGATTAGTTATCATCTCGCGCGCGGGCTTCGCGGTTCGGAGAAACTTCTCAAACAATTTCCCGACAGCAATCGAATCTTTCTTCGCGACGGAAAGCTCTACGAAGAAGGCGAACGGCTCGTGCAGAATGAATTAGGCGAAACCTTCGCGCGGCTCAAAGAAAAAGGACCGCGCGAGTTCTACGAAGGCCGCACCGCTCAGTTGATAGCCGAAGACATGAAAGCTAACGGCGGCCTGATCACTGAAAGAGACTTGAAGGAATACGAGCCGACGATTCGCAAGCCGCTCATCGGCAACTATCGCGGATGCGAGATTGTCACGATGCCGCCGCCGTCCTCCGGTGGCACGGCGCTCCTCGAGATGCTGAACATTCTTGAACACTACAATCTCGCGTACAGCGGGCCGGGTTCTTCCGACACGATTCATCTCCTCGTCGAGTCTCAGCGTCGAGCGTTCGCCGATCGAGCCGAGTTTATGGGAGACGCGGACTTCGTCAAAGTCCCGGTCGAAGGTTTGATCTCCCGCAAGTACGCCGACGAGCTCGTGCGAACGATCGACCCGGATCACGCGACGCCGAGCGCCAGAGTCCGCGCCGGCAAACCCGTGGGCGCCGAGTCAACCGAGACGACTCACTTCACGGTGATCGACGAAGAAGGCAACGTCGTCACAAACACCTACACGCTGAACGGCGGATACGGATCGGGTGCGACCGCTCGCGGCACGGGCGTGTTGTTGAATAATGAGATGGACGATTTCACATCGAAGCCCGGAGTTCCGAACGCGTATGGTTTGCTTCAAAGCGAGAACAACGCGATCGCACCTCGCAAGCGCCCACTTTCGGCGATGACCCCGACGATAGTTTTGAAAGACGGCAAGGTTTGGTTCGCGATTGGGAGCCCCGGCGGTCCAACGATCATCAACACGGTTCTTCAAGTGATCGTGAACGTCGTAGATTTCGGAATGAACATTCAGCAAGCGATCGACGCTCCACGCTTTCATCATCAATGGATGCCCGATCGAATCCAGTTCGAGCCGATGGGCATAAACCGCGACACTCGTGCGGCGCTTGAAAGAAAGGGACACGTCTTCGCCGAGAAGCCGGGGAATATGGGCGACGCGGAAGGAGTAATGATCGATCCTAAGAGTGGAATGAGATTGGGGGCTTCGGACCCGAGATCGGGCGGCGTGCCGGTTGGGTATTAGAGCGTATTCGAAGAAGTTCGCTCGGGTCTATTATCCCGATTGCAGATAAACACAAGTTGGGAGTTCGCAGTGGCGCTCACTCGAATAGAAATCTCAGGCTATCGCGGGTTCAAGGAACGTCGTACCCTCGCGTTTGCTGCACCAACCGGTGAACCCGGTAGCGGTCTCACTGTACTCACCGGACCAAACAACGCTGGTAAATCCTGCATTCTTGAATGCTTGAGAGCGAGATCTGGGAATGAGGCTGTGAGCTTTTCCGCCGGCACTCGAAACGCGGAAGTTGAGGCTGTGGAGATCAAATACACTGTCAACGATCATGACGAACTCCTCAGGTCCCTTGCCAAAGGCTCAAGCGAAACAATCAAAGAAGGAGTGCAGAATACGTTTCACGTTCTCGTTCTTCCCTCTCGAAGGGCCTTCAATCCTTACTTTGGTCGAGCTGAATGGTCTCGCGAGCAGTACGTAAGCAACTCTAGCCTTCCATCGCAGCGTTCGTCAGTGCTCAGCAACTTCGAGTACCGCCTGTTCAACACGATTAAGAATCCTGCTGCGTTCAATGAACTTCTGTGCGAGGCCTTAGGCTTCAAGCCGGTTTGGACAATTGACAGGTCCGACCAGGGCCAATACTTCTTGAAGTTCTTCAATGGCAAGCACTCCCATTCGAGCGACGGTATGGGGGAAGGGATCATCAGTGTCTTTGCGATCGTTGACTCTTTATATGACTCAAACCCTGGCGACGTTGTCGCGATTGACGAGCCTGAACTCTCACTACATCCGAGCCTGCAGAAGCGGGTAGCTGTTATGCTTAGTAGATTCTCGAAAGATCGCCAGATCATTCTATCCACGCACTCGCCGTACTTTGTCGATCTACGTGCCTTAGCTAACGGTGGACACCTCGCGCGAATTACCACGACTGAGACGGAAGGAACACAGATATATCAACTCTCCGCTTCATCTAAAACTTCCATTAGCCGACTGTCCGATGGCAACCTCTACAACCCTCACGTGTTCGGCCTGGATGCGAGAGAACTATTCTTTCAGGAAGACTGCGTCATCCTTACGGAGGGCCAGGAAGACGTCCTACTCTATCCGCGCGTAGCCGAACAACTCGGAGTGCCTATAGCAGGCACCTTCTTTGGTTGGGGTGCGGGTGGAGCGGGCAACGTTGCGCATCTTTGCTTGATTCTCAAGGATCTTGGCTTCAAAAAGGTCGCAGCGCTGTTGGACGGAGACCAAGCTGCGGAAGCATCCAAGCTTGCGCACAACTTTCCAGAGTTTTTCTTTGATTGCATTCCTGCTAAGGACATTCGTACGAAACCAGCTCGAGAAGGGACCGAGGAAGTTGTAGGGCTACTCGACGAGAAATTGATTCTAAAAACCGAGTTCGCAGGGCCGATGACAAAGCTGTTGGCTGCGCTCTCAACTCACATGACATCCTAAGCCCTCGCTGTTAAACAATCGCTTGGAGGCTCATAGTAGAGCGCTTGCCTCGGAGCTTGGGACTAGCGACAATCTGAGCGGGTAGACAGTCGTGAAGAAAGTAGGGCGTGAAGCAAAGATAGATCGTCCCCAGAGGGAGATCGTGGACAGGGAGACTGCCTTAGAGCGGAGCGGATGAAGGCGTTACCTAGACGCCAGCAAAAGCCGATTGCCGCTATTAGAGGACGTGCCCGTCGAGGAGTAGCCAAATGAACTTCATCGTCGAGTTGGAACAAGAGGAAGACGGACGCTGGATTGCCGAGGTCGTTGAGATCCCTGGAGCCCTAGCCTATGGCACAACACAAGAAGAAGCGATGGCTAGAGTCGAGGCACTGGCATTGCGCGTCGTCGCCGATCGCCTTGAACACGGAGAAATCGCGGCCGATTTGGTCAGCGTCTCGTTTGCCGCTGCATGAGTCAATGGTCCTCCACAAAAGGCAGGCGAGTCCTCGCTGCGCTTGAGCGCATCGGCTGGGCTATCAAGCGCCAAACGGGATCACATCGCACATTGGAACGGTCCGGTTGGCCCGACTATGTTTTTTCTTTCGGCGACAACGAAGAGATCGGACCGCGAATGCTTGCCCGTATCGCCAAGCGCACCGGCCTCACACCAAAAGATTTGTAAACTACAGATGAGCATCGACGAACAACTATCGCTCCTTCGAAAAGGCACGGTCGATTGCATTCCTGACGACGAGCTTCGGCGGAAGCTCGATCGCTCTGCCAAGACCGGCGTGCCATTGCGAGTCAAAGCCGGGTTCGATCCAACCGCGCCTGACATTCATCTCGGGCACACCGTGCTCATCCGCAAGATGCGGCACTTTCAACAACTCGGGCACACGGTGATTTTTCTCATAGGCGATTTCACTGGAATGATCGGTGATCCGTCGGGCCGATCAGTCACCAGGCCCGCGCTCACTCGCGAACAGATTGACGAGAACGCCGAGACATACAAGCAACAGATCTTCAAACTGCTCGATCGCCAGCGCACTGAGATCAGATTCAACAACGAATGGTTTTCAAAGTTCGGCGCCGATGATTTCATTCGCCTCGCGGGAAAAGCAACCGTAGCCCAGATTCTCGAACGCGAAGACTTCAAGAAGCGATTTCAATCTCAAACACCGATCAGCATCCACGAATTGATGTATGCGCTGGCGCAGGGCTACGACTCGGTTGCCCTTGAAGCCGATGTCGAGCTTGGGGGCACCGATCAGAAATTCAATCTGCTGATGGCTCGCCAGATTCAACAGGCTTATGGAGTGAAGGAACCGCAGCTCATCATGACCACGCCGCTGCTTGAAGGGCTCGACGGCGTGCAGAAGATGTCCAAGAGTCTCGGCAACTACATCGGCATCACCGAATCGCCTCGCGATATGTTCGGCAAAGTCATGTCGATCAGCGATGACTTGATGTGGCGCTACTACGAGCTGCTCACCGATCTGTCGCCGGCTGAGATCACCGCGCTGAAGAATTCAGCAGAGAGCGGCGAGCGTCATCCGCGAGACTTAAAAGCCGATCTCGCGCGCCGCATCGTCACGGACTTTCACTCACAAGCGGACGCGGACGACGCGAGCAACGAATTCGATCGAACGTTTCGCGAGCACCAGGCGCCATCCGATGTTCCGAGCATTGAGAAACCGGCGGGCGCGATCAAGTTGGTCAAGCTGCTGGCCGGCGAAGGTCTCGCGCCTTCGGTGTCTGAAGCGCAGCGGTTGATCGCGCAGGGCGGAGTTCGACTCAACGGCGAGCGGGTGAATGATGTGAAGCTCGAACTCGGTTCGGATAGCGGAGAGGCGTTGATCCAGGTCGGCAGCCGCAAGTTTCTGCGAGTTGTCTTCAAGTAGCCACGGACGCAACTCACGTTGCGGCCCGCTTTTAAGGGCGGCCCTCCGCGGCCGCCCCTCACTGAAAGACAGCGTATCTAACCCAGAAAGGGGCGGCCGCGGAGGGCCGCCCCTACAAGCGTATTCAAAGTGACATTCATCATCAGAACAGCCAGACTCAGCTTGCAGCCGCTCAGTCTCGATGATCTCGATTCAATTCACGCGTTGTGGACCAATCCAGGCGTGAGGCGATTTCTCTTCGATGATCAGATCATCTCGCGCGAGCAGGCCGCTGCCGAAATCAACGAGAGCATCGAGCGGTTTGAAACTCACGGATGTGGACTCTGGGCTGCAAGGCTTCGCGAGGACTCCGATCTCATGGGCTTCTGCGGATTTCGTTTCTTCCACGATCCGCCGCAGCTTCAGCTACTCTACGGTTTTCATCCGTGTCACTGGTCGAAGGGTTTCGCAACCGAAGCTGCTCGCGCGATGATACGATTCGGATTCGAGCAGGCCGGTCTCGATTTCGTGATTGCAAGCGCCGACGCCCCAAACTCGGCGTCGCTCGGAGTGATGGAAAGAGCGGGGATGAGCTTCGACAGGCAAGAGACAGTCAATGAAATGGACACCGTTTATTACCGGCTCGATCGGCGAGACTTTACTCCGGATACGACATTCTACGAAGTGTCGCACTCTGATCCTGGAAACAATTCACGGGAGACATTCATGAATCGGCGAGAGTTCAATCGAGCGATGGTCATAGCGGCGGGCGGCTACGTTGTCGCGCCTCGTCAAACCGCCCCCACCCTGAGAGTCAACGGAGGTCGCATCGTCGAACACCTCACCGCGCTATCGCAGTTCGGCAAGAACCCGCAAGGGGGCGTCAGCCGAGCTGCCTACAGCGAGGCCGACCTCCTGGGTCGCGAGTATGTGATGGGCTTGATGCGCGCCGCCGGACTCGAAGTCAAAGTCGATGCCGCGGGTAATCTCGTTGGCCGCCGCGCGGGAAGCGATCCAGCGCTCAAGCCGCTCGTGATGGGCTCACACATCGACTCGGTGCCCGAAGGCGGCAACTTCGACGGCGATGTCGGATCGATGGGCGCCATTGAAGTCGCACAAACACTGGCCGAGAACAAACTGACAACGCATCATCCGCTCGAAGTGATCATCTTCGCGAATGAAGAAGGTGGCACTATCGGCAGTCACTCAATCAGCGGTGAGTTCAACGAAAAATATTTCAGTCTGGTAACCAACAGCGGCAAGACGATTCGCGACGGGATCAAATTCATCGGCGGCGATCCGGACAAGCTTGCAAGCATTCGGCGCAAGCCGGGCGATATTCATGCCTATCTCGAACTGCACATCGAACAGGGCGGGATACTCGACACCGAGAAAATCAATATCGGAGTCGTCGAGGGCATCGTCGGCATCACGCAATGGGAAGTGAAGATCGAAGGCTTCGCCAATCACGCCGGCACTACGCCGATGAATCAGCGCCGCGATGCGATGTTGGCCGCCGCGAAGTTCATTCAAGCGGTGAATCAGATTGTCACAAGCGTCCCAGGCAGACAGGTCGGGACCGTCGGCAAGCTTCAGGCTTGGCCCGGCGCTTACAACGTCATCCCGGGAAAGGTCATTCTCGGGCTCGAGCTTCGCGATCTGGATGAAGCCAAAGTGGCAATGCTCTATCAAAAGATTCGCGATGAATCCGCGGCGATCGGCAAAGCTTCCGGCACGACGTTCGACTTCACCGAGACGAACACGATCGTCCCTGCGCCGACTGATGAGCGAATCAGAAAGTTAATCGATGAAACCGCGAAGGGTCTGCGCCTGACGACAAAAGCTATGCCGAGCGGCGCGGGCCACGACGCGCAGGAGATCGCGCGACTCGGCCCGGTGGGAATGATCTTCGTTCCAAGCGTCGGCGGCATCAGTCATTCGCCTAAGGAATATTCGCGGCCCGAGGACATATCAGGCGGCGCAAATGTTCTGCTTCACACACTGTTAAGGCTGGACGCCGCTCAGTTGGTTTGACTGCCGGAAAGTCGATTAGGGAACGGATTGCCGGGAACCGAAGCGAGGGCGGAACCCGAGCAAAAAACTTGTTCCAATTCGTTGCTTGGCTGATGTATACTTGCGACCCAACGTAATCTAGCTTAGCAAACAGGCCCATAGTTCAAGGTAGGTTCCTCATGGCCACCTTCAGCTGGCTTCACCTTACGGATCTTCATCTGGGAATGGCAGAGCAAGTCGCGTTTATGCCTGCCATCAGAGACAGGTTCTTTGAGGACCTGAAACGTCTGCATGAGAAGTGCGGGCCTTGGGACTTTGTGCTCTTCACCGGGGATCTAACGCAGCGTGCCAGTAGCGAGGAATTTAAAAAGGTCGATGAGTTCCTTGCGAAGCTTTGGGATTTGTTCGGGGAACTCGGTTCAGGCAATCCGGCGTTGCTCGCGGTCCCGGGAAACCACGATCTTGTGCGTCCCAGACCGAGAGAGCCGGAGGTCATGGTCCTCCGGAATGACTGGGCAACTGATCGAGAACTCCGATCTGAATTTTGGACTGAACCGGAGTCTAGATACCGCAATACGGTGAATAATGCATTCGCAAATTATGCGGAGTGGTGGAAGAGACTGACTCACAAACCCCCAGTTCAGCCGGGAATATTGCCCGGGGATTTTTCCGCTGTCATCGAAAAAGAGCGCGCATCGCTTGGGATCGTTGGGTTGAACACCGCGTTCCTGCAACTCACCGGTGGCGACTACAAGGGGAAACTTGCTGTCGATCCTCGTCAGTTCCAATCCGTGTGCGACGATAACGGTCCCGAGTGGGTGAAGAAGCACAACGCTTGTCTGCTACTCACGCACCACCCTCCCGACTGGCTGAATCCGGATTCCAAAAAGGACCTGATCGCAGAAATCGCCGGGAACGATTATTTTGCCGTGCACTTTTTCGGGCACATGCACGAATCGCGGTACAAATCTGAAAAAGTAGGCGGCGCAGCGGCGCTCCGCGCCAGCCAGGGAACATCACTATTCGGATTGGAGTATTTCGACGAGGACAGAAGGCTGGAGCGCCGACACGGTTATTGCGCGGGGAGAATTGAGCTGGAGGGCGAGAAGGGTTCGCTCGTGCATTGGCCGAGAGAGGCGTACCGTCCGGCGGACCAATGGAACTTTGCTGCTGACGCCATAGACTTTGTGCTGACTAACGAGTGCACCGAGGCCGAAGAGTTCCCGCTCCTGAAATCGTTCGAAGCCGACCAACAGCCCGCGCAGATTGCGAAGGAAGGAGTGCAGATGCCGCTTAAGCTCTCAACTCCTTTTCCAAATCGATGGGCTGTCTTAGTCGGAATCAACGACTACCAGCAAGGGTTCACACCGCTGCATTATTGCCGTCAGGACGTCATTGCTCTCGCGCAAGTACTTCGGGAATCATTGAAATTCGAAAACGTTTTCGAGATTCATGAGGAGGCGCCGGTGAAGCCGGAGCGCGAAGCCATAATACGAAAAATTGCAGAGATCCGTGACTCGGGCGAGGTTAAGCCGGACGACCTGTTCCTGTTTTATTTTTCCGGCCACGGAATTAATGAAGGCGGAAGAGACTACCTGCTCCCAATCGGGGCCAGTCCCGGCGATGTGGAAACTCTGGGGATCCGAGTCGGGGACCTGGCAAAATCACTAAAGAAAACCAAGTGCAACAATATCGTCATGTTCATTGATGCCTGTCGCGATGCAATCGCGGGAGGTAAAGGAACGGCGTCCATCGGAGAAGACAGCAAGGTGCTCTTCGCTGATGCCGGCCTCGTCTCCTTCTTCTCATGCCGTCCCACGGACAGGTCTTTCGAGATAGAGCGGCTGGGACACGGATCATTCACCTACTGTCTCCTCCAGGCAATCGAGGAAGGCCTCACAACGATTTCGAAGGTCAACACCTATTTGCAGAAGAATGTTCCGCAGATCAACACGAGGTATGAAAAGCCTGCTCAACAACCCTACGTATGGCCGGAAGTACCCGATAATGACTTGGAGGTCTTCTTCAACCCGGTGCGGAGCGCCGAACCCGTGGGCGAACTCGCCAAATTGATCAACGAGTTAGTGAAGCTCCACAGTGATCGACATATCGAAGGGGGCGATTTTTTCAAGTGCGTTGGTTTCATCGATCAGATCAGAGATAAAGATCAGCTCGATCAAATCGAAGAGACAAAACTGTCGGCTATTAAGGGACTGTGCAGCAGTTGGAAACTGGCAACGTTTCGAGAGGTTTGGGAAAGTACCGAGTCGCGCCGGCCTCTAGCGCCTCAGTATCGAAAACCGATTCGTCGCAAGTGAACGCTATGATTCTTCTCTCAACAAAAAGTTTTGGCCCTGCCATTCTTCGTGCGGTACGGATCGCGGCGAAACGGATCACGCGAGTGGCAGACTGGGCTAGAGAGACAGCACAGGCACATGCCAACAGGGCTCTCGAATCCTTTCTTGCCGGCAACCTCAATCGTGCGGAAGTTTATTATAGAGAGGCGATCGCCTGGGATCCGGGAGACGCCAATCTTCACAGCGATCTCGCCGAGCTTTACTACGAGCAGGGGAAAGCCGATGACGCCGAGACGCAGTTCGGTGAAGCACTCGAATGCGATTATCAGAATGAGACGGCGTTGAAAGGCTTGGGTGTCGTGCTCCAGGAAAAGGGGCAACTGCTCGATGCGATGTATCTCTATCTCAAGTACCTGGAACTTAGACCCGAGGACGCCGTCGTTTGCCTTAACCTTGGCGTCGTCTTCCAGGAGATGGGCGATTATTCAAAGGCGGTTGATTACTACGAACGAGCTGAAAAAGAAGATCCTAATGATGCCCTTGCTCCCAAGAATCGCGCGCTGGCGCTTCTCGCGCTCGCGAGATTTGAGGAAGCTCGAGACGCTTTGCTCCAAGCCCGTAAGATCGATCCGGACGACGCCGAAGTCGATAGGCTCCTGGGTTCGACCCGTGACGCTCTCGGGGATTCCGCCGGCGCCCTGGAATGCTACGAATCCGCGATCAAGAAGGACCCTAATGATCCCGACTCGCATCTTGAATTCGCGTATATCGCCGCGCGGCTGGAACGATCTGGTGACGCAGCAGAACACGCCAAGATCGCCTTTGATTTGTTCAATGCGAAGGGCAACACACAAAGCGCTGCTCAAGCTTTGTGGGAGCTCGGTTGGGATAAGTATCTGCTCAATGACTGGTCTTCCTCACTCCAGGCGAGCAAAGACGCGTTGAAACTAGACCCGAGTTTGACTCCCGTACATTTCAACCTGGGTTTGGTGTTGCTTCATCTAGGACAAGTGGACGAGGCTCGCAAGGAATACGAAGAGGGAATTGCTCGTTTAGCCCAAGTCACTGATCTCAGGGAACACGCCATCGAGGATCTGCGCGCCGCACTCGAAAGGAACGCGCGACTGAACGGCGCAGCAGAAATACTCGCCTTGCTTGAAGAGAAGTACGCCTCTCTTTCAAGGGATTTGGCCAAATCTGCCCAGCCGGTTTCCTGACAATGTTCCGCAGCACCTGTAAGACGCGCAGGCGCAAACGTCGTCAGGCACGCCCTTCTCAAGCTCGATCGAATGACTCTGAAGTGAGGAGTGATACGTGACGAGTGATCCTTGACCGGTGATGGACGAATCACGAAATGAATCACGCCTTAACACTTCACGCCGCTTTAAAGCTCCCAGTCAATCGATAAGCTCCCCAGGCAACGACCATCGAGGCTCCGTCGCCTGACTTTTCCAGCGTGATCTTCAACAGCTCCTGTGGCGCGCCATCCTTCGCGAACTTTAGCGGCGCTTCAAGCACCACGGTCGAAGGATCGAGCGGTCGCTTGATCGCCGACGACACCAGAAAGGTCCAATTGCGCTGCTCGTCTGCTCGCGCGAATATTGCGTACTTGCCCGGCGCGAGTTTCTTGCCGCCGAAATCCAACGCCACCGAAGTCTCGAGCGTCGTCGGGTTGTTCATACCCATGAACCATGCCACGCCGGGCTTGATCATCTCATCGAGATTTCGGCCCGCGAGCTTCGGTGTGCCGTAGTGAATAGTCACTTTGCCGCTCCCAAGCGCGACGTTTGTATCCTCTTCGCCGGGATCGTGCGCCGTCGATGTGTGCGCGTATCGAGTTCCAAGCATCCACACAACGACCAATGC
>UEXS01000950.1_pt1 | contig 11471 bp, 10 predicted proteins | sample 4301141 | NCBI WGS metagenome assembly UEXS01 (sample SAMEA4773178, study PRJEB27434) | metagenome | biome: 2259; feature: agricultural soil; material: soil | place: USA | collected 2014-09 | depth 0.25 m
CAGCTCACCGGGTAGACGCCGTACAAGCCGGTCTTGTCGATATTCAAGTTTTGAAAGGTCACATTGCGCGCGTGCTGAGCGACTACTCCGTTGGCGATGTAATCGCGCAGATCGAAATTATCCATCCGGAAGTTTTTTCCAGTTGCGAGCACGCCGTCTGACAGTTTGCCCTGGCCATCAAGCATCGGACGCGAGACGCCACCCGGCGCCGCTGTGTCGGCCTTGATGCCGCGTAGCGTGATGTTATCCAAATCGATCTTCAGTTCCTCGTGATACACGCCCGGCATCACCTCGATCGTGTCTCCCGGCCGAGCTCTATCGACTGCCGCCTGGATCGATTCACCGGCCTTCACCGTCAACGTCTGCGCCGGCCGTTCAGCCACCTCTTCCTTCGGCGAGCCCGTGTTGTACTTTGCAATGAGCTCGCGCGCCGGATTCTGCAAATGAGGAACGACCGCCAACCCCGACGGCACCTTGTCGGGAAACTCCGGTAGATTTGATTCGTCGGTCAGCGAGCACAAGAATGCAATTAGATCTTGTTTCTCTTCAGCGGTAATTGTGTAAGAGTGAATCTTGTCGTCAACCTTCGCGTCTTTGAAACCGACTCCCGGTCCGCCGCCGGCCGCGTAGAAATCCAACACCTCTTCAAGCGTCTTGAATCTGCCGTTGTGCATATAAGGCGCGTTCAGCACAACGTTGCGCAGCGTCGGAACCTTGAACGCAAACTTGTTCCCTTCTCCCTTTGTGACTTCGAACCGGCCGAAGTCAGGTTGAGCTGGATCGGCATCGGGCACGCCGATGATCTTGAAGTCGGGATTCGCGAACGTCGGGAGTCCGTGACATTCGAAGCACCGAGTCCGTCCCGAACGAAACAAATTGAAGCCTCGACGCTGCGCGGGACTGAGTGCATTCAACTCGCCCTTAACGAAGCGATCAAACGGTGAGTTGTTAGCGGTCAGCGTTCTTTCAAATGACGCGACGGCTTTGAGCACGTTGTCCAGAGTCACCGCTGAACCGTTGCCGCCGCCGAATGCCGCATCGAATCGCCGCGTGTATTCGGGCAGGTCTTTCAACTCTCTAACCAGCGTATCGGGATTCTCATTCATCTCGATGTCGCTCGTGATTGGTCCCTTGGCCTGGTCCTCGAGGTCGTCGGCTCGCCCATCCCAAAACTGTTTATGATTGAAGGCGGCGTTCCACAGCGTCGGCGCGCCTCGTCTGACTACGGATCCTCCGGCGCGTTCGGCTCCGAGTCCGTGAGCTCCCTTACCCATCGACAACGCTCGGGCATCGGTGAATCCAAGATCAGGATGATGACAAGTTGCGCACGAGATGTCGTTGGCTCCCGACAGAATCGGATCGAAGAAAAGCAATCGTCCAAGCTGAACTCTTTCGTCGTTGTTGCTTGCGGGCGCTGCATTGTCAGCGCGCAAGACCATCTTTGGGAATTGCCTAACGAGTCCGCCGCCACCCTTGCCGACGCCGGCAGTGCCGCCGTTGCCGGCAAGATCAGCTTTCACCGGCCACAAGCCGAGCGCAACAAATCCGGCGACGGCAAGCACCACCAAAACAATTAAGGCGCGCAGCCAGACGCGCCGCGTACGCGCGCGAGGCACGGGTTGAGATTGTTCGAGTTCGACTTGTTTCGGTGATGCCGCAGCCATAGTCTTATGCCTCCGTGACTATTGAATTCCAGTAAACCTGTTTCGTGAGTGCAGCGATTATATTGACAGTGGCGCGCAAGTCAAAGCGTTCGGTAGTGTGATATTCGCGTAACGCTTCGATCTCAGGAGAGGAGCGTTCGTAGTCCGGCCTTCAGGCGGAAGTTTGTATGCCGTGAATTCAATTACATTACTAACTTCCGCCTGACTGAAGGCCGGACTACGAACATCACGGATGGGATCAAGGCCGAGAGAAGCACGCTGCAATCCGCGCGGCCACTTCGGCGTTGTTGATCAGAAGCGCGCGATTGGAATCGAGCGTTCTTCCGTTTGTGAGAATTGTTATCTCCGAAAGCAAAAACGGGGTCACGGCCTTTCCATGGATTCCCTCGCGCGCCGCTTTCGCAATCGCCTGCTCGATAGCCCCGTCAATCTCTTGAGCCGGTATTTCAAATTCAGCGGGAACTGGAACGCACACAAGCAACGCGGTCGCGCCGTTCATATCCCAATGACGTAACGCTATCGAGACGGCGTCCTCGGGACGCTCGATGCTAAGATCCAGCGTGATGCCGCTGTTGCGCGAATAGAACGCGGGCAGTTCTCTCGTGCCGTAGCCGATCACCGGCGCTCCCAACGTCTCCAGATATTCGATCGTCTTTGGCAAATCGAGTATCGCTTTTGCTCCCGCCGATACACAGATCACCGGCGTGTTTCCAAGCGCCGTCAGGTCAGCCGAAACATCGAATGAATCTGCGGCGCCTCGGTGAACGCCGCCAATCCCGCCCGTAGAAAAAACGCGAATGCCCGACGCGTGCGCGAGCTTCAAACTCGAAGCTACCGTCGTCGCGCCCCAAGCTCCGCGAACCATCACGCTCGCGAGATTGTTCAAGCTGAGTTTCTCAATCGCTCTTCCATCAGCGCTCTTGCCCTTAGCGAATGTTTCGATCTCGTCTTCACTCAAACCGATCGTCGGAACTCCATCGACAATGCCAAGCGTCGCAGGCGTAGCGCCGTGGCGGCGGATCGCTTCTTCACAGGCAAGCGCGGTCTCGAGATTGATTGGATAAGGGAGCCCGTGCGCGATCACGGTTGATTCAAGCGCGACAACGGGCGAGCCATCAGCGAGCGCGCGCTCGACGCTATCTGCTATTCGGAGTTTGACTTGATTCATAACGATGGGTGACTCGCCCGCTCATCGTATACACGCCGCACATGCCGCGCAAGCTGACAGCTTGCTCTACTCTTTCCGAGGCCCCACAGTTATACTGCTCGACGCGAGAAGCGCGATAAGGATCGTCGGAGGATCGAGTGTGGCTGACAAAGTTCTGGCGGTTATTCTGGGAGGCGGCGCCGGACAACGGCTCCATCCGCTGACCAGACAACGTGCCAAGCCCGCGGTTCCGCTTGGCGGAAAGTATCGCCTGATCGACATTCCGGTTTCCAACTGCATCAACTCCGATGTTCATCGCATCTTCATATTGACTCAGTACAACTCCGCGTCGCTCAATCGTCACATCGCGCGCACGTATCGCTTCAGCCGATTCACAAACGGCTTCGTCGAAATCCTCGCAGCCGAGATAACCCCCGAGCGGCCCGATTGGTTTCAGGGGACCGCCGACGCCGTGCGCCAATGCCTGCATCATCTCGATGACTACAAGGGCGACACGACGCTGGTGCTGTCGGGCGATCATCTTTATCGAATGGACTATCGTGATTTCATCGCGCGGCATCGCGACACCGAGGCGGATGTGACGATTTCAGTGACCGCCGCGCGCGAGGAAGAAGCATCCGGATTCGGGCTGGTGAAGATAGACGACACCGCACGAGTCACCGAGTTCAGTGAGAAACCCAAAGGTGACGCGCTCGAACGAATGCGAGTCGACACAACAACATTGGGCCTTACCGCGGAACGGGCGGCGCGCCGGCCCTTTCTCGCTTCGATGGGAATCTACGTATTCAAGAAAGAAATTCTGCGGCAACTACTGTTGAACGACACGCCCGAGGCTGTCGACTTCGGCAAGGAGATAATCCCCGAGGCGCTCTCGCGCTACAACGTTCAAGCTCACTTGTTCGACGGCTACTGGGAAGACATCGGAACCATTGGCGCGTTCTATCGCGCGAACATCGAAATGACATTGCCGCTGCCGCCGTTCAACTTTTTTGATTCGGAAGCGCCGATGTACACACGGCCGCGTTATCTGCCCGGCTCGAAGCTGCTCGATTGCCATATTCAAAGTTCGATCATCACCGAAGGCTGCATCATCAACGGCGCCACCGTCACCGACTCGATCATTGGCATTCGAAGCCGCGTCGAACACGGCACGCGGCTCGATGGCGTTCTGATGATGGGAGCAGATTCCTATCAGACGATCGAAGAACTGCAGGCGGATATAAATCGAAGCTACCCGCGGATCGGAGTCGGCGCGAATTGTTTTATTCGCCGCGCGATTATCGACAAGAACGCGCGAATCGGTCAGGGCGTCCAGATTCTGAACGATGCGGGACATCGCGATTTCGAAGGCCAGGATTACTACATACGCGATGGAATCGTGATCGTGCCAAAGAACGGCGTCATAACCGACGGCACCGTTATCTGACCGACCCCGTTGCATCTCTCAGCCGCTCTCGCCACACTCTTATCAAACAAAGCCGATTCGGTGAGGTTCGTGATGTCCATCGAGAAGTTTGTCGAAGAGCAAGTAAGACGGGCAATCGAGGCCGGCGAATTCGACAACCTGCCGGGCAAAGGAAAACCTCTGGACCTGCGCGCTTACTTCGAAACGCCGGAAGACTTGCGAATGGCGTATTCGATTCTGAAGAGCAACAACTTTGTGCCCGAAGAAGTCGAGCTGCTTAGAGAGATCGACGCATTGAAGAGGAGGCTCGACGCTTCATCCGACGAAGAACAGAAGGCCGCGCTCAAAAAAGAAATCACTGATAGGACTCTCAGCTTCAAAATGCTGATCGAGAAAGGCAAGCTCAGCCGGTGAAAACGTTCCACCCTTTGATCCAGATACAGGAACGCCGAGCCTTTACGAGCCTTCTCAAAGAAGAAACCGCTAATATCTTGCTAATTGCGGAGCAGCGGCATTACGATACCGCGTGGAGATCAGGCCCATGAAACAGCAGAATCGTCGCGTGAAGTCTCTGAACGTCATGGCGCAGGATGCAGTAAGAATCGCGAGCGGTTGGCTCGGCGCACGTCTGCCCGATCGCTTTGGACCTGCTGATCCAAAACTCGATGACCAGAGACAACTGTGGTGGGTACCAGTCGCGCTTGCTTACCCCGGGGTAACTGTCGGGCAAGTTGGAGAGATCGCAGTCAGTGCTTCGAGCGGCGAGGTTGTCGATCACACCAACCTCGCTGATATCAAAGCCGCTGGTCTGGCGCTTGGAAGGAAGCATCGTGCCAAAGTTCGGGCCGCCTTTTTACGCACAAGAAACGCCTGACTCTTGCTTACCTGCCTGCCTGCGAATGGTACTCGCCGCACGCGGGCTTCGCTTCTCTAAACGCCAGTTGCGCCGACTCTGTCAGTGTCAGCCAATGATGGGCACGCTTTCGACTAACGTAGTCCGAGCCGCGCAGACACTCGGCCGCATTGATTCAATCGAGGACCACTCCCTGAGATTAATTGACTTGCGCGATCAGGTCCGCGTAGGCTTGAGTCCAATTGTGGGTGTCAATCTACGCCGGCTCAGTGGTGTCTGGAGCCCACACGCTCAGGTGGTTGTGGACATAGCCAGCACACAAGTCCGAATTCACGATCCGCTGCTTGGTCGGTTGAGGTTATCATTATCGACCTTCGAAGCGGCTTGGGCCGATGCCATTATCTGACCATCCTAGTGAAATAACGTCGCTTGAAAGGACCTACTCAATGCGCACATATCGGATATCGATCCTTCTGCCGGCCTTGACTTTGACTCTCATCGGCACGGCTGCGGCTCAGACATCAGGTCTTCAGAGTACTGACTTGTTTAAGCTTCGCTCGGTTGGCGAAGTGAAGGTCTCGCCTGATGGGTCGCGGATCGCCTACACCGTCATCAACAACGACGGAGACGCCCGGCCTTATTCGCAACTCTGGTTGATGACAGTCGCGGACGGCAAATCGACTAAGCTGAGCTCAGGCAAAGAAGGTTCATCGAATCCCGAGTGGTCACCCGACGGCCAGTGGATCGCCTATGATGGAAAACTCGGCGACAAGTCGGGGTTGATCGTCGCTCGCGCCGATGGCTCGAACGCCAGGTTCCTCGCGCCCCTTCAATGGACCAACAGCCCTCTGCCCTCGACCGGCAAGAGCATTGCGTGGTCACCTGACGGCAAGCGCATCGCTTTCGTAACATCCGTTCCCGGACCCGAAACTCAAAATGCCACGGGCGATCCGGTGGTCATCACTCGTTATCTGTACAAGCCCGACGATAGCGAAGGCTTCACCCGCTTTAATGACAACCGCCGCGCGCACATCTTCGTTGTCGACGTCGCAAGCGCTCAGGTTAAGCAGTTGACCACGGGAGATCACTACGAGCATTCGATCGACTGGTCCCCAAACGGTGAAGAGATCGCGTTCATTTCGAACCGTGAACCGAATGAAGATCAGTTTTTCAATTACGACATCTTTACGCTGAGGATCTCAGACGGCACGATGAAGCGGTTGACCTCGACCGAGAGCGCGGAGTATCGCCCGCGATGGTCACCCGACGGCAAGATGATTGTGTATCAGGCAACAAAACGCGGATTGACTGATCTCGAGACAACGATGGAAGACACTCACGTGTGGCTGATGAACGCCGACGGCAGCAACCGACGCGAGCTCACGTCAATGATCGACAATCGGCAGGGCGCGCCTTCGTGGTCGCCGGATGGGAGCGCGATTTATTTCACGGTACTCGAGCGCGGGAATGTCAGGCTCTATCGAATGCCTATGGCGGGCGGCCAGCCTGAAGTTATTGTCAACGATCGTGGATCCGTCGGCGCCTGGTCGATCGCAACCAACAATGCGATTGCGTACTCGTTCGCGAGCCCGTCCGACCTTGCGCAGCTTTATGTGAAAAACGCTGCGCAAGCAAGAAGACTAACGAACCTCAACTCGGATGTTCTCGCCGGTAAACAAATCGCCGAAGTCGAATCGTTCACCTTCATCAGCAACGACAACAAGTACACCGTCGAAGCATTCATTACAAAACCTCTTGGCATGTCGGCGACGTCCAGGCATCCGCTGATCGTCAACATTCACGGCGGCCCGCACGGCCAGCAAGGCCCCGCCTTCAACTTTAAGCATCAGGTCTACGCCGCGCGCGGGTGGGCCACGTTGATGGTGAACTATCGAGGCTCGACCGGGTACGGTCAGGCCTTTACCGATGCCGTGTTCGGAGATCAAAACGGCAACGAAGCTCAGGATGTGTTGTACGGTTTGAGCGCGGCGATGCGGCGATTCCTGTGGATCGATCGCGACCGGCTTGGAGTCGAAGGCGTGAGCTACGGCGGACAACTGAGCGACTGGCTTATCACGCAGACCAACATTTTCAAAGCCGCGATTCCAATCGCGGGGATTTCGAATTTGATCAGTTACAACTACATGACTTACTACAATCAGTACGAGCAGATGGAATTCGGAATCTTTCCGCATCAGGGAAATATGATGGACGTGTTGTGGGAGCGCTCGGCGTTGAAGCACGTGGCGAAGGCGAAGACGCCTACGATGTTGATGCACGGAGAGAACGACAACGATGTGCCAATCGCGGAAGCCGAGCAGTACTACGTCGCGCTTCGGGATGTCGGCGTCGAAGCGATCATGGTTCGATATCCACGCGAGGGCCACGGCATTCGAGAATCGAAGCATGTAGTTGATTCGATTGATCGGTGCATTAACTGGTACGTGAAGCATTTTCCGGCATCGCAGTGACGTGTCTTGGCGCGATCAGCTACGCACGCTTCTGCAGCAATGCGAATCTGGCTTTCAAAAAGCAGCGAAGTCCCTCTCCGCGAACAACTCGCGACACAGATCGTGCTCGGCATAGTCAGCAACGACCTTAAACCCGGACAGAAGCTCCCAAGTACTCGCGAGCTGGCACGCCGCTACGACATTCACTCCAACACCGTGAGCGCAGCTTATCAGGATCTCGAACGACGAGGCTGGGTCGAGTTTCGCAAAGGCAGCGGCGTTTACGTGATCGAGCGCAGCGCTGAAGCGCCGGCGGATCCGAAACTCGAACTCGATCAATTGATCTCAACTCTGTTTCGAGTCGCTCGCGAACGCGGCCACTCGTTAGCGGAGATTCACGCAAGTGTGAAGCGCTGGCTCGAGACTCAACCGCCCGATCACTTCCTGGTCATCGAACCCGACGAAGAGATGCGCGCCATCCTGATCGCCGAGATAAAAGAAGCCACCGGATTCCCTGTGTCCGGAGCCGGGCTCGAAGACTGCTCGCGCGCTGAAGTTATCGCAGGCGCAGCGCTCGTCGCGATGTATGGACAAGCAGAAAACGTTAGAGCCGTGCTTCCCACCGAGGCTTCGTGTTTGTTGCTTCGGTCGCGTTCGGTGCCGGGCTCAATGGCCGGGCAAGAGAGACCGTCCCCCGACTCTCTGGTGACGGTCGTCTCGAGCTGGCCCGCTTTCTTGAAGTGGGCTCGCACAATACTCGTAGCGGCATCGCTCGATCCTGATGCGATGAGTCTACGCGACGCGCGTGAGCCCGATTGGCAAAAGGGATTGGCATCGAGCGCGCTGGTGATCACTGACGCGCTTACGGCAACCCAACTTCCCCTGGGCTGCCGCACGCACATATTCCCACTCATCGCGGACTCATCGCTCGATGAGCTTCGCAAATTCAAAGAGTTTCTCCGAGAGCCACTCGCCTGAGTGTGTGTGACGCTTGTAAAACTGTCACAGACCCAGACCCGCCTACCCTCGGCCATCTCTAGAATCAACTCGCATCGGGAGAAACAAAAATGCTGCAATCAACTTGTCGGATAGCGCTTGCGATCACGCTTCTGGCAGTCATCACTTGTGGCGCGACGCCGCCTGGTCCCGGCGAGGTAACGCTTCCGGCCGAAACCAAAACACGGCTGACGCTTCATTCGCGAATCAACTCGAAACTCAGCGAACCGAACGACGTCGTAACCGCAACGCTCGCCGAGCCGATCTACATCGAGGGTCAATTGGCTCTCGCGCGCGGTGTCGAGTTTGTCGGCCGCATCATCAAGGTTTCGCCGGCAAAGCGCGGGCAGCGAACCTCTAATATGTCGATCCTGTTTGAGCGGATCGTGGCGCCGCCGGGTGAAATCCAAATCGCCGCCGAAGTGACAGCCATCGACGACTGGGACAACGAAGAAACTCTCAAGGCTGATGGCAACGGCAAGCTCAAGGGCGGACATCGCGGCGAGAAAACCATCAACAACATGGGAAAGGGTTCGCAGCTTGGGCTCTCAGCCGGAATTGTGGGCGCGGCGCTCGGTGGGGCAGCCGGAGCTTCAGGCCGGCACGTGCTCGGGATCGGAGCGTCAGGCTTTGCTGTGGGCATGATCGCAGGACTCCTGTTAACCAAAGGCAGCGAGGTCAGAGTTCGCCCCGGCGCGATCCTAAGAATCAGATTCCTAAAGCCGGTCACGTTGCCGGTGCGAACTACCACAAACGTCTCAACCGGCTCTGACCAATGACGCCAAAAATACAGCGGAGGCACGAAATGTCCACAATAAATTCAACCGCGATAAGAGTCCTGTCGATAGCGGTCCTGATACTCGCTTCGGCCGGACCGTCCCGACTTGCAGTGCATGCGCGGCAGGTCAAACCAGTAACCGAATCTCAAGCAGCAGAGGATGCGCCAAAAGATGCCGCGACAATTCTGGCGAGTGCACGAACAATATTCGTCCACTCGCGCACGGTCCTCGTCAAACCAGAAGTAATCGAAAGCGAACTGCAAAAGCGCGATGATTTTCAACGCTCGGGATTGCTTCTCACCAAAGATCCCAAGGCTGCCGATCTGACGATCGAGGTCCGGCGTGCGAACTTGACCACTGAGTACCCGTACGTCGCCATCGACTCAAGAACAAAACTCATTGTCGCGAGCGGCAAGGTGAATTCGCTTTTCGGCACCGCGGCGAACAAAATCGCGAAAGGGTTCATGAAGCAATGGGAGCGCGCCCGAACGCCCGCCGGTTTGAAAACGAAGAAATGATCACCTCACTTCGCCGCACACTTTGTTATCCCGATCAAACGCATTAGGAGCACCGATGAACATCTCTCGAAGAGAATTCCTGGATTTTCTTAAGGCCACGTGCGCGGTTGCCGCCGTACCTTCATCCCTGACCGGTTCGGCGATCACGCAGCAACTACAGCCTGCTTTGGAGCCGGGCCCGGACACCTCGGAAGCGATCGTCAATGACATTCACTCTCAACTCAACGCCACGCGAGTGAACAGAATCATCAAGCCGCTCTCCTCGAACGATCTGCGCGCGACTATTATCACCGCTAAATCTGAACGAAGAGGCGTCAGCATTGCAGGCGGCCGTCACGCGATGGGCGGGCAACAGTTTGGAACTGGAACTATCCTGCTCGACATGACCTCGATGAATCGCGTGCTCGGGCTCGATACTGAGCGCGGCATACTCGAAGTCGAGGCCGGAATCGAGTGGCCCGCATTGCTCGACTACTTGATCAAGGAACAAAGCGGACGCGACAAGCAATGGGGCATCATTCAGAAGCAGACCGGCGCGGACCGGCTGTCAATCGGCGGCGCGCTCGCTTCTAACGTTCACGGCCGAGGCTTGAAGTTCAAACCCATCATCGATCAGATCGAATCATTCACGCTGATGAGTCACGCCGGGGCGATCCTTCGATGCAGCCGCGATGAGAATTCAGACTTGTTTCGGGTCGTCATTGGTGGCTACGGTCTGTTTGGCATCGTGACCTCAGTCAAGCTGCGACTGTGGGAACGAAAGAAGGTCCAGCGTGTTGTCGAGATTCGCGAGACGAAAGACATAATGCAGCACTTCGACGAGCGGATCGCCGATGGCTATCTCTACGGCGATTTCCAATTCGCGACCGACAGCAATCGCGATAGCTTCCTCAGCCGGGGCGTGTTCTCGTGTTATCGCCCGGTTGATCCATCGACGCCGGTCACACCGAACCCAACGCGGTTCAATCCGAAAGACTGGGAGCGGCTGACCTATTATTCGCACAAGTACAAGCTTCGTGTTTTTGAGGCATACTCCAAACGATACTCGGCAACCTCGGGGCAAATTTATTGGGCGGACTCGCAGTTGTCGGGTGCCTACGTCGACAATTATCACGAGGCACTTGATCGCAAGCTCGGGGCGAAGGTCAAAGCCACGGAGATGATCACGGAGATCTACGTGCCTCGCGACCATCTCGCGAGTTTCATGGAAAACGCAAAGGCTGAGTTGCGAAATCACAACGCAAATGTGATCTACGGCACGGTTAGGCTGATCGAGAAGGACGACGAAAGCTTTTTGCGCTGGGCTCGAGAGTCATTCGCGTGTGTGATCTTCAATCTACACGTGACCCACGATGAACGCGGCATCGATAACGCGGCGCGCGCGTTCCGAGGCTTGATCGATCTCGCGATTCATCACGGTGGAAGCTACTACCTGACTTATCATCGCTTCGCTACGAGGGAACAGGTCGAGGCTTGCTATCCCCAGTTCAAAGAGTTTCTCGCGTTAAAGTTGAAGTACGACCCGCACGAGATGTTTCAAAGCGATTGGTACAGGCATCACAAACGGATGTTTGCACTGGAACGCGATTGATGAAGTTTGGCAAGTCAACTTACGCGCATCGTCTTTGATATTTCCAT
>UEXS01000959.1_pt1 | contig 11346 bp, 7 predicted proteins | sample 4301141 | NCBI WGS metagenome assembly UEXS01 (sample SAMEA4773178, study PRJEB27434) | metagenome | biome: 2259; feature: agricultural soil; material: soil | place: USA | collected 2014-09 | depth 0.25 m
ATCGGAAAGAGTGGTCATCCCGAATACGTTGCCTTTTTGAATAGCTATGCCGTGGAGCTTTGCGAGAACAATAGAACCGAAGAAGCGGAGCAGGTAGCCAACGTCATCGCCGCCAGCCCGTTGATAAGCCGCTATCCGGAATGGCAAGAGACCCTCGCGGAAATCGAGTCGAGACGAAAGCGCCGGTCCTTCATTGCGGTCGCCTCGGGGCATAAACCCAAACCGATTCGTGATCGAAGAATTCAGGCAGTGATAAAGTTCATGAAAGCCAATCTCCAACGCAGAGTTTCTCTGGACGAATTTGCTGCCGTGGCGAATCTCTCCAAATCACACTTCATGCATCTGTTCAAAACCGAGACTGGAGTTCCACCGGGAGAGTATTTGATAAGACTGAGAATAGAGAAAGCGCGTGACCTTCTGACGGTAGGTTCATTCAGTGTAAAAGAGGTGATGGCATTGGTAGGATACGGCGCTAAGACGAATTTCGCACATCTTTTCAAAAGATATTATGGCTTCCCGCCTTCCGAGTACCGGAGACGTGCTCTCGCCCCCATTGAGAGCGCCGAGTAACATACTCAAAAAGCTTAGTGATTGATGCCCTGCTGAACCTGATCGCTGGCAAGTTATATCAAGCATAACGCAGCAGGATGCGGCTTTCCGCCTTTGGTAGCTGCATCGCAAACTTCAAGAAGGTAACCACCAGCACTGTTCAGTCCCATCAAGTAGTAGTAAGTTGCTGCTGAACCAAAGAGCGCCAGTGCCCTTTTGTTATCGCCTAAACGCAGTACATTCCAGCCTAAGAATTCCGCACACTCGCCTTGTAACGCAATATCTCCAACACCACCGGCGAGGACGTAAAGGTCTTCCGTCATCGGGTCAGCAAATTTTGGGATGAGAAACGATGCATAATACTTAGACTGGAGTTTTAGACGGAGGCCGTGTACTCCAAGTTGGTGAAGATCGGTTCGCATCGCAATCCTATTCAAGTGATGAGCTTGTTCTGTTGACAATGTTCCTGATTGGCGAAGCGTATGCGCGATTTCCCAAAGCCAAAACTGATCTACGATGTGAACATCTCTAAGAAAGTCAGGAGCCGTTTGGATTACACTAAAGATAACCTGTTCCAGTAGGGGATCAGTACTGCGCTCGCGCACCAAAGCGCCTATATGTTCGGAGAAAAGAGAAGAGCGTAGAAAGAACTCTGTTTTATTCCGGGCCTTGCCAACACTATTGAATGCTTCCTCCAAATTGCACACGCCCAGAGTTGCCCGCAAAAAATCGGCGGTAACAGCGCGTTGATTCGGATGTATCGAAAGATCAATCGAAAGTTGGGGCGATTTGAGATCTACGCTTGCATCCAAATGGCCCAAGGCGTTGAGAAGTTCACGTAGGTCGCCTACATACGTCACGGTGTTTGAGAGAGATAGCAGGCGACGTTTTGCGGGGATGTGCAAGTCTTCTTCACTTCGGACGCACCAAAGCGCATCCTTAGCTCCGATTGTTTCCAAGTGAGGATACATACTTGGTTCGTAGCCAGAATAACCCAAAAGCAAAAAGGCGCGCGGTGTTAAACTTGGCGCAATAGGAACTCCCCTCGATTCAGTAAACAAAGAACAGACAATATCTTTTTGACTAAATGAGCCGTGCGGGTGGTATATGTGAGCGTCTGCCATCAAGGGTTCGGGAAGTTGAAGGCCCTGATCCACACCGGAACTGCTCGTCGTCAAGCCGCGCCTGTGAAAGGCACGCTCCAACAGAAAATCCCAATTGGTGGTGACACACTCGTGGACACTGTTCTTATAGCAATAATCCACTATTGCATAGTGGAGCGCGTTTGGTTCGCGCGCTCCTTCCTGATTGGCAAACCATTGCAGCAGTTGTTGCTTTGCGGGAACATCTAGTATCTCGCAGAGATCAAATAATCTCTCCAACGGCCACGCTGGTAAGAACTTGTTCCAGAAGATTTCATCTCTTGCCGCTTCGGGTTCACCATTCGCCGGATACAGAAGGTCGAACAACAGACGGGAGATGGCAATGCCTGAAGGGAAGCTGGATGGAGCGGGGACAGAAAATATGGAGCCAATCCAAGGGATGGGATTCTTCTTTATTACCCAATCTGCTGCCTGTTCAAGCGTCAGAATAACTGGTTCTGAATTACGCGGCCGGGCAACGTCATCTCGCTGTAGAAGAAGCCACCGGCTTTTATCGTCGTATTCCATAAATTCACAGGCTAGCTTTCGTTTGCCTTTCGCTTCTTTCCTTCTGCCACACCCGTAGCGGCCTATCGCTCCGCATCACGGTGCCGCGTAGTTTGGCGAGAGTCAGTAACTATCTAATCATTCAGGGGTGCAATTTAGTGAGGATGACGTCCCATGCCCAGCGGCCCACCTGCGCGCCGTGCGCGTCAAACACCTTCGCGCGATAACGGAATTGATTGCCGTACTGATCTGTCCGTCTGGACTCCCGGTAGTCGAGTCGGATTGAAAAGACGCCAAGCTCCGGCAGCATGTGAAGCTCAGTTGATTCGGAAATGCCGTTATGATTCAAGTCCTGCCATAAGCGCAACGATGGGAAGATTGCATCATGGCTATCGATTAAGTCATCGCTGTTACCTCCAGCCGATGGCCGATCGTAATGAGCGAGAGCAAGAAAGCCGTTGAGGGAAACACCTGGGTGTATGCCCTGCGGAGTGGCGCTGCCGAAGAGTTCAGCCCCATCGTCGATTACTCCATTTCCATTTCGATCGAGAACGAGCCATGCGTCGTCTGATCCGGCGGCAGTCCACGACAAAGAATCTCTCGAACCACTTGCCTTGAAATCGAAGACAATGCCATTTGCCGCGTCGGTCATTCGGTATCCGTTGCCATTGATGTCGATCAAGATGGGGGTGTAGGCAAAACACTCGTGCAAGCCGATGTCACAGTATCCTTCGTTGCAAAGATCGCAGTCGGAATCACGGATACATGGACAACCTTCCCCCTGGTCACATTCGTTGGATGGGTCGTAGAAGCTGTCGTCGCAGTCTTCACAAAGGTCCCAACCATCACCGTCGCCGTCGAACAATTCACATCCACCTCCGCCACCGCCGCCGCCACCACACGAATTATTACAATTAGGCGAGTTGAAGGTGCCGTTTGCATCGTCTCTAACGCAGCTACCGTTGCTGCACTTGTATCTGGCGCAATAATTACCTGCTTGTTTTGCTGCCGCTAAATCGCATGCTGTCGGGGCAGTGAAGCCAGGACCTGTATCATTGTAGGCCGATGCATTATCCATTGCCGACCCGCATACGCCACCACCTATTATTACAACGCAGTGTCGCAGCCCAAACGTGTGGCCTACTTCATGCACTACAGTCTTTTTGAATGCAACCGCATTTGTCACGCGTGCGTCAATGCTCATAATAGCGTGGTGCAGAGCAGTGCCATCACTCGCGAGTGATGTATTGCCCAATCGCGGAGAACCATCGCTGCTTGGGCTGAGCAGCGTCTTAGAAACCGAAACATAGTTTCCCGTGGTGTCAAAGCAAGTCGTGCAGTTCTGATTCCCAACCATGAATTGAAAGAAAGACACGCCGGAACATTGCACTTGCCAGCTTCCGAAGGCCTCTTGAATCGCCTGAATTTCCGCCTCGCTGAATGTCATGCTTTGTCCGTTGATCGGATTATTGTGAATAATATTGACCGTCACTTGCGCGCCAATAGGCCAGGCGTTCATTGAACGATTCGGGTCAGCACCAGTAATGGGCGATTCAAGGACCGGACAATTTGTCTGGGCATCGATTTGTCGGTTCGGTTGTAATGAAGATGCAAATATGAATGCGAGGCAACACGTTACCAGGGAAAGGGGACTCTTGATCATCGGTTTGTCCCCCTCCCATAATTTGATATTGCAGTGCGTACAATCGTCAGGAACTCTCCAACATTCGCACCTGCATAGACTGCATGACCCGATACCTGATCTACAGGAATCACCCGATCTCTTAGCAACTGATAGCCTGTCAGTAGAAGAAAGCCGTGCGGTTCTTCAGCCCGTTTAACAAAGAGAACATATTTTCGATTTGGTTTCAAAAAACCTTGGCCTGACATTCTATAGACTTGTATATGTCCAGAAGCAAATTGCACTCCACCGCCTTCTCTTACAGCAGTGAACATAGAACCAGGAACAAGCGACAAATCGGTTTTGTCGCTGAACACTTCGTCAACCACGATGGTGTATTCGGAATAGACGCTGGTTTGTCCTGTTGATAAATGAGCCTCAGCTTTTGCTACTGTTCCGACAATTACAGCGTCGCTTTTTTCCATCGGGAGCGCGGGCAATCGTTCTATCCAGCTCTCAGACTCAGTGATATCCGTGATCTCCGGCATTTCCGATATTGACTTGTCAGGGCCACTGCTCATTAGCTTTTGTTTGTCAGTTGGTTCTGTTTCGAACTTCACCACCGGCACTTCTTCATTCTCAACGTTCTTTTTTGGCGTCTTCTCCTGCTTGACTGTTGGACGAGCTTGTACAGTTGTCTCTTGACTGGGAGACCTCATCGCAGTGACTAAAGAGACGACAGGCAGAACAAGGATGAGCGTTGCGATCGGCACATATTTGAGCATTGGTTGATCTCCTACTTAAGCTGACGAGAAAAAACTATCATATCAAGCAGCACTGGGGAAGCACGGGACCACGTTCGTTATGTTGCTGGGATCACTTTTTATCTGCTCCTGCTGATTTTAAATCCACCTTCTGCCTGGCGCGTCTAACCGTTCGCGCGACCGAGCGCGCGTCTAAGAATCAAGGTTCATGTCATCACTGGATTGCGCGCTTCGGTCCACACGGCGGTTGGGCGCGATGAATGAAACCGCACACGTCGCGCCCGACGCATCGCAAAACGAACTTCTCAATGTAATCGCAACGCGCGGCCGCTTTGCCCAGCAAGAATGACTTCGACATGACGGTGCTTCAATCAACCGTGAGCTGCGATGTCACCACAGCCCCGCGAGAACGACGCTTTCGAATCATCCACGCTGTGACTGTAGCACTGGTATTGACGCAAACTTGTAGTCGGGATAGCGCTGCAATTGATATATAGCGACCGCCGGTGTGTGCGGTTTTAAGAAGCCGTTCTCATTTCTTACGCACCTTCCTATTGCCCAGGTGAAGGAACAACCTTCCAAGTGAGTCTACAATTGTCTCCTCGCACCAGTGCCTCTACGCGGAATATCGCATACGAATCTATCTTGCCGTTGTTCGTATGGACTAAATAGATATGACCCTCTAATGCTTTTACCATTTGCCCAACCGGTGAAAGATTAGTCTTTCCACCAGAAGTATCTATAGTGACAGGTTCTGATTTCCCCTCATCAGTAGGGGGTAAGGCAGGAAGTACCGGAACTCTTGATACTTCAGACCATTCCAGTTTGCCTAAGTCCTTAATCTGACTACGATGTTCGGTCCTCCATCGGACACTAAACCAGTCTTTATCCTCACCAAGCTCCATATTGCCATAGAGTAAATCATAATCATTACCCTCGCTCTGAGTTCTAGGCTCTCCCCTGACGCCTTGCCCAAAGCTGAAGAACGCTCTGCTGAAATCGTTCTTGTATTTGATTGGCGAGTAGAGGGTGACTGTCTGTTCGTTTTGCGCGTAGCTTCCTTCGGACATCAAGGCGAAACCAACAATCATAAGTGGCAAGTATCTTTGAAACGTTCTCAAAATCATGACTACCTCCTTGTCGTGCAGGCGTCTAATATGATTTATACAGAAAACCGCGTTAAAAGTGTTATGCGGTTTTCTTAATAACCCCCGAAATCCGGGTCTTATGCGGAAAGGCAAACCTTAGGCCGGTGAGCCTACTTATGTCTAGACGCAGGCGGTTGCTTGGTGCTCACCCTCTGAGCATATTTCGCAAGATGAACCACACGTTCGCCGGACGCTCGGCCATGCGGCGCATGAAATACGGATACCAGTAGCGCCCGTACGGCACGTACACTCTCAATCGATATCCGTCGCGCACGAGTTGCTCCTGCAAATCGCGCCGTATGCCGTAGAGCATCTGAAACTCGAACTTGTCCGGCTCAATCTTTTGGTCGTTAACAAATCCTCGCGTCGCTCGGATGATGTTCTCATCGTGAGTCGCGATCCCGTGATAGATGCCCGAGGTCAGCAATCGTTTCGTGAGCTTGACGTAGTTTGAGTCGACGTCTTCTTTTTTTGGAAACGCGACCGACGCCGGTTCCTTGTACGCGCCTTTGCACAAACGAATTCTTGCGCCGAGCTTGAGCAGTTCCTCGACGTCATCTTCAGTTCGATAAAGGTAAGCCTGAACGACGATGCCGACATTGTCGAATTCGCTTCGCAACCTGCGGAAGATGTCCAGCGTTCCCTCGGTCTTCGACGAGTCTTCCATATCGATGCGCACGAAGTTGTCGTAACGCCGCGCCGCCTCAACAATCGCCCTTGTGTTCGCGTAGCAAAGATCGCGGCTGACATCCAGACCGAGCTGCGTGAGCTTGACCGAGACGTTTGAATCAAGATTGTTATCGTGAATGCTGTCGAGCACTCGAATGTACTCGGCGACTTCATTTCGAGTTTCGGGTTCTGAAGTAATCGACTCGCCGAGATGATCAAATGACGCGCGGATGTTGTTTTGATTCAGGAGGCGAATAGCCTGGACGGCTTCTTCCAGCGTCTCACCAGCGACGAATCGCGCGGTGACTTTGTTGAACGCTTTGAATCGGGTGAGGAACCTTTTGAAACCTTCGCTGGTGGAAAGGTACAGGAGAACTGATTTCATCACCGTTGATCTGGACGGACGCGGGGTTCACACGCGCGAAGGAAGCTCCGATCACAACGAAGTCGGAGCCACTTCCTCGGTCGTGTAGGCTTCAATCACGTCGCCGGTCTTCACGTCCTGGAAACGTTCGAGCGAGATGCCGCATTCGAAGCCCTGCTTCACTTCGCTGACATCGTCTTTGAATCGCCTCAGCGAATCCACCTTGCCTTCGAAGATCACGACGTTGTCGCGAAGAATCCGAGCTGTTGTCCGCTTTATTGTACCGTCGGTCACATAGCAACCCGCGACCTGACCCACTTTCGGCACTCGAAAGACCTGGCGCACTTCGGCGTGACCGGTGATGACTTCGCGCTTGGTTGCTTCGAGCAAGCCGAGCATCGCATTGCGAATCTCTTCTTCGATTTTGTAGATGACCGTGTGAAGGCGAACGTCTACGTGTTCGCTTTCCGCGATTTCGCGAGCTCGAGTCTCAGGCCGAACGTTGAAGCCGATGATCACCGACGCGCGGTTCATATCGTTAGCGGAAGCGGCGGCTAGCATCACATCGGATTCGGTGATTGCGCCGACGCCGGAGCGGATAATGCGAATCTTGACGCGTTCGGTTGAGAGCTTGTTCAGCGAATCGCGCACGGCTTCGACTGAACCCTGCACGTCGCCCTTCAGAATCACCAGCAGTTCCTTGACTTGATTCTTGTCTGAGAAAAGCTGTTCGAGTCCACGCGCCGATGTGCGCGCGATTGCCGCCTGGCGCGCCTGCAACTGCCGCTGAGTTGCGATGTGCTGAGCCTGCGACGGATCGCTGACGACCTGCATTTGATCGCCCGCCAGCGGCACTCCCTGTAAGCCGAGCACTTCGACTGGGGTTGACGGTCCCACTCGGTCAACCGGGTGGCCGCGGTCGTCGAACATCGCGCGAACGCGGCCGAATACCTGGCCGGCGATAAACGAATCGCCTACTTTCAATGTGCCTTGTTGAACGAGTGCTGTTGCGACGGCTCCGCGTCCGCGATCGAGCTTGGCTTCAAGCACCACTCCGCTCGCGAGCCGGTCGGGATTCGCTTTGAGTTCGAGCAAATCAGAAGTCAAAAGAATCATCTCGAGCAGCGAGTCCAGGTTTTGCCGCTTCTTGGCGGAGACTTCGACCATAACGGTTTCGCCGCCCCAACCGTCCCACACCAGACCGCGGTCGCCGAGTTGTTGCTTGACTCGATCGGCCTGCGCCTCGGGCTTATCGATCTTGTTTACGGCGACGATGATCGGAACTTCGGCTGCGCGCGCGTGGTCGATGGCCTCAAGCGTCTGAGGCATCACGCCGTCATCGGCGGCGACTACCAGCACGACTACGTCGGTAACGCGCGCGCCGCGCGCGCGCATCATCGTGAACGCTTCGTGGCCGGGCGTGTCGAGAAATACGATGGGGCGTTTCTTTTCCGGATTGTCGGGATCGGCAACCTCGACCGAATATGCGCCGATGTGTTGAGTGATCCCGCCTGCTTCGCCTTCAGCTACGGCGGTCTTGCGTATCGCGTCGAGAAGCGAGGTCTTGCCGTGATCGACGTGACCCATCACCGTGACCACCGGGGCGCGTGTAACCGTTCCTTCATCTCCCGCTTCGATGAATTTTTCTTCTTCGGCGTCGCTGATCATCTCTTCGAAGGGGATGAATGTAGCTTCGAAGCCGAACTCTTTTCCGATCTCCGTGGCGATGTCCTGATTGAGGGTTTGATTAATCGTGGCCATCACACCGCGTTGGAGGAGCAACTGAACGACGTCTTTCGGCTTGACGTCGAGTTTTTCAGAAAACTCTTTGACGGTGGTGCCTTCGATAAGCCTTAGCGGGCGGAACTCGGTGAAAACGGGTTTTGCTTTCGGCTGCATCACCGAACCCGGGCCGCGCATATGGCGAGGCAGGTCAACGTGTCTTCCTTCTTCGGGCCCGAATTCGCCGGGGCCGCGTTTGCCTCTGCGAGTACGCTTACGAGGCCGGCCGGTATCTTGCGGAACATATGTGGTGCGAGGCCGTGCTGCTGGCGGGCCCGTTTCTGTTGCTACTCCACCCTCCGCGCGAAGTCCTCCGGTTGCTCCGCCGTAGGAAGGTCTTAAGGTTCGAGCAGCGGGCGGCGGCGGTGGCGGCGCGCCTGGTATCGGTCTCATCACGCGAACCGAACTCGACGGCCGCGGCGGCGGTGGTGTACCCACACGCGGGGCTGGTTCGGGCTGAGTTTCTTCCACCGGTTCCGCGGCGGATTCTTGCTGGGGGGCTCCGGAGACCGCTTCGGCTGGAGGTGGCGGCGCGGCCTTCAGTACGCGAATCTTTGGTTTTGGCGGTTGCGGCGTCGAGGGTTCAGCGGCCGAGGGCACTTGTTCTTCTTGTGCTATTTCCGTTGCAGGAGTGGCTTCGGCCTCTGGCTCTGCCGCGGCTTCGATGGGCTCGACGACCTTGGCATGCTTCACCAGGCGCGGGCCGACCTGGGGCGCCAGTTTCTTGGGAAAGTACTTCTGCCGAATGCGATCGGCGACTTCGTGCGGCACTGTATTCGAAGGCACACTAACGTCAATGCCTTCACGACGAGCATCCTCGATAACTTTTTTGTTATCCAGCTTCAGCTCTTTTGCGAGATCGTAAATCCGTATCTTTTGATGAACTGTTGCCATACTTGATCTGATTGCTTCTTCCGGCCAACAGTGGCCGGTTCACCTCATGACTCCGAAGTTGCCATTCACCCGCGATCATCTGATTCTTCGCTGCCGGGTGTTTCTTCGATTGCCGGCTTCTCCGCCGAGTTATCGACTGCTGCTTCAGTGCCATCGACCGACGGAGCTGATTCCGATTCCGATTCTGCTTCCGCAGGCTCCGCGCTGAGAGTCTCGGTACTGGAGGTCTGTTCTCCGGGCGATTCGTCCTTGCCCTCGATCTCAGTTGCCGTAACGGCGACCGACTCCTCTTCAGCCGGAGCTTCAGAAGCAACCGCCTCTTCGGCGGTTGTGTCATCCACGGCGCCGATCTCCTGAGCCTCAAGCGTGGTAGGTTGTAACAACTCGCCGACCGCTTCGTCCGCGGCAGCCTCGGCGGCATCGCTCACGACCTGAGCAGCTTCACCGATCTCGGCCTCAACCTCGGTGCCGGCTTCGGCCGCTCTGGCGGCGGCGTCTTCTGCCTCCCGAGCCTCGCGCGCTTCGCGCGCGTGTTTTTGGGCAAGCAGACGATGAGACCGCTCGAGTATCTCGTTGGCCTGATCGAAGCTCACGTCGATTGCTTCGACAAGCTCGTCGACGGTGATTGTAGTAAGTTGTTCGATTGTCTCGATGCCGCGGTCTTTCAACCGTTCGGCGGTAATCTGATCGAGCGCGAGGCTCTCGCGAATATCCGTAAGCGTCGCTTCGCCACCGGCCATGACAGCTTCGAGTTGGGCGGCAGCAGCGCGCGCGGCTTCTTCGGCGCTGCGAATATCGATGTGCCATCCGACAAGCTTGGCCGCGAGCCTGACGTTCTGCCCCTTCTTCCCAATTGCGAGTGAGAGTTGATCCTCCGGAACCGTGACGGTCAGCTTCTTCTCTTCGAAGCTGTTGATTTCGACTTTGGAAACCTTGGCTGGAGACAGCGCGTTTGCGGCAAAGACGGCGGGGTCTTCGCTCCATTCTATTATGTCGATGCGTTCGCCGCGCAGCTCTCGAATGATGGCTTGCACTCGCGAGCCCTTCATTCCAACGCACGCGCCGACCGGATCGACGTCACGCTCGGTTGAGATCACCGCGATTTTCGCGCGATCGCCGGGTTCGCGAACCGCGGCCTTCATTTGGACCGTGCCGTCGTAGATCTCGGGCACTTCCATTTCGAACAACCGCTTCAGCAATTCGGGAGATGTTCGCGACACTTCAACCTGCGGGCCCTTGGTGTCCTTTGAGACTGAGTTGATAACGATGCGGATGCGTTCGCCCTGGCTGAAGGCCTCGGCGCGCGACTGTTGAGTCTTTGGCAGAACGGCTTCGATCTTTCCAAGATCGGTGATGATCCGCCCGCCTTCGAATCGCTTTACGAATCCGTGAACGAGTTCGCCTACGCGGCCGATGTATTCGTCATAGACATTGTTGCGTTCGGCCTCGCGCACTTTTTGAAAGATGATTTGCTTGGCGGTCTGGGCGGCAATGCGGCCCAGTTCTTCGCGAGGCTTGGGGAACTCGAGCTGATCGCCGACTTCAGCGCCCTCGACTCCCATCTCCAGAACGTCAGCAAGAGTGATCTCGGTAGCCGGATCTTGAACTTCCTCGACGACGGTCATAAGCGCGAAAAGCTCTACGTCACCGGTTTCGGGATTGTAGCGAGCGCGCAAGTCTTCTCCGGTTTTGAATTGCTTGCGAGCGGCTGTCACCACTGCATCCTCGATGGCCGAGATGATGACCTCGGGTTCAATCCCTTTTTCGCGGCTCAGGATGTCTATGGTTTGTGGAATCGGACTCGTCGACATTGTTCAACTCCGCATCATTCATCAGTGATCATTTCGATCCCTGACTAAAATTCATATTCGATGTTCGCCTTCAAAATCTTCTCGTACGGTATTTC
>UEXS01000461.1_pt1 | contig 11273 bp, 9 predicted proteins | sample 4301141 | NCBI WGS metagenome assembly UEXS01 (sample SAMEA4773178, study PRJEB27434) | metagenome | biome: 2259; feature: agricultural soil; material: soil | place: USA | collected 2014-09 | depth 0.25 m
CTTCGCCGGTTCCCACCCAGATGACGTTAGGATCAGAAGGCGCGACGGTGATGGCTCCGATCGAGAGCACGGCTTGATTATCGAAGATGGGTTTGAAGGTCGTGCCGCCGTTGGTCGTCTTGAATATGCCTCCGTCGGCGCCGCCAACGTAGAAGGTGTAAGGATCGCCGGCTACGCCTTCGATGGCGGTGACTCTCCCGCCCATGTTAGCGGGTCCGATCGAGCGCCACTTCAGGTTGGCGAGCAACGCTGCGTCTTTGGCTTCGGGCGCCGCACTCCGAACTGCTATGGGGGTGAGCGTTGCGATCAGGAGAACTAGAATGATTCGTTTCATATGCGCCTCCGCGGTGAGTCTCCACTGTCATGATTTCTTTCGGCGTGAGATCAGCCGGACTTGAGGTTCGACCAATTGCGGCCCTCGTATATCACAGGCGAGAAGGCATTTCAACGAAAGGGCGGGATGAAGAAGTGGGAGCCTGAAGCAGCCTGCCGAGCAATGCGACCCCAACCCCGCGGCTGTGTGACTTTCGACTTCCGGTGCCGGACATTTGGTCGGCTGAATCAGGGTTGTGCTAAACTCACTGTGAAAAGGACGGGTTAGGACCATGGCAGCCAGATTACCCAAAGCGCCCAACAAGACTCTGAAAGCAGAGTTAGTGAGAGAGCAATACGACGGCGATGATTATGAGTACTACCCTTTGGGTGAATATGTCGTAGCCGCGCCTGGAGTCTGCGGCGGGCGGCCCTCGATTAAGTACACGCGAGTTGATGCGCGTCACGTGATCGGCAGTTTGCGAGCCGGCGATAGCCCTCGGGAAATCTCACGTTATTACAAGATTCCCGTCGCCGCCGTCGAGGAAGCCGTGGCGCTCTCTCAGCATTACGACTACGAAGAGAGCTACGCATGATCGTGCTGGACGATCAGTTGTCAGCACCCTATCTCAAGACCGAGATTAAGAAGTGGTACGCAGGCAGCGTGATCGTCCTGGGTTCTCTCCGGCCTCACAGTATTATCAAAGACGACAACATTCCCGCTTTACTGCAAGAGCTCAAACAACCGACTTTCATCACGATCAACTACAGTGATTTTTGGCGAAAGATCGCGGCTCATCGCGGCTATTGTGTTATCTGTTTCAATTTATCCCGAGAGCGGGCGCGCGAGATTCCGGGGAGTTTGCGGACGATCCTAAACCTGCCGGAGTGGAGCGCTAAGCGCAAACGCATGGGCAAGGTGATTTCAATCAGTGGGGGCAAGGTGAGGTACTACGAGTGACTCTCTGCTTATTGATTCGAAGAATCTTCGATCAATTCATTTGACCGGCCAATTCAACGAAAGGTCCGGTCGTGATGTAAATCTGCAAGCGTTGTCTGACAGTTGTAACTACAGAGGCAGTCAGGTAGTCTGGCTCAGATATCGGAGGCTAAAGAAATGAGAGTAAAACTCGAAATTCTGAAGATGAACAAAGATGTCATCCACGACAAAGAACTTCTGTACGATGGTGCAATACCCTTGCCCCTCGTGGGAGAAGACATAGCGATTGGAATTGAGCGCTGGACCGTTAAGGTACGAGAGTTTGCCGTGCTTGAGGATGGCTTTAAGATTTGCCTTTGGTGCGAAGGTCCGAAAGACTTGCTCGATGGAAAGTACTAGGCGTTTTTCTTGGCGGTAGGCAATTCCGTTAGACCCAAGCTCGGTCGGTTATACCGCTCCCTGACTGCTCGTGAGGTAACGCTTGGCCGCTCGAAAGGGCTAACTAGAACCGGAACGGACAATGAAGAAACAGGAAGAAACCCGCCCTGGTACGCCGAAGCCCATCGCGAATTTCTCGTTGATATTTGATCCTGAATTGGCGGATGAATCCAAACAAGCGATGGACGAGGCTGACACGCCCACTCTTGATATCAATATGGCTGCCGTAGCCGAGATTTACGGAGAAAGCGTTTTGATGCGCATCGACTGAAAGGTCTACGAACCAATCGACGCGTACGCTCTATTTGACCGTGGGCGAGCCGTCTACTCCATATGAGACCCCTAACGATACGAACCCTCCTCTTTGGCCAACAATCTAGGACCATTCGCGTGGAACTAGATGGAACCAAGTCTCTCAAACAATTGATTGACGAGAATTATCACGAGCTTCTTCCTGGCCTTAGCAGTCCAAGTGTCTTCGTGCATGATCGTTTCGCTAGTTGGGAGAACCTGAATAGCGCCGTTCTTGCGGACTTCAACGCGAGTTATGATTTCTCCGCTTCTTGGAGCCTAGGCACGGAACGGCACCCCATTCATTTGATAGACAAAGTCACGGGAATGGCGGGAGCCGAGATAACCATCGGTAACGGTGGTTTCATAATTGATGATTCAATCGCTTTCTTCTTGATTGAAAGGTATCGGCAGTTTCTCGATACAGTTTCGATTCAAGAAAGTGGCCAGGCCTTTGAAGAGACGGCGCTGTTTCGGTTTTTAGAAGAAGTCTTAAGCGAAACAGATTGCCACATAATGGTCGACTCTTTCTCAAGGAGAAGGGCAGAGCACGGAATCGGTGCCTTCGTTAAGCAGCTCATACCTTCAGCATTGTGGATGGATATGAAAACAGCGGATTTGGAATATTACCGGAAATTCATCGTTCACTTTGCGAATCAAGTCTCCATCCTAGACTATTGCGTTGAACATTCGAATCTAGATAATGAGAAAGTCCGACAAGATGTTTGTAGAGGCTGGATAGATGATTTTCTCTATAGGGTGCAAAACCTGATGCTGGTTCTGTTAAATATTCCAGAGATTTTCCTGAAGAGTATTAGCCCTGGCGCTGACCTCAATTTAATCGGCATAGTCGAACTACCTGAAACGGAAAGGGCAAATTACTACAAGAACAGAATCGCGAACAAGTCTATACAGGAAGTGTATCGCGAAATCTTAGAGCACCTTCCTATTGAGAATTATCAGGAATACATTGAGTATTGTGAATCCAGTGACGTTGCAGACATCAACGTTCGGAGAATTGTCCATACCTTTAGGATCCTCTACAACAAATTGAAGCATACGTCCAACATACGGATTATCAGGTCTAGGGATGAAGAGGGGATCACGAGAAGGCAGATAGAGGATATCGATAGAGAAATCGAACGGCTCGCTATAAGTCGCCCAGGCCGAAAAGGCAGTGAGTCAGAGATAAGAACGCTAGAACTACGCCGGGAACTAGTTGACAAAGCGCGATACGCATATGGTCACTTGGATTTTGATGACCCCGAGTTCAAACACAACAACGGGATCCTCGTTGCAGATGCAACCGGCACCGCCTTCCGGATTACACTCGCCGATTTGGAGTTGTCGCAAAAATTGCTAATCGGTATTCTCCATTTGTTGAAAAAGGCTAACGCGTCGAGAGCTGTGGAGGTCGCTTCGTAGGTGGCTTCGCAAGATTGGAACAGAAGACGTGTGCTGCCTGCTTAACAAGGAGGCCTGTTCATGGAATATCCTGTCATCGTCGAACAGAAGAACGGCATCTGGCGAGCTTTCATTCCGGCGCTTGCTGATCTCAGCGCCGAAGGTGCGTCACGCGATGAGGCGATGAAGAATGCGCAGCGCGCTGCCGAAGACTACCTGTCGAAGGTGGAGGTCGCTACGATCAACGTTGCTCTTCCACGCGAACAAACAACACGGGCCGGGAGCCCGCAGGCACTCCTCAAGGAGATTGAAGCGTTCGCCGGCGACGAGGAAGCTCTCCGTGAGCATTTCGAGGAGATCGCAAGAGGGCGGCAACGCCAGCGCGAAGAAGCGCAGTTGCGGGACGCTGAATGAAGCTCTACGTGATGGACACGGACATCGCGGGATTCGCTTTCCAGCGGCATCCCCAAGTCCAGCAGCGCATCCAGAGCCTGCCTCAGGATGATCTGATAGTTACAACGATCATAACGTTTGGCGAGGACCTCGGCGGCTGGCTCCCTGCCTGTCGTCGAGCGGTGGATGGCGACGCTCGTTCACGCGCCTATGCTCGCTTACAGCGGGGGCTCGATTTCTACAGGAGATGGCCTTGCTTGCCGTTTGACGCAGCCGCTGCTGTAATCTTTGACGAGTTGCGGGCGCAGAAGTTACGAATCGGAACAAACGATCTTGCAATCGCCGCCATCACTCTTTCGACTAGCGGCATTCTGCTTACACGCAATGCTGTAGACTTTGAGCGGATTCCCAATCTCTTGTTCGAGGACTGGACGACGTGAGCATTAGCGCTCGGAGTCACCGGCGTTGCCACCATTTTGGCTCGGATCGATGGCAAGAGGAAAGCGGCGACAATGAACAGATGCCGCCGCACTCCAAATCCTATAAGCCCGACCCGGATATTCCCTTGCTCACAAGTATCTTCACTTCCACTCGCCGATTCTGACGGCGTCCTTCCTCAGAACTGTTGTCAGCCACCGGACGAAGATCCCCGTAGCCGAACGGCGTGATCATTCGACGCAATGGAATGTCGTGGTTCTCCTGCAGGTACCGGACCACCGCGTCGGCTCGCTGTTGGCTCAGCACTCGATTGCGAGCGGTGTTGCCCGTTGAATCCGCGAAGCCCGCGATCTCGATCACGTAGCCTTTCGTCGCCGCCGCTTTTTGAGCAAGCTCGTCAAGCGCCTTACGGTCCTCCGGCGAGATGATCGTGCTGTTTACTTTGAACAGCACGGCTATCGAATCCTGTACGTTGTAATCATCGAGCGCCGAAATGCGTTCGTTAGCTTTGCCCGCTTCGTTTCTTGCAAGCTTCGACAGCTCGCCCGCCTCTTCGACCTGTCCCGATAATCGCTTGTTGGCTTCTTCGACCGGCGCGACTCTTGAATCAACGACCTTCGCGAATTTCAGATCGCCCGAATCGAAGCGAATTTTATCCGCGACAAGCTGGCCGTCGGAATTGCCTCGACCCTCGACCTCGACTCTCAACCCACGCAACAAGCTGGTTACGCCGTAGTCTTTGCCGGAGCGGAAAAAGCCACCCTTTGATTTGACGCTTGTTCGATCGGTCAGCAAGACCACGGTTTCGGCATTCGAGTCATCGGCCACGCTGAATGTGTCGGCTTCGCGGCGGATTATGATCCCACTGACTTTCGTTTTCGCACCGCTTGTGACGACACGGTTGCCGGGGCGGACGCCGGTGTCACGCGTCTGGCTTTCCTGTCCGAGCACGGCGGAATTCAAAGCCAGCATCATCACGAGTGTTACAAAGGAAAAAACTCCAATTCGATAATGTCTCATTAAACCATCCTCCTTAGGAGCATTGTTGGCTGGCCGCGCCGGAAGCTTGCGGCCAGGTCTCTGTTTGAATTGAAACGTCCATCGGTCCTTTCTATCGGCCGATCGTCTCACGTTGCGGTTTCGTTTCTCCCTCTGAGGATCGGGATTGAAGATCTTGCCCCGCAACCAAAGCGTCTCACTTGGGGAGTCCGTCCGTGGTGGCCCCGGACATAATTGAATGTTAGACAATCTCGACGATTCGCGCCATAGCGAGGGAATGCTGTGGGGTTTCGGGCGATGAGCCGGACGATTCAACCGCAGAGGGCGCCGAGGACGCAGAGACAGCGCGGAGTGTGAACTCCGTTTACTCTCCGCGTCCTCGGCGCCCTCTGCGGTTGAAGATGTTTTCTCTATTTCGCGACGACGGTCATTTCAATTGGCTTGGTTTTGTCCTCGACCGTCGGGTTGTAGTACTCATACACCCGCGAGACGAACGTCTTTGCGCGAACCGGGAACTTCGCTCGAAGCTTGTACGAGAACTCGATTCGCTGACGCGGGTTCAAACCGTCGAAGTACAGGATCACCTGCTTGGCGGTGATCGTATACTTTTCGAGCTTGCCGCCATTCTTACCGCGAGACTCGTCGACGAGCGCCGCAAAATCTTCGCCCGAAGGTTCAAACCCCGGAGGAATACCAAGGTCGACCATAATCATCTTGGCTTTCGCCGGTGTGTTGTTCGTCACGCGAACTTTCGCCGTCGCTAATTCATTTTGCGCAAGCTGCGTTCGATCGTAGCTGACATCGATCGTCAATGGATCACGCGGCCCGGCGTCCACTCGCCGGGCCCACGGAACGTAGTAACGCCCAACGATTTGATATTGCATGCTGCCCTTGCCGGCGAATGACAAGCTCACTCGATGCGCACCTTCATGTGTGTAAGCTTTGAGGTCAACCATGTGAAGCAGGTCGTTGTTGTCTTTGGTGATTTGAACTCGATCGACCGGCTTGCCGTCGATCGCGACTTCGACCGTTCCTGCTGTGTCGGCGTTCGTACCCTTTGTGTACGACAACAGGAAAGCTTTGAGCGAGAGGATCGTAGCCTGGGTGCTCTGCCAGTTTCCGAAAGCGTCCTTCTTTTCTGTCAGGTAATCGAGCGCCTTCTTCGCAAGCCCGCTCTTCTGGCCGCTCTTCAGTAAAGCTTGCGCGGCGAGCGCGGTTGTTTCCAAATCAGCCGAGTCGTTGCGAGCCGATGTCGGAGTCTCGCCTTCCTGTTTCCAGTAAGCGGTCTTCGGTCCTTCGGTTGCGCGACCCGCAAGCGTGTTGATCGAGGCTTCAGTCCACGCTTTGTCTTTTCCAAAGTCCGTCGCAAAGTTCGCGATCACCGCGAGCGTGTAGGCGTCTTCTTTCCCGGTGACGTGCGAAGCGACATACTGCTTTGCCTTCTCGACGGCTTCGCCTTTGTAGCCGGTTGAAGCCAGTGACCATCCGATGTACGCGGTGATTCGAACGAGATCGGTGTTGTAGCGATTCGTTGCGCCTTCGTTGATGAAGTAAGTGTCCGGTTTGAAGCTGCCGTCCGGCTGTTGCTGCGAAGCCAGCCAGTTCTGCGTGCGATCGATTACCCGCTGATCGACTTCGTGTATGCGCGACATGTCTGAGAATTCCATCAAGCCGTACGCGGTGAGTATCTTATTCGCCGGCGCCTGGCCGAACCACGAGAACCCGCCGCCGGCCACCTCGAACGTGACGAGCCTCTGATACCCCAGCGAGATGAATCCCTCGGCCTTCGCCTGAATCTCGGGCGTGATCTTCTTGCTCGTTTTCAGATAATCCATGACAAGAATGTCGGGATAGGTCGCAGAAGAAGTCTGCTCGAAGCATCCGCCGGGCATCTGCAGGATCGAGTCGAGGCCTTCGACAACCTGCGACAGCGCGCCGGGATAGAACTTGACGAAGATCTTCGAAGCGTCGGCGATCGCGCCTGCGGGAATCACGACGTCTTTGGTTACCTGTCCTTCAAGACGTTCGTTTATTACAACGGCTTTTTCTTCGCCGTTGGGTTTGACGCTGACCGAACGAGCAACGGCATCGCCCGGCTGATTCGCCGGAGCGTTAACAAGCCGAGCTGTAACTTGCAACTGCTGATCACCGATCTTCGAGGCTTTCACGCGGAACGATACTGAGGTCACTTCGCCCGCGCCGACTTCGACTTGCTTGTTCGCATTGTCGTTGTCGAGCGCGAACCACGGGTCTTGTCTCAACTCAAGCGAGACCCGCTGCGGTTTCGGCAGATAATTGTAGATAGCTACCGGAACCGAAACGATGTCGCCTTCGGTGAGCGAGACCGGGAGATCGAGATCGACGAAGAAATCCTGAAACACGCGAATCGGCGCCGTCGATGACCCGAGCGCTCCGCGAATTGTCGAAGCGAGCGAAGTAACTCGCCACGTCGTGATCGAATCGGCCATCGGAACGTGTATCGAGGCTCGTCCCTGGCCGTCGGTGATCAGCGAGGGATTTGTGTAAAGCGTTTCAGGGAAGAAGCTCCGCACGCGCGGTCCGCCACCGCCGGCGTCTTGCTTGTTATCTCGTTCCTCGTCGGCACCGGCCAACATTGCTTTCGGCTGGGCCATCGGAGCCGGAACGACCGCGGCCATCTCGGCTACTACGTTTACGGCTCCGTCTTTTCTCATCGCCATCCGATCCATCATCATCAATTCGCGACGGCCGCCTGCTCGGCCAATCGCCCGTCCGAATTCGGCGTTGTAATCCAGGTATGCGGTCAGCATAACCGGAGTCGACACGCGCGATTCCAGATTTGCCGCTACGACTCCACGCGCGCCGGCGTTGAGGATCAACGTTCGATAAATCGTCGGTTGATGAGACTGATCTTCGAAGACTATGTGGTAACTGCCCGGCGCGAGATTCGGGATGCTGAAGCGGCCGTTCGCATCCGTGTATACAGAAGTGGTCGCTCCGTTCGCAACGCGGCGCGCGGACACCTTGACGCCGGCTATCGCTGCGTTCTTGTCGCGAACTGTGCCTTCGATCGCGACGCGTCCTCCGGCGATTTTGTCGTCGTCTACGGTTGCGCGGCCCTTGAATTCGCCGTAGCGATTGGCGTTCGCTTGGGGCTTCTGCTGCGCGTACACCTGAAACCCGATGTCGTCGGCGGTCTTATCGCGCCCATCCGGCCCCATCGAACGAAGAGTCAGGTAAGAATAGTTAGCCGAGGTGAATTGTCCGTCGCCAACAAGTGGATTGCCCCACGGATCTTCGAGAGTCTTTTGCTCGGCGGCGCCCTCGCTTGCGAATGATTCCAGGTCTCGCTTGAAGCCGGCGGCCGAGGCCGCGTGATTTTCATAGTAGCCCGTCATCGCGCGGGCGATCGCCTGCGCTCTTTCGTTGAGGCGCACGGCATACTGCGCGAGATAGTCTCCCCGCTTCGCCTGAATCGCTTCGCGGCCGTACTCGCCTCGCACGTCCTTGTCGCTCACCGAACCCGCCGCGGCGAGAAGCACGCGTGCCGCGCGCTCGCGTTGCGCGAGCGGTTTCTCGCCTTCGAAATCGTCGAGCAGGACTTTTTCGAATGAGAATTGATGAACCTCGTAGCGAGGAGTCAGCAATTCCTTTTCGAGATACATGAACACCTTCTCGAAGCCGGGCTGCTTGTCCGATAGCGCGAACACCGCCTCATCGACGATCTCGATACCGAGCGCCGCTGAAACCGGCCGGCCCATTCGATCAGTCACGCGGAAGTTGACGCAAGCTTCGTCGCCGGGCTTGTAGCTCTCGCGCTCGGCTGACACTTCCACTTTCAAATCGTCCGCGGGATCAACGTAGACGAGCCGGCGATCGGAAATGGGATCGGCGTCGGAAGTGATTTGATAAGCTCGAACCTCGAGCGTTCCAAACATCGAAGGCGTGAGGTCAAGCGACAGACCTCCGCGGCCACCAGCCGTATCGATCGCGCGTGTGATGAGCGTTTGCCCGTCTTTGACTACGTCGATGTACACGGCGCCGCGTTGCCGGGTTGAAATCGTTTCGAGTCGAATCGTGTCACCGACTTTGTAGACTGCCTGATTGGTGCGAAGCATTAGGCTTTGCGATTGAACGACGCTTTCAAGCTTCACATCCGATTGCGCCGATCGGCCACGCGCATCGACAGCCGTGAGCTTCAACACCGCGGGCTCGTTGCCCGCGCGGATCGAAACGATGGCAACACCGCTCGCGTCTGTTTGAATCCGCGCTGGAGTAATGTTGCCGGTGATGGTTGTTTGAACCGGCGAGCCGTCCGGTGTGGAAGTCAGAATATAGACTCGGTTCTCGAGTCCGGGCAGCAGCCGCCCGCTTTCTGGAACGGCCATTATCAGGATTGAGGTCTTGGCGACCAGAACGTTTCGCGATTTCGTTTCGGTGTGCTGCGCGGTGTCTTTGACCTCGACGCCGATTGAAACCGGCGCACTGCCTTGCTGCGTCGAGCGGCCCGCAAAGAAATCAGGCAGCTTGTATGAAAACGGAAAATGACCTTCCGCGTCGGTCTTGCCGTTTATCTTGCCAAGCTCGACTGATTGAACATCAAAGGTTGTCAGCGTCACGTTGACCTCGGCGCTTGTCAGCGGCTTGCCGAACAAATATCGCGCGGTGATTGTTCCTTTGACCGTTTCGCCCGGTTTGTAGTAACTCGCTTGTTGTTTCGCCGCGTCGCCCGACAGCTCGACTTCGACTTTGAACTTTGGAAGCACATAACGATCGACGGTGACGGTCCTCTCCTGGGTAGAGGCGGCTTCGGCTTCCCCGAGAATCGCCCGGATGTGATAAGGCCCGAAGTTGACTTCATCGGCGAGTTCGAAATCCGCGGACGCGACCCCAAACTTATCAGTGCGATCGCGTTTCTTGAAAACTTTGTTGCCCTTGCCGTCCTCGACTTCCAGCGCGATCGGCTTATCGGCGACCGCCGCGTGAGATGGGCCGTCGAGCGCGAGCGCCCGAAGGTGAATTGTCTGGCCGGGTTGATAGAGAGGCTTGTCAGTCGTGAGCAGGATTCGATCGCGGCGCTCGAGTTGAATCGGTTGATTGGCCGTGACCGTGCCAAGCGTGGTGTCGGCGGTCACGCGCAACTGACGCGACCCGAAGCTATCAACGGGCAGCGTGAACGCCACCTGCGCGGTGCCGAACCCGTCGGTGCGGCCAGTGAACAACGTAGTCGCGGAATCACCGTTCATCAGTTCGAGCTTCACTCGCGTGTCTCGAAGCGGGTTTCCCGACCTTGAGTCCACGGTGATTATTCGTACCGAGGCGGGCGACCCGGCGGCGTATGCTCGTTGAGCGAATACGCGTACTACGGGAACGCGGAGTATTTCCGATAGTGAAACGATCTTCGATGAATCGCCGACTCGGACCTTGAGCCGGTCCCACGCGATGTCTTCGATCTTGAGGCTGTCGTCGAGTGGCATCGTGACTTTGGAAGCGCGAATGTCAGGCGAAGCGTAGCGCACGGCCTTTGCGACCAGTTTGTCATTGGGGTCGACGATCTCGAGCACTAGTACTTTGTTGCGGGCCGTGCCTTCATCGTGAGGCACGATCACCTCCAACGAGCCGCGGCGATAAACGGCGGCTAACTCATTGTCGTCGGCGAATACTTCTTCATGAGGCGCTAGCGTTGTTAACAGGATCGCTATCGCAACACACGTCAATACGACCGAAATTCTGGACCATCTGTTCTCTCGTACGAATCTCATTGGGCACACCTCCGCTGATCGTTTTTCCAGTACGCGTGCTGGGACGTTTCCCGGCGCGCGTGATTGTTGCGCTCTTAGTTGGGGACGTCTCGTTACGGGCTGTCCGGCAATTACTGAACCGCAGTAGTAGAACGTCAGGTCAAAATTCTTTTGCGAAGGATTTTTGCTCGAAGTCTTTGCGGACCTCAAGACCCGCGCGACACTCTATTTGTCTTGACCCTCCGGTGCTTGATCGGGTTTCTTCGGCGTGGTCTTGATGTCGTTGAAATTCGTAATCGCATTGAACAGCATGTTGAACTCGCCGAAGTTCTGCCATC
>UEXS01000682.1_pt1 | contig 11098 bp, 13 predicted proteins | sample 4301141 | NCBI WGS metagenome assembly UEXS01 (sample SAMEA4773178, study PRJEB27434) | metagenome | biome: 2259; feature: agricultural soil; material: soil | place: USA | collected 2014-09 | depth 0.25 m
TTGGGATTCATCGAGCTCCAGGCCTTGTAATACTCGGCGATGAGTTCCTTGAATTCGGCATCCGGAGCCGGTTTCACGGCAGTCTTCTTAGGGTGAGAAGATGCGGCCGTCGCGGTCAGAAGAATTATTCCGGCCACCGCTGCGATTGTCTTGAGTCGTCTGTTCAGGTCCACTTGTGAGTCCTCCGTTTTATTAAGATACCGACGATATATCTTAGAAACGTTCGGATTGCAATTGTGTGTAGTGTGATATTCCTTGTGTTGACCTACAATTTTTCGGTTAGTCGAGAAAGTCGGCTAGCCGCTTGCGCAGACGTGCCGCGTCTCGGGTCCAACACTCCCAAATTACAAGCACCTTCCAATCTCCGGCGCGTAATGATCGAAGATGCTCCTTGTCTCGTTGTTTGTTTCTTTCTCTCTTGCTGCGCCAATAATCCTTGTTGCTTCTTGGCGAGATCCTTCCATGCCGACATTTATGAAGGTGCCAGAAACAACCGTGAACAAAAATTATTTTGCGTCGAGAAAAAAAGACAAGGTCCGGCTTTCCTGGGAGGTCCTTGTTATGGAGCGCGTAACGATAACCCAAAGCGTGAGCCGCTTGTCGGACACGCATCTCCGGAATCGTGTCTTGGCCGCGCACGGCACGCATACAGGCGCTTCGTTGTTTTGCCGTGAGGTTGTCAGCCATCAGGCGGCGCCTCAAAAACCAGTTTCGGGAAAATGACTTCTCCGTCTTTGATCGTCATCAGCAGGATCCCGTTTTTCTTGACCCACCCATATGGGATTTGCTTCCGGTAGCGTTGTGGATACGGATCCGGGTATTCGCGAAGCCACTTCTCGAAGAACGACTTCATTGCCGATCCATGCGCGTAGCGAAGATCGACCTCTCCCAGATTGTCGAAGTGGTCGAAGAACAGGTGTCCTACCACCATATCCTTCGCCAGTTTTTCAAGGCCTCCGTCTTTGTGATACTGATATTCGTAACTACCGCCGCGCTTGGCTGACTTGACCTCATGGTTCGTGAGGTCGATACCGGGACCGAATTTCCGACCCATGTCGTTAACGAGCATCGAAGCGAACACTTCCCAATCCGATGACATCGCAACCGATCCCGCTGGGATAGCGCGCGCCCCATACAACCGAAGCTTCCCCTGAAGCGGTCCATACATGTAGGCATGGAAGAACATCAACGACTTCTCGAAGTCGAGGTTGGTCGGAGGGCCACCAGTAGTTGAGTCAGGCGGCGCTTTGCGAGGTATTTTGGGCACGAGCGCTCCTGCTTCGGGAAGCAAGTGGTGCGAGAAGATGACGCGTAAGCCAGCGGGTCACCGGAACAGCAACCGCGTCGCCCATCGCCCTGTAGCCGTCGTTGTAAGAACCTGGCAGCTTATACGTGTCGGGTGCGCCCATCAGCCTAGCACACTCTCTCACAGTCATAAGGCGGGACCGAACTTTCCCTTGGTTGACCAAGATCACCGTCTGGCGGCTGCTGCCGCCATTAGGTGTCCTCAAACATCCAGCGACGCCATCGAAGCGGATCTCCAGGCGCTGAACCTTCTTACCTTCCTCATTGGGCCTCGTGCGTTTGTAACCCGTTCCGGCAAAAAACCCGCCAACCGAGGTCACCGCTCGCAATTTTCGCTTATGCAACGGAGATAGCATCGCGCAGATTTCTCTCGTGGTGGAAGGAGGATCACACGGCGCATCGCGTTCACACAGGTCTCCGAATGACGGAGTCTTTCCCGAAGGTAATGGTAGGGACCACCAAACCCATTCAGGGTCATTCACCATAAACGATGTTCTCACCAAGCCGGCTGGATGAAATGGCTCAGAGGGAAGTGTCTGGCACAATCCTTCGAGAGGAACATCTTCAGAAATCGCGATCACAAACGCTCTCGGACGGCTCTGCGGAACGAACTTCTGCGCATCCACCACAACCGCACCGACCCGATAGCCGAGGTTGCGGAGTGCTTGGTACGCTAGTTTGAAGTGCTCTCCGCGATCCGCGACGACGAAGCCCACCACGTTCTCGGCAACGAGAATAGGAGGACGCTTCCCACACTCGGCCAGTTCCTCGATGACCCTCGTCCACTCCCAAAAGAGGCCAGACCTGGTTCCAGTTTTCATTCCGTTGAGACCGCCAGCGAGCGAGAGGTCTTGGCAGGGAAACGAGGCCCATGCTAAGTCCGCAGCAGGAAGATGCGCTCCTCGGACATCTTGGACGGACCCGAGATGGAATTCTTCAGGAGGGTTGTTTACGACATAAACCGCCCGTTTCTTAGCGCAGTTGTCGTTGGCCCATAGAGTTTGAAACTCAGGCTCCAAACCCAACCGGACGAGTCCGCTGCCTGCAAAGAAGTCCAGAGCAGTAAACATTTTCTCGGAATACTGTAAACGGGATGCCGCCAGCGAGTCAAAAGCTTTTCGCGCGTTGCCGTAGCCGGTTCAAGCGTAATCAATTTCTTCCAAACTCCCGATGTGATCCGTGATTCCCGCTTCGATTGCGGTTCGGGCCGGAGAAGATATCTCAGTGGCGACCAATACAGGAAGATGAATTTGTGTGTTCCGCGTGCAGGCTTCGATTTCTTGACACCCCATGAAGCTCTTTGCTAGATTCGGCTCTTAAGGCGACCATCCCCTCGCTGCTAACCGTGCCGGTTCTTTATGAATAGGAAAGACCTCTACTTCTTAGGCGTCGCAATCGCCATCCTCGCACTGTTCACTTTCCTCTGGATCATCAGCAAGAAGCCTCCTGCGATGACCTCGCGGCCCGAACACGCCGGGATAACGCGCACGACGACGCGCGACACCTGCTGGGGATGCCACACGCCTGATTCAAAAATGTGGCAGCATCATCCTAATAAAGGAAAACCAACCGATCGCGACAAGACGACGCCGTGCTCTGCTTGTCATAAGCTGCCCACACCAGAAGCCGCGCGATCGTTTCAATCATCGAGCATCAGGGAGGTGCAATCATTATGGCTAAACCGGCCGCAAAAATAAGAGCGAACGAACATCAGAATTACATTGGAGGCGAGTGGCAGTCCCCTCAGTCCGGCAAGTACATTGAGAATCGAAGTCCTGCCGACACCCGAGACCTCGTCGGCCTGTTTCCGGATTCAACCGCCGACGACGCCAGTCGCGCGGTCAGCGTCGCCGCCGAAGCTTTCCAAAAATGGCGCAAGGTTCCCGCGCCTCGCCGCGCCGAAATACTTTTCAAAGCAGGCGAGATCCTCATCGGGCGCAAAGAAGATTGCGCCGTCGATATGACTCGCGAGATGGGCAAGGTGCTGAAAGAAACTCGCGGCGATGTGCAGGAAGCGATCGACATGACTTACTTCATCGCGGGCGAAGGCCGCAGGCTTCACGGCTACACGACGAAGGCCGAGCTTCCGAATAAGTACGCGATGTGTTCTCGCGAGCCGATCGGCGTGTGCGGACTGATCACGCCGTGGAATTTTCCAATGGCGATTCCGTCGTGGAAAATTCTGCCCGCGCTCGTGTGCGGCAACACGGTGGTGATCAAACCCGCCGAAGCAACGCCGCTTTCGACTTACAATTTCGTATCGGCGCTTACCGAAGCCGGTGTGCCTCCCGGCGTTTTGAACATCGTCGCGGGACACGGCTCCGTAGTGGGAAAAGCCCTGCTCGACAACCCGCAGGTTCGGCTTGTCTCGTTCACCGGATCGACCGAAGTCGGCCGGACCGTAGGGCAAGCGTGCGCGGCCACGGACAAGATTTGCTCGCTCGAGATGGGCGGCAAGAACGTGATCATGATCATGGAAGACGCCGATCTGGAGCTTGCGCTTGAAGGTGTGCTGTGGGGCGCGTTCGGAACCACCGGTCAGCGCTGCACGGCCACGTCGCGCGTGGTCGTTCATCGCAAAGTCGCAAAGAAGTTCACCAGCATGCTTGTCGATCGAACAAAGCGATTGCGGCTCGGATCGGGACTTGAAGATAAGACGGACGTCGGTCCGGTGATCAACGAAGACGCGCTTGAGAAGATTCTCGAACACATCGAGATAGGCAAACGCGAAGACAAAGCCAGGATGCGGTGTGGCGGCCATCGCGTTGAAAAGGGCGATCTGAAATACGGTTACTTCATCGAGCCTACGGTGTTCTCGGATGTGCAGCCGCAAATGCGAATCGCTCAGGAAGAAATCTTTGGCCCGGTTGTGTCCGTGCTCGAGTGCCGCGATCTGGATCACGCGATCGAAATCGCGAACGGAGTCAAGTTCGGCTTGTCCGCTTCGATCTACACCAGCGACACCAATCGCGCGTTTCACGCGATGGAAGACGTGCAGACTGGAATCTTCTATGTGAACGCATCGACGATCGGCGCCGAGGTTCACCTTCCGTTCGGAGGAACCAAGTCTACCGGAAACGGGCATCGCGAAGGCGGGACGCAGGTGCTGGATATTTTTTCGGAATGGAAAGCCGTGTACGTAGATTACTCCGGCAAGTTGCAACGCGCGCAGATCGATTAGCCAGTCAGGAGATTTATGATCGTAGGGTTACCAAAAGAAGTGAAGGACAACGAGTATCGCGTTGGGCTTGTGCCGGCGGGTGTGAAAGCGCTGACCAGCGAAGGTCACACCGTGCTGGTTCAGACTCACGCGGGCGACGGCTCGGGAATCACCGATCAGGAATACGTCACGGCCGGCGCGGAGATCATCAACTCGGCTGACGAGGTCTGGTCCCGCGGGGAGATGATAGTCAAAGTCAAAGAGCCCATCGCATCCGAATACGGATTCCTTCGCGAGGGACTAATCCTCTTTACTTATCTTCATCTGGCACCCGCTCGCGAGTTGACTCGGGCATTGCTCGATGGTGGAGTGACCGGCGTCGCTTATGAAACGATCACCAACGATCAGGGTCATCTTCCATTGCTGACTCCGATGAGCGAGGTCGCGGGTCGAATGGCCATCCAGGTTGGCGCGACTTATCTCGAGAAGATAAACGGCGGGCGTGGAGTGCTGTTGGGCGGCGTGCCCGGAGTCGCGCCCGGGCGCGTGACTATCATCGGAGGCGGAGTCGTTGGAACAAACGCCGCGAAGATCGCCGTCGGGTTCGGCGCAGCGGTCAACATTATCGATCGGGATCTCGAACGGCTGCGATACCTCGACGATATCTTTGGCAGCCGGATTCGCACGTTGGCTTCGAACCCATACACAATTGCAGAATCCGTGACGGCATCGGATCTGGTTGTGGGCGCGGTGCTCGTACCGGGAGCGGCCGCGCCGAAGTTGGTCACGCGAGAGATGCTGCGCGACATGCCTCGCGGATCGGTGATTGTTGATGTGGCGGTCGATCAGGGCGGGTGCATCGAGACAACAAAGCCGACTACCCATAGCCAGCCGACTTACTATGTCGAGAATGTTCTTCACTACGGCGTGACCAATATGCCGGGCGCAGTACCGCGCACATCGACGTTTGCGCTTACGAATGCAACGTTGCCCTTCGCGTTGAAGCTCGCGAGATACGGCGCAGTCGAAGCCTTCAAGAGAGACGTGCACTTGAAACGCGGCGCGAACACCTATAAGGGAAAAGTTACTTACGAAGCAGTCGCGCTGGACCAGGCACTTGAGTACACGCCGATTGATAAATTGATTTAGCTCTTTCAATAAATGCGGGCGTTCAGAGTACCGGCTTTAGCCGGGCCTTACCGTCAAGCAGCGCACTACCCGGTTGCAGCGGGTACTCTGAACGCCCGCGGCACTCCGACGATCAACTTTTTTGTTTCAACAGCCGCAGCAACGCCCGCTCGGCGCGATGAATTCGGGTGCCTCGATGGTTCAATAGATCCTCAGTAGTCTCGTAGTATTCCTCGACAACTCTTCCCCGCTCGAAACTCTTTAGCACATCCGGGCAAATGTAAGCCGATCGACACACCGCCGGAGTGTTGCCGAGAATCGAAGCGGTTTCCTTGACCGCCTGCACGATTTTTTTCTTCCGTGATGCGGCGGTTTCTTTTTGCTCGGCGCCTGCTCGAGCGAGGGCGCAGGCGCAGATCAAAGTCCCCGCCCATGTTCGAAAATCTTTGGACGTGAACCGATCACCCATTACTTCCTTGATATATTGATTGATGTCGCGGCGCTTGACGTCAACAAACTCTCCGTTGCCGTTCCGATACTTGAAGACTTCCTTTGCTTTTACCTTCAGTAGCTGTCGCACGATTCTTGCGACGGGCCGATCGCGCAACTCGCGATGTTGGACAATCTGCCGTTTGCCGGGAAAGTTAAATTCGACAACATCGCCTTTGACGCTCACGTGCTTTGGCTTGAGCGTCGCCAAACCGTAGCTGCCATTCTCGTCGGCGTAGACCTGGCTGCCCGCGCGCAACATGCACGTTGAAAGGATTCGCAGCACCGAGCTCATAACGCGATCGCGATCCAGGCCGCGCTTTCTGAGATTGCGATTCACTACGCGCCTCATTGCGGGAATCGCTTGCGCGAATTTCAGCAGGCGCTCGAATTTCTTTCGTTCGCGCTCGGCGACGTGCTTCGGGTGATAGAGATATTGCCATCGGCCCGCGTCGTCCTTTCCAACCGCTTGCAGCATGCCGCCTGCGGATCGATTGATGGCCACGCCGGTCCACGCAGGAGGAATCCTGAGCGCTTCAATTCGAGCGATATCCGCGCGATTGAGTCGGCCACCATTCGCGCTTACGTATCGGAATCGCTTCTTTCCGCGCCGCAGAATTCCGGTTTGCTGCAACCTTTCAATTCGACTCATCGAGTTCGCTGTCTCCCCGGCCGTTCGCCCGATCAAATCAAGGGCCAGCCGGCCATGCAAACTCGCTCCGCCGCGGTAAACACGATTCATCAAATGTGCATTTCAATTGGTCTCTTCGTATCACAACTCGTCTCCACGCTGGCCGATAAGTGGACGGTTGGAAAAATTGTCTGATCGAAAATAACGCAGCCTGCCACAAAGCGCGGAACTGTTTCTTCTGTGATGAATAGCGGTGTCCGCGCCAGGGTGCCACCGAATGGCGCGAGACGACGCGGATTTGCGCGACTTCTCCTCACACTTAGCGCGCCGTCCAGGGAAACCTCAAAACTTCTTGTTGATGCTTATCGAATGGCACGCCGCTTGTCAGTTATTCCTCGAAACAATAACAACGTCGAAGGAAAAGGTGGCAATGAAAAAAGAACAAATGCACGAACTCTTGTGCCAGGCACTTGAGACTGAGATGGGTGGAATTCAGATTTATCAAACCGCGCTGCGCTGCGCGGTCAACGAAGACCTGAAAGAAGAATGGGAGAAATATCTCGAACAAACTCAAACTCACGAACAGACTCTTCGAGGCGTATTTGAAAAACTCAGCCTCGATCCGAATCTGGAAACCGATGGCCGCAAGGTGGTCAAACATATCGGAGAGTCTTTGGTGAAGGCGATGAAGATGGCTCTCGATGCGGGCAAGCCCCAAGCAGCTCAGCTCGTGGCCGCCGAATGCATCGTGCTTGCGGAAACAAAAGATCATTTGAATTGGGAGTTGATTGGCCAGCTCGCCAAGGACACAAAAGGCGAAACGGCAAATGCGCTCAGCGAAGCTTTCGAACAGGTCGAGGATGAAGAGGACGAACACCTCTATCACACATCCGGTTGGACTCGAGAGCTTTGGATTGAATCGCTCGGTCTGCCCGCGGTGATTCCGCCGCCGGAAGAAGAGAAGGACGTGAAAACGGCTATCGGCGCAGCACGCGCGAAAAACGCGCGAACGAACATGCTCTGATCGGGCATCGTCCTGATTGTTAACCGAGGTTGATATGTCTCATCAAGCAGCCCACGACGCGGGGTATGACGGGACCCGGTCGAGTTGAAACCGTAACGGTCATGACAGGAGGTCATATGGATAGTTATGAAAGCGAGAAGTTCCCTGCGACTCGATCGCAGGCTGGAATCGATAGAGTGAAGAACACAGTTGCGGACAAACTGAATACCGCCGCCGAAGCTTTGCGGCGCAAAACAGAGGGCCCTCAGCAAAACAACAACGCAACACGATACGGCAAGCAAGCAGCCGATTGGCTCGAATCGTCGGCTGATTACTTGAAAGGTTTGGATGTTAATCGCGTCAAGAAAAACATCGAGAACTCAGTACGGCAGAATCCCGGCCGCACTCTTTTGATCGCTGGCGTGGCGGGGCTGCTGCTAGGCTCGCTTGTTCGAAGGAGGTAGCGCCGATATGCAAATGAACACAGGGATTCGAAGAGAGGCTACGATGGCCCTGGAGCGTGAAACTTACGGTGAGTTGTTCGGTGATCTCGCGACTAAATCTTCCGCGCTGGTTCGGGATGAGATTCAACTCGCGAAGCAGGAGATCACCGAGAAGATCGAAATCTTCCGCGGGGGCGCAATCCTTATGGTGATCGGCTCCGCGATCGGATTGGTCGCCGTGCTTACCCTAACGGCCGCTGCCGTGATTGGGCTCTCAACTTACGTTGGGCTGTTGTATTCGTCGCTGATCATCGGCGGGGCTTTGCTTGTTGTCGCGATAGTAACCGCTTCAATCGGAATGGGTCGCGTTAAGCGCACAAACTTCACGCCCGAGCAAACTCTGGCGACGCTCGAGGAGGACAAAGAATGGCTGAAAGAATTGACATAGCTGGGCGCACGCCGGACGCAGGTCCGCGCAGCGCGCAGGAAATTCGCGAAGACATCGCCGCCAAACGCGAGGCGATCACCGAGACAGTCGATCGCCTTGGCGAACGAATTCACCAAAGTCTCGATTGGCATTCCTACGTGGCCGAGCATCCTTATGTCGCGATCGGCGCGGCCGCCGGCGTTGGGGTCCTGGTGTCGGCCATTTTCAAGCGCCGGCCAAGTCCACGCGATCGCATGATCGATGCTCTCGCGGAAACAATTGAAGACATCACCGATCGCGTCCGCGGCAATCTGGATGATGTCATTCGCCAAAAGTCAGCATCACCCCCGAACCGCATCAAGACTGTCTTCACCGGGATCGCTACTGCTTACCTTGCAGATCTCGTTAAGAAGAAAGCCGGCAGCTTTAACCTTGCGCGCGGAGCAAACACCGGTGTGGATAGTAACCCCGCGTCTTCTACGGACCAGTCTCGCCTCACGGATACCGACATAGAAGTTTCGCGTTCGACCAAGGCGGGCTCTGTGTCGAGCTAATAACAATTAATCAAGGAGGGAACAATGGAATCCACTAAGAATGTGACAAACAAACCTGATGGTCCAACTACGGGTCATTCGATAAACACGGCGAGCGCGGCGACTCGCGCTCGTGAAGAAGCAGCGCACATCAAAGATAAAGCGGGCGAGGTCATGGATCAGACCCGGCAGGCAGTATCAAACGCATACGAGAAGACGAGTGAAACGTTGAGCAACACTTACGACCAGGCCGTAACATACGGTCGAGAGAATCCGGGAACGTTTGCGTTGATCGCATTCGGCGCGGGGATCGGCATCGGCGTGCTGCTGGCATCGGGACTCGGCGGCCGAAGCAGGATGAGCCGAATAGCAGAACCAATCGTCGGTGCTCTTTCGCAGGTCGCGCTGGAGTTTCTGCGCTAGGCTTTCGTCGGATCAACCAGGAACAAAGTGTGTGGCGGAGTTCTGCTCCGCCGACATACTGCTTCTTTACCTTAAACGAGATTTCATCAGCCGTTCGGATATTCGAGCGCGCCGATTTCACCACGGTGTCATAGCTTGATGCGCGCCGCGCGGTTGAACAGTTCGGGTGACTTCATGCGATGACATTGTTCTTCGAAGCGCTCGCCCGGTCCCTTCCACAAAAGATCATCTACCGTTTCAAAGACCGGCACATCCAACCTTAACGTCGCCAGTGTGCGAAACAACAGCGCTTCGTTCCAGTGACTGAACAATGATTCGGCAAGCCTCGTAGCGCTTCGAATCGACGTATGCCATGCTCGCGAATCCTTTGGGATGTTCTCGAGATGTTCGTACTGAGAAAGGCTGAGCGACGCAGCCTTTGGTCCCCAGCCCGGCACGCCGGGAAATCCATCGGCGCTGTCTCCGACTACTGCCAGGTAATCGGGAATCGATTCGGGTTTCACGCCAAATTTTTCGACGACGCCCGCTTCGTCGCGAATGACTTCGCGCCTGCGGTCCAGTTGAACGACTCGCGTGCCGACGACGCATTGAGAGAGATCTTTATCTGGGGTGCAGATGATCACCTGGCCGACTCGCTCATCAGCGGATGCTTTGTGCGCGGCCGCCGCAAGCGCATCATCAGCTTCGTAGTAAACCATCGGCCACACGACGACTCCCATCGCATCCAGCGCTTCTTCGAGAATGGGAAACTGCGAAAGCAACTCCGGAGCGACACCCGCACTGGTCTTGTAACCAGGATAGAGTTCGTTTCGAAACGATTCGACGACGTGATCCGTTGCAACGCCGATGTGAGTCGCGCCGCGTTCGATCATCGATAAAACCGAATGAAGAACACCGCGCACCGCGCCGATTTCCTGTCCGTTAATATCCGTCGCCGGAGGCACGGCAAAAAAGTGACGGAACAGTTCATAGGTTCCATCGATCAAATGCACATCCATAGAACTCCGATTAAGCGGCGGGATTCACTGAAGCTCGCGCAACGCAGCTATGAACTTTTCGTCGTTGAATTTCTTGAAGCCGGCTTTGGTCAGTGCCGCGAGTTCTTTGAACAATGGTTCCTCGACGGTCTTAAAGTTGAAGCAGGACTTGCCTTGCATCCGCTTCTTCAAGCCGGGCGTCATGCCCTTCAGCAGATCCGGCGTGGCGTAGACCGACATCAAATAAAAGCTGACGTAGTTTTTGCCCTTTTTGACCCCGCCGAAGTACAGAGGCTTCTTGTTTTTCATGATGTGACGCGTCTCGAGTGAGTAGCCGTCATCGGTGTCCGCAATAACGACGAGCTTCGACGCGTAGGGTTGCAGGATGGCTTTTAGCTTCGAGAAGACGGTCGAGAAATCGGCTCTCTCAGGCACGGTGTCCTCCTACTGAGCGGGCGGCTGGCTTGCGATTACGCGCTCTCGTTCCTGCTTCGCCCAATCGCACAAAATCTTCTTGTCGGAATCAGAGAGCTTTGCCGCCGGGTGGACGAGGATGTAGGACTTCAACGGCATCTCGCC
>UEXS01000586.1_pt1 | contig 11096 bp, 9 predicted proteins | sample 4301141 | NCBI WGS metagenome assembly UEXS01 (sample SAMEA4773178, study PRJEB27434) | metagenome | biome: 2259; feature: agricultural soil; material: soil | place: USA | collected 2014-09 | depth 0.25 m
CCACCCAGCTTGAAAGGCTCGAACGAATTCGCCGCGAGTTCTTCGCCAATCTTTCGCACGAGCTTCGCACGCCGCTGGCCGCGATGCTTGCCAGTTCTGAGACCTTATTGGCCGGCGCGATGGACGAGCCTGAATCCAGGAAACGATTTATTGATTCTCTGCACAAGAATGCCGTGCGAATGACATCGCTGATCTCGGACATCACCGATCTATCTGCCATCGAATCTGGACAAATCGAGCTTAAACTTCGCGAGGTTGATCTCCGCCGTGTTGTTGAGGATGTGTTTCTTCTTCTTGATTCGCGCAAGACGACGGCCGGCATTTCTTTTCATTTGCTGATCCCAGCCGGTCTGATCGTACAGGCCGATCAGACACGGCTCGAGCAGATTCTCTACAACCTGATCGACAATGCCGTTAAGTTCAACCGCCCGGGCGGATCGGTCACTGTATCGACAGAACAGGAAGAGGGCCGCGTAGCGATAGTCGTTGAAGACACAGGCGCTGGAATCTCCGCGGCAGATTTGCCGCGGGTATTCGAGCGTCTATACCGCGGCGACAAATCGCGGTCGCGCAAAACCGAAGGAAGCGGGCTGGGACTTGCGATCGTCAAGCACCTGGTGCATGCGCACGGCGGTGTTGTTTCGGTTTCAAGCGAACTCGGCCGGGGCACGCGTGTGGTCGTTACTCTGCCCGCCGCACAAATCAAAGAAGCACACAAAGACGTAACCGGCGAAGTGTCTGTAGTCTCACCATCCCGGCTCGCGGCAGGTGAGTGAGCCGGAAGCCAGAGCAATCCATAAGCGCTCAACTGGCAGCTCCGAAATCCACCAACTTCCTGGAGGAAAGATGAAAGCAGAATTCGCACCCATCAGCATCAATGACTGCAACGAGAGCAAGGTGAGAAGAGCATCAGGAGGTAAAACTCACTACATCCTTCCGTTTTCGCTTTCAGCCAGACCGCCCCGTGATTGGGAAGACATCTTCGACGATTTATGGCGATCCGAGCGAAAACGCCTCGCGAATCACAAAGCGCAAGCATACTTGAGAAAAGGCGTGTTGATATTGGAGTGTCGAATCGAGGATATTGAAGCCGGGTTTGGCGGTCTGCGCTCGTCGGTGGAAGCGGCCAATCAGAAGTACACGACTCATCTGCAACACAAAGCCGAGAAGAGCGAAAAGAAGAACCTCAAGCGTAGCGAGGAAGAGCTAGCCGAACGCCAAGCGATACATGAAGTGATCCAGCGCCTGTTCTCTTAGCAGGCAGGCGCTGGAACCACGCGCGATTGACCTCACAGCCAATAGATTAGAAGTGGCGTCTTGTGACGATTCGGGGAACCGGCGGAGCGTTGCGTGGGTCCCTCTTCTTTAACTGGATTTTCTGTCGCGTTCGTTCGAGAGCCTTCCGGGCCTGATTATATCTGGCAACCGCGTGCTCAATTTCTCGTTGTCTTTCCATCTCTCGTGTCAGATTAGCCTGGCTAGTCACCTGCGCTTCTTTGTACTCGCGAATCACCCGCCTGATCGCCGTCGCCCGATCATCCGCTTTGCGGGCCAAGCGGGCAGCCTTCTTCTCCAACTTCTTTGGCATCGTATTAGAACCTTCATAGACAATCCAAGATTTCCTGCCGACAGACAGTCTAGGTTGCAGGGTTTATCGAAATATTGCCTGACCGTTAAATAGTTGTTAATTCCGATTGCCTGTTTTGATAGAGGCAGAAATTCATAGAAACTTAATCGCGACTTCATAACGATCTAACCGATTGCCGCTAAGCTCAAAACGTGTATTCGTGAAAGTGAATCTGCTCGGTTTGGAAATTGGAGAACCCCGTTTTGCATGTGCAGTTATCCGTCGGTGCTTTGCTTGTGCCAGACCTCGCCCTCACTCGACCTGGCGCCGCCGCCGATTGCCAGAGAAAGCTCATACCTCGTGAGGCGCGTACAACGCGCATACAGGACTCGGAGGATTTATGTCCACACTGCATTTTGAACAACGCCCAAATCAACACATCAGCGCGGCCCTCAGCCGGAGTTGCCCTGGCTTTCCAGAATCAGAACGGCGATACCTGCGAAGCGCAGGTGACGTCGACTTTCTTGACTCGTCCGATGAAGCGTTTGCGCGCGCGCTCGACGAATGTGGAATCGAGTGGCGATACAAGCCGCGCACGTTCGCCGTGGAATGGGATGACGAGGGGAACTTCGTTGACAGTTTCACTCCGGCTTTCTATCTGCCGGCCGATGATCGTTATGTCGCGTTGAAGTCGACGGACCGCGCGAGTGCCGCGCTCGATGCTCGAAGCGTGCGTCTGCTTCGGCAAAACAATCCAACCGTACACATTGATTTCATCGACCCGCCTTCTCTGTCGCGCGATTCCTGGATTGAAAGCGTTTGAGATGACGAAGGATCACGCGCAGCGAGAAATGGAAAAGGCGGAACTGTCGTGTTGACCCGGTCCCGCCGTTATGAAGCCCAAGCTTCATCGACATTCCGCATGAAACTTACCAAATGCGGATGAACGCACTTTGAAGCTGGCCTTAACGAATCGTGAAATCTGAGCTGGCCAGTTGATGAGATGGCAGCTCTTATGATTCACAGAGATTTAACTTCGGTTTCACTCTGCATTAAACCGCTCTTGATAATCTTCGCGCTCCGGACACTTGCACTGATACCAAACCATTCCGCAACCAACAAAGGAGGCATAAATGAATCAGCAGGAAAGAAGGCGATTCTTCCGAGCCTTTTCCATTCTCATCACTCTCGCGATCGGCGTGCAACTATTGCTCGCGCCGGTCTCGCTTGCCCAGACCGATCAGGGCCGCATCACCGGAACAGTTCGTGACCAGGCCAAGGCCGTCATCGGCGGAGCAACGGTCACTATCACGAACGATCGCACCGGCGAGCAGCGCAGCACCACGAGCAACGATCAGGGACTTTACGTGATCGCAAGCTTGAAGCCTTCAACGTACACACTTCGGGCGACCGCCAATGGTTTCGGCGAATCGGAGATCAGCGGCGTCCAATTACTCGTGGGTCAAACCTTAACCAGCGACATCGAAGTGAAACCAGCGGGCACGAGGGAAGTGGTGGACATCGTCGCAACCGAAGACGTGGGGCTCGATACGAGTTCCGCGCGCATCGGCGCAAATGTGAACGCGCGCGAGGTCCAGGAACTGCCGTTCAACGGACGCCAATTGTCGCAGCTTTACCTGCAAGCGCCAGGCTCGCTCAACAGCGGTTCGGGCACCTTCGGCGATATTCGCTTCAGTGGCCGAGCTGTTGAACAGAATGCGGTTCGATACGACGGCGTCGAAGGTTCCGCGATCATCGACGCATCGCCCGGCAACTTGAACGGCGAGATCGCGTCCCCGTTTCGACTGCAGGCGTCGCTCGAAAATGTGCAGGAGTTTCGTGTTGATTCGAATAGCTATCCCGCTGAATACGGAACGGGCACCGGCGGCCAGGTCAACGTAGTCACCAAGTCCGGTGGCAATTGGTTTCACGGCTCGCTCTTTGAGTACTTGCGCAACGAAAAGCTGGACGCGCGCAATTGGTTCGACCGCGACTTCAAGTCACCGCTGAGACTCAATCAATTCGGGTTCTCACTCGGCGGGCCAATCGTCAAAAACAAACTCTTCTTTTTTGGGAGCTACGAGGGATATCGGTTGCGTTCGGGAATCAATATCGTTGAAGGCATTCCGAAGCTCACACGCTGTGCAGCGGCAGTGGCGGCAGTGCGCCCGCTGTGCGAAAGCGCGTTCCTTGGGGCCGGCGGGACTCGCATCGTAACCAATCCCCTGACGAGTCCTGATTTCGATATCGGGCAGTTGGTCGGCAGCAACTCAGTCAACGAGAACTCAGCTTCGTTGCGCCTGGACTTGAGGGCGAACGACAAACACTCTTTCTACTTCCGTTTCTTCCGCGATCAGGGCGACAATTCCCAACCTCAAAACGTGTCCGGCGCACGCGCGGTCTATGATTATGTTCCGCAAAACGGCGTAGCGTCGTGGCAGGCAATGATCGGCCAGAGGACGGTCAACGAATTCAAGCTCGGATACAACTCTGCTTACACTCGAGTTGCGGGCAGTGCCCCGACGATAAATGGTATCGACCTCTCAGCGGTGACAATCAATCTGTCTGGCAGCGTCGCGCTGCAGAACATTCCGGGGCAGGGTAATTCCGCCGGCCTCTCTATTCCAGGTGGACTATTCCGTCTCAACTCCGCGACCAATGGCCGTGGCGCGCCTTACACGCCGTACACGATCGGGTTTATCGACAATCTCAGTTGGCTGCGCGGCGCTCACTCGTTCAAATTCGGAGGCGAGGTTCGCTTGATCAGGCTGTACACCGATCGGTTGGGCGGTACGACCTATTCGTATTCCAATCTCGCGAACTTCCTGGCGAACACAGCATCGTCGGTGCAATTCAACGGCGACATCAGCTCGCAACCCTTCAATGCGGGGGCGACCGGCAATCGTCTCGCCAAGGAGGAGTTTTACATCGGCTACGCGCAGGATGAATGGAAGATCAAACCGAACCTGACGCTCAACTACGGTCTGCGCTATGAGTACTACACACCTTTGCGCGAAGACAAGAACCGGCAGGTTGTGTTTGATATCGACAGAGGCGTCATCCTTCCTAACGACACGACCGTCTATAAGGGGCTGAAGACCAACTTCGCGCCGCGCCTGGCGCTTGCGTGGTCTCCACATCCGGGCGCCACTGGCATGTTCGGCGGCGGCAGAACAGTCGTGCGAGCCGGATTCGGCATCAACTATGGTCCAGGTCAGATTGAGGACCAGATTCAGCCGATCGAATCCGATCGCATTTCATCGACGTTGAGCAACGTCACCAACGCGTTCCCGGCCAACATACCCGCGATCGTTGCCGCGTTCGCCGCGAATCCCAACAATCGCAACTATCAGCCTCGCGCGTACGATCGCGAAAACTACCGTGTGCCCGAGCGGATCTATTCTTATTCAGGTTCGTTCCAACAAGAATTGCCGGGCAAGATGGTGGTGACTCTTGCTTACGTGGGCAGCCAGGGCCGCAATCTTTTCCTGCGAAGCGTGGCCAATCAAATCAAGCAGGTTAGAACCAACGTCAATCCTGCGAGCAACGCGATCGTCATTCGCGAGTTTTCCATTGTGACCGAGAACGGCGCGGGTCAGAATCCAACCGTGCTGAATCCCTTCGCTGAAGTCGATTACAAACGCAGCGGGGGACACGACAACTACAACGCATTTCAGGCCACGCTGAGCCGCCGCTTTACAAGCGGCCTGACGCTCAACTCGCAATACACGTTCGGGCGGAGTTTTGGAAACACCGCCGGCTCAAACGAAGCGCTGACGGCCGGGAACATCGCGCGCAAGACCGCGGATTTCGATTACGATGAAGGTTACAACAACTTCGACGTGCGGCACACCTTCAACGTCAGCGGAGTCTATACCCTGCCGTGGGGCAAGGGGCTTGTGGGCGCAGCCCGGGCGCTGCTCGCAGGCTGGGATATCGGCACGATCATGAACGCGCGCAGCGGGCTGCCGATCCCCGTGCAGATCACCCGGCCGGACATCCTCTACGTTGACGGCGCCGGAAAGTTCTTCGGCAATCCCGCGGCTGGCCGCACAGCCATTATCAACACGCCCGGCGGCGGCAACTCTCGCAACGTGCGCCGTCCCGATCTGTTGCCGGGAGTGAATCCTTTTATCAACAAGGATCGCGCGATCCTCAACCCGGCCGCGTTCGCGATTCCGAAGCCGGGCACCTTCGGGAACCTTGTTCGCAACTCCATACACGGTCCGAGGTTCGTCCAGCAGGATCTAATCGCGGCGAAGAAGTTCGCGATAACCGAATCGGCCAACGTGGAATTCCGAACTGAGGTGTTCAACCTCTTCAACACAACGAACTTCTCGAACCCGCCCGCTCAGTTGCCAAACACCTTCGGCGCCGGCGCGACCTTGCAGCCCGGTCAGCCATTCACCGCGGCGCTGGCGGGGAGCGCCTTCGGTGTGGTCAATCGCACAATCGAGCGAACGGTCGGGTTGGGCACCAATCGCCAGGTTCAGTTTGCTCTACGTGTGAATTTCTAGTCTCAACAGATTCGGGATCGCTACTCGCGGACCGGCGGCGATCCCGAATCGAATTTTTAGCTTGCGGGACACCGGTTGTTGAAAACGAAAATGGGGCTAGAACGAACACGTCCGTTCGAAAAGAGGATACTCGCGCGCGGCGTGTATGATTCAAACGTATATGATGACGGGTTCCTCCGCATCGAACATGAGAACTACTATGTCGCCTGTGGAGGACGGAGAGTATCGTTACCGCTGAAAGAGTTTTTGATTTTCTCGCGGCTAGCGCGCAACGCCGAGCGCGTTGTCACGTCTGAAGAGATCTGGCGCTCTGCGTGGGGTGACGCGCCGTTCAACTCGCTTAGCCTTCGCGTTCACATACATCGGCTGAGGCGCACTTTTGAGTCGTTTGGCTTGCGCATCGAAAGCATGGTTGGGGTTGGCTATTGCCTCGCTACTCCCGCCGCGCGACCCGGGGCCATCCTCGAATAGACTATGGGTGTACTAGTTGTATGATCAGGAAGCACGCGGCTGCGATAATAGCGGCCGCGGGTATCGTCAGGATCCACGCCCATACGACTTGCCCGGCAACCCCCCACCTTACGGCTGAAAGCCGGCGCGTCGAGCCGACACCGACAATCGCTCCGGTGATCGTGTGAGTTGTGCTGACTGGAATTCCACCGAACGTGGCCATGAACAACGTCGCGGCGCCTGCGGTTTCCGCCGCGAATCCACCGACCGGCTTGAGCTTGGTTATGCGCGAGCCCATCGTGTGAACAATTCGCCAACCTCCGGTAAGAGTGCCGAGCCCCATCGCCGCATGACAAGCGAGCACAACCCAAAGCGGAATCGCCGGCAGACCGCCCGTCGATGTTGAACTCAGCATATTCCCTGCCACCAGCACCGCGGTTATTATTCCCATCGTCTTCTGCGCATCGTTGCCCCCATGACCGAGGCTGTAAAGGGCCGCCGAAACCAATTGGCCCTTGCGGAAGAAACTATCGACTCGATCCGGGCTCTGACGCCGGAAGATCCACATGATCGCCACCATGACTGAGAATCCAAGGATTGCGCCGAAGACCGGAGATATGAGAATGAATGAAACCGTCTTTATCCATCCTTCCGGTTTCAGCAGACCGGCCACGCCTCGATGAGCCGCGATGGCTGCGCCTGCATACGCTCCAACCAGCGCGTGCGAAGAACTGGTTGGCAAGCCGAAGTACCACGTGATCACATCCCAGATGATCGCGCCGAGCAAGCCGCACATCAGCACCCACAGTTGCCATCTCGGCTCGATGAGCTTGATCTCGATCAAATCTCCGCCGATCGTCTTGGCAACGCGAGTCCCGAAAATCATGAACGCGACGAAGTTGAAGAATGCCGCCCACAACACCGCGACGCCGGGCGAGAGCACTCGAGTTGATACAACGGTCGCTATCGAGTTCGCCGCATCGTGCCATCCATTCGCAATATCGAAAACCAGGGCAATTGCAATGATGAGGACGACGAAGGCCACTGCTGTTGTCATCGGGGATTACGCTCCATCTCGCAGAATGAGTTCATGATTTGAAAGTCGCCCGTGTGGAAGCTGGGCTATGTGACGCGTCGCGAACAGCATCGCTAACTTATCACATGAGTGATCGATCCTCGAAACGAATCGAGGCTCGTGACGGCCTGTTGCTTCGGCCTTTGCGCGGGAAACCAATTCTGCTACAGTTTTTGCAATGAAGCTCCACTGGGTCATAGCCAGAGCGGTCTTCGTTCTCACCGCCGTCGCGGTTGGCTCGGCCAGCGCGGTTCCGCAGGGCCAGAGCGCGAGCGTTAAAGACGGGCTGCGATTCGGTCAATCAATCGCGTTGTCAGATTTCGATTCCGACGGCTTCATCGATGAGGCCAGGCTTGACGGCTTCGGCTTGGAGAAACGCGTTCGGGTCATCCTCAGCGGCTCAGGCAAGCACGTACTCCTTCATTTCGGCGCCCGATGGATCGAACACGGATCACTATTCTCCAGAGACCTCGATGATAACGGTACCGCCGATCTGGTCTGGACTGATCTTCTGCACGGAGAGAGCGTAATCGTCTGGCTCGGAGACGGGAGCGGCCGGTTCACCAGAAGCGCGCTGGAATGCCGCAACGAGTTTGCTCCTCCCGATAATCATTTCACGGCTCCCGCGGACCCGGCTCAAGAAACCGCAATCAATTTCGAAAACGAACAGACCTCGGATCAGCCGCCTTATCAGAAGTCCTTTGATCGTTACTCGACGGAAACGCTCAGCGAGTTTTCGGCAAACTGCGTTATTTCGTCGCCAACTTTAGACCAGCCGGCTGATAGAGGCCCGCCAGTTCTTCACTCCTAGTTTCGGTAATCACTGCGCTAACACGGCAGTCGTCACTTCGCTTCTTTACGGAAGTGAGAATTGAGTTTTCATTTGCGCGGGGATTCTCCTCGCCCGGATCGACGCGGGCCCGACGACCTGAATCCTTGTGGATCAGGGGAGAGGTCACGGGGTCCAACGTTGCGCCCCGTTCGATCCGGGCAAGGAGGATCCCCGTTCATCGTTTCTTGGGATGGGCTTTGACTGTAGCTGCGTTGTTATCGCCGCGCAAAAACGTCGCGCTCTTCGCCAAGCTCTCGCGCCGCGGGTGTGATGATGGTCTTGTGATTGATGAATATCTTTTCGCGGCTGGCTATCGCTTGCTTTACATCGTCTTCGCAAACGAAATCGTAGACGCGGCCGTTCGCGGCTCCGTTAACGGCAGGTATTGGTTGTGGCGGAGGCTGAGTGCGCGGCGGCTCAGGAGGCGCCGCGGATACTGACGGATTCGCGGGCGGCGGAACGTGATGAACGTGGCGCTCGGCAAGAAATCGATCGACTAACGCGGCGATTTCATTCCGGTCAACCGGTGCCGCTGGTCTCGCGGCGGGACGAGTCGTTGCGGTTGCCTGATTCATCGGACGGGTTTCAAATGCAATGCGCTTAATGTCAACCAAATGCCGCGGCGAGATGTTATCGGATGTCACGTTGCCGCCCCACGAGCCACACCCTAGCGTCATTGACGGCTCGAGATCGGTAGTGAATCCAATCGCGCCATGAGTCGAAGGGCTGTTCACGATGACCCGCGAAGCGGGCATTCGAATCCCGTATTCACGCGCGGCGTCGCGGCTCTCGGTGTGTATCGAAGCTGTGTGCCCCATTCCTCCGTATCTGAGAATCTGCGCGCACCGCTGACAGCCTTCCTCCAAACTGTCGACAACGTAATAGGCAAGAATTGGCGAAAGCTTCTCCATCGAGAGCGGATGATCGCGGCCGACTCCGTCCAATTCACATAGCATCGCGCGAGTTCCTTCCGGAATCGAGAAGCCGGCCATTTCGGCGATGACCTTCGGGCTCTTTCCGACGATCTTCGGATTGAGCGTGTTTGTCGCAGTCGCAACAACTTTCGCTAAGGCGGCTTGCTGTTCCTTGTTCAGAAACAAGGCGCCCTCGGCGGCGAATCGCTCTCGCACTTGCGGATCGATCGAGCGTTCAGCAACGACGGCCTGTTCCGAAGAGCAAATCGTTCCGTTATCGAAGCACTTGCCGGTGAGGATATCGCGAACGGCTTTGGTCACATTAGCGGAGCGCTCGATCATCGCGGGGACGTTGCCGGGCCCGACTCCAAACGCAGGCTTGCCCGAGGAGTACGCAGCACGAACGAGACCGATGCCGCCCGTCGCGAGGATCAGCGCTGTGCGTTTGTGCTTCATCAACTCCTGCGTGCCTTCGATCGTCGCGAGCGTCATGCATCCGATCGCGCCTGCGGGCAAGCCGGCGGCTTCGCCGGCTTCGCGCATCACGCGGGCGGTTTCGGTTATGCAGTTGGCGGCGGACGGATGTGGGCTGAGGACGACCGCATCGCGGGCCTTGATTGAAATCAGGATTTTGAAGATTGCGGTTGAAGTTGGATTGGTCGATGGAATGATCGCCGCGACAACGCCGCGGGGCGAGGCGACTTCAATAATGCTGCCGGTCTGGCGAATCACGCCGACCGTGCGCATTGGTTTTATGAAGTTGTAAATCTGTTCGGCGGAGAAGCGATTCTTTGTTGCCTTGTCGGCGGCCGATCCGTATCCGGTTTCGAGGTGGGCCATCTCACCAAGCCGGTGGGCATCCTGAAGGGCGGCGCGTGCCATCGCGCCGACTATCTCGTCGACTTTTTCCTGCGAGAAGGCAGCGACAATCTTTTGCGCCTCGTGCGCGCGCTCGACGAGTTGCCTGGCCTGCTCGATGGATTGAAGGTCTTTATCGCTGCTCATCGCGGAGAGTCAGTAGTCAGTAGTCCGTAGTCGGTAGTCAATGGTCCGTAGCTACGGACTACTGACAACGGACTACTGACTTCTTCTTATTTCACACGCTCTTTGGAAGTCGGAGAAGACAGCGATCGCTTGCCGTCCTCTTGAGTGCCCGAGGTCAATTGGCCGCGCGTGCTGCCCTCGAGCTGCGCATTCGGATTCACGATTCCGCTATTCTCGAGCACCTGTTCGAGTTCCTTGTGCGGCCGTGGTATCACGTGAACGCTGACGAGTTCGCCGACGCGACGCGCCGCCGCGGCTCCCGCATCCGTGGCTGCTTTTACGGCGCCGACGTCACCGCGAACCAGGACCGTCACATAACCGGCTCCGATGTATTCGCGGCCGACCAGAACGACGTTCGCGGCTTTCACCATTGCGTCGGCGGCCTCCACCGCTCCCACAAATCCCTTGGTCTCGATCATCCCGAGCGCTTCCATAGTCATATTAAAGAATCCTCCGAGAAAGGCTTCAATTTGGGCTTGAACGTAAGCTTGGCGAGAGTGCCCACGTTGAATGTGAAACTAACAAACGCCGCACAACGCGTCAAGCATGCGCACTCTCGTTGGTTTGATCGATGATGATGTCATTCGCCGCGGCGCGCGGTTTCTTGACAAGCCGAATCGCCGCTCAATAGCATAAGCAATTGAATATCGAGAAAGAGCAAATCATTACGACTAACAATCCTGCCGCGGTATCCGAA
>UEXS01000092.1_pt1 | contig 10967 bp, 10 predicted proteins | sample 4301141 | NCBI WGS metagenome assembly UEXS01 (sample SAMEA4773178, study PRJEB27434) | metagenome | biome: 2259; feature: agricultural soil; material: soil | place: USA | collected 2014-09 | depth 0.25 m
TCAGCTCAGTCAATTCGCAGCAAGCGTATTCAATCATCTGGCCGCGCCGGCTCGTGCCGAAGCGGGGCCCGAATTCAAATTACTCGATCACACGATCAAATCAGAAGACGTTCTCGAGTTCGAACAGGAACTATCGTCGCGAGTCGTCGGGCAGGAGAACGCGTTGAAGGCTCTCGCTCAGATACATCAGGTGTATCGTGCGGGCTTGAACACGCCGGGGCGCCCAATCGGCACGCTCTTATTTCTGGGGCCGACTGGAACGGGCAAGACTCGTTCGGTCGAAGCCGCCGCGGAAGTTCTGTTTGGTAATCCAAATGCCTTCGTGCGAATCGACTGCGCTGAGTTTCAGCATCCGCATGAGATTTCGAAACTCGTCGGCGCGCCTCCCGGTTATCTGGGCCATCGAGAAACGCCGCCGCTGCTTTCACAGGAGAGCATCGACAGCTATCAGACCGATCGCGCGCGGCTCACGCTGGTGCTGTTTGACGAGATAGAAAAGGCGTCCGATGCGTTGTGGCAATTGCTACTCGGCGTGCTCGACAAGGCTACGCTGACTCTGGGTGACAATCGCCGTGTTGATTTCTCGAACACGATAGTGGTCCTGACATCAAATCTCGGTGCTCGCGAGATGGAACGCCTGACCGAAGAACCACTGGGGTTCTCGAGCCGCGCGAGCCAGCTCGGCGAAGTGCTCGACAAACATCTTTTCAAAGTTGGGCTCGATGCCGCGCGAAGAAAGTTTTCGCCGGAATTCATGAATCGCCTCGACAAGGTAGTTGTGTTCCAGCGGCTGACCGACGAATCGATGCGCAAGATACTCGATCTCGAACTGCAAGCTGTGCAGCGCAGAATATTGAAGCTCCACCAGGGCCGTTTCATCATGCGCTATACCGACGCGGCGCGGCGGTTGCTGCTCCAAACGGGAACAAGCGCGAAGTACGGCGCTCGGGAGCTCAAGCGCACGATTGAACGTAACGTAGTTCTGCCTCTGTCAAATCTTGTCGCGACCCGACAGATCAACGAAGGAGACGTTTTGCTTGTCGATCTCGCCAAGGATGACAGCGGACTGGTGTTCATGAAGCATCACGTGCAGAACATTGTGCCCGAGACATTCGCGTATCGCTTTGACGGCTTCGCAGCCGTTCCGGCTGCGGCCCGCGCTGCTCGCTGACCGGAAGGGCGCCTCGAGTTCACATGCGCCACTCCGCTGGAAAGTGTTTGCTCTCGCCGGGCGAAACGATGACTGAATCGCCGAACGAGTCATTGAAGCGTTTGATGATTAGACCGTCTTCGCTCATCAACTCGATCTCGTACTCCGACACTTCAGCTTCGCTCGCGGAGTGGTTGGTGAATGAGCAAGAGACCATCAACCGCTGCCGGTGGCGAAACTCAAACACGCCCCCGGCGTCCCATTCGCGAGTCCACACAACCTGGCCATCTGAGTCCATCAGCACAAGTGTGTAGCCCGCCACCTTCAAGGCATCCGCGGGCTTCGACTTTGATTGCGCATCGTTTGTCTTTCGCTTTGACAGACCCATAGAACCAGTGACCCGGTCCGCCAAAGATCGCAGTAGTCCGGCAATCGAATCGAATCGGCGCAGCGCCGGAGTGTCGAATGGTTCGATACGTTGCATCAGGACGCACCCTGTGTCTTGCGCAACTGTTCAGTCGCGTCCGCGCGCAATGCTTCACCCGGCCGTGCGGTCTCGTTGCCCGCCTTGCCCGTCTTTCCCATTTGGCCCATTTGAATTGCCCCGCTCAATTGCGCGCCTTCTTCGACGAGCAGCACGGGTGTGCTGATGTCGCCTTCAACGCGAGCGGTCCGATATATCTCGACTCGCGACTTCGCGCTGACGTTGCCGCGAACCGCGCCGCGAATCACACACACACCGACGTCGATGTCCGCTTGCACGTCGCCGGTTTGCTCGATTGCAAGAGTCCCGCTCTCAGAGACGACCTTGCCGATCACCTTGCCGTCCACCTGAAGCGCGTCAGCGAAAATCACATCGCCGGTTATCTCAACTCCTCGGCTTATCCTGCCCTGACCGGAGTCTTCGCCTTCAGCCTTGAATGCCTTCATTTCTTTCACCCTCCGATGTCTCAAGTTGAATTTTTCGAAAAACATTCCGTTGGACGCTCGTGGTGGGACGAACGAACTCTAGTCACTTTCAGATTGTCTTGATTCGAAGATCGAGGTGAGGAGCGGGGCGATCAATTGTCCTGAGGTCTGCCGGCTAACTAACGAGGGGCATCATAGCACACGCCCGTCCGGACTCAAACCGGCGCGCAAACAGGTGTGGGGTAATAGTGTGCTGATGAGTGAATGAGAGCTGCCACCAAGCCACTAAGGCACAACGCAGCACAAAGAAATGCCTTCGTGAACCTTCGTGTCTCCGTGCCTTAGTGGCGAGATTCTTCTCAACGCACTATTACCCCTCTGTCTTACTGCCTGCGAACGATCATTCCTTCAGTGAATCCGGCGCCGCTCGCAACAGCGGTCTTCGAACGATCCGCCTGAACGTCGGTCACCGTCAACATGCCAATCTCTTTTTCTTCGCTGTAGACGACCTTGCCCTTCGAGTCGGTGACGCCGACTTCTTTCAACACTCGCAGCTTGTCGCCGATCTTCAAGCCCTGCGCGCCGCCGATACTCACGATCACCAGTTGATTGCTGACGACCGCGATGATCTTGCCGGGCGCCATCTGCGCTGCCGCTTCCGCGGCGCCGCGAGCCGCGGATTCCTTGCCTTTTATGTCCGCCGAACCCGATGTGCGATTCGCCAGAAAGTTGTGATCCATCTTATTGATGATGTCCGCGATCGACTTCAACGTAGCTCGCCCGACCATGCTGTCCAGGAACGAGCGATCCGAAAAGTTGATTGCTCCCGCGCCATTTCCGAGCCTCCCGCCGTCGAGCGACAGACCCGAAGTCGAGTCACTGCCTTCTCCCGACCCGGCATACACAACTTCACGAGTGGTTGCGTCGACGATTCGAAAATCCATTCTGACGTACGCTTCGCTCTTGCGCGCGCCGATCCCGCCGAACACTCGGCCGCCGATGCCGCCGCCGCCGACCTTGCGCTCCTTCTCGCCGAAGTTGGTCACCTTGCAGATGAACAAGTATTCGAGCCCTTTGAAATTACCCTTGGGCACCGCGGTGGCTTTGTCGCCGTAGCCTGATTTGCCGAGATCGACTTCGCCGACCAGATCACCCAGCGCTTCGCGCTCGACGATTCTGTACTTGTTGGTCTTCATCAACTCGGTAGTGAACAGGTCCGAGAGCCCGTTGCCGACGGTCGAGTTGTAATAGTTGGGTGGGTTCTCAAACGCTTTGATACCGATGACTGGTTTGCCGCCTTCCTGCGCTAGCGCAAGAGCCGAGCAGGCGAGAATGACTGTGACTATTGCAAACATAGATGTGATGCGTTTCATACTTGCCTCCACAAATTTTGCCGGCCGTTGTCAGACAACGCCGGAGTATTACCTGAGTCGAAACCAGAAAGGTCGAACGCCTGAGTGATGTGAGCCGCGAAAGGCGAAGCTTCCGAAGAACGGACTCCCGAATCCGAACCCGCGAAATCCCCCGCGAAAGCCATCATTGCGAAACCCGTCGCCGCGAAATCCGTCTCGGCCAAAGAGACCTGAAGACTTTCGTCCAAGCGAGAACGGATTGCCAAACAAAAAAGTGTTAGCGAAACCCTGCTCGCCTAAAAACGTTCGCTCGCCCGGCGACAGCCCCGAAAACCACGGGTTCGCATAATAGGGAGAAAACACCGGAGCCTCATTATCAAAACGAAGCCTCGGTTCACGTTCCGGGTTTCGTTGAGCGTCATTGGCTCCTCGCTCGGTTCCGGTTGTCTTCTCGCGCGATCTTGTCTGCGTGTCAGACGCCGATGCGTAGTACACATCGAACACATCAACGACGGCGGTCGCTCTTGGATTGGAAACAACAACTCGAACGGGCCCGGTCGAAGCGGCCTTTGGCACTTTGACGGAGATCAATTCGTCATCCCAGAACAGCACGTCACCGGGGACTCCGTTGAACTCGACGACGCCGGGAGCTGGCTCGGTGGCGAGATCTCTCACCCAGCGAAAGCCGGCTTCAGAACCGGCGAGCCCCGCGCCTCGAATCGTGACGGTCGTGCCCGGAGGCCCGAACGTCGGCGCGATTGACGAGACGGTTACGCCACGTTGTTGAGCCTGAACCGAGATGCTAAGCGCGAGTACGGAAACGAGCAAAAGGAAAGTCCGCATGATGATCACCCCTTGTAACGCGGTGTCCTTCGAGCGCAGACATTATAATACAAGATGGGGCAGGGTCAATCGTTTGAACCGGGGTAATAGACTGTTGGCCGGTTAACGATCGCATTTCTCTTCGGCGTCCTCCGCGTCCTCTGCCGTTAATCCCCCAACGCTGATTAAGAAGAAACCGCGGAGGACGCCGAGGGACGCTGAGGACGTCTTCGCTGGCAACACGCTACTCCACCTTTGTGTATTCCACTGCGCCGGGCGGCATGTAATGAAACCGAACCAGGTACACGTTGTCGCCGCTGCCGTGTTTCGCGACTCCGAGCAAATCATCGACGCTCTCGAACCCCGATTCACGAGCCAGATCGTCCGTCACGTCCTTAATCGTAATCGGCTCGATCGAATCCACTATGATGTGACCCTCGTCCATAGGGTAACGACCCCCGACCTTGACGTGAGGATATTTCCAGATGCGAATACTGCATTGGATTTTCCCGTACCGGACTCCCTCACGAAGGCGTTTGGTGAAAACCATATGAACCTCACCTCACCGCAATGCGACCTCGAAGATCAACGAAGTCAGGCCTGACCGTCGTCATTGCCTTGTGACGGAACGTTGATCAACCCAGGTCTTGTTTTACGGCCTGCTGGTGCTGGCGTTACTCGTCATCGGGTGAATCTGACGCTTCAAGGATTCGCACGCGCCTGATCGTGTACCTCGATCTAAGGAGAGACAATGCCTCTCGGATGCAATCCTGAACCTTTTGCGCAAGAAACAAGAGATCCTCACCCGTCGTTCCGCCGTAGTCCAGATCTGTGCCACAACGGCTCGCGGCGTCGTTGAGCTCTTCGAGTGCCGCGTTCAACTCAGCGAGCGCGGCAACGTCATCATCTTGGAGTAATGCCAAGGAAGCATTCACGGCGAGCAAATCCTGCTTGAGCTCTCCGGACTTCGCAGAGACTGCCAAGATCTTAGCCGCTTCGGAATGTAATAGCCCAAGGTTGTTGAAGCGGTGCTCGATCGCCTCAATCTGGCTAATGAGCGGATATACGGCGGGCCGCGCAGCCTTTCGCGTGATCTCACGCTTCTGTTGACGGTCTTGCCAAAAAAGAACGAAGCCCCACCACACAGCGACAAGCGTTCCCAAGGAGCCCACCCAAGCCGCTTGCGCTTCAGCAGGAAGGTGGAACCACCAGTCAGCTGGGTGCGTACAGCCCTCCTTAGCACAGTAATAGAAACGAAACCCAATGAAGTAGAAGGCGACTATTGCAATGCCGGTTGCGACTAGAATGTGTCTCCGACACCATCGTAGCATCGTGCTCATTCTCATCGGTATGTCATCTTGAGCAGAAGAGGAATCAGGATCGAGCATAGCTTTGGTTTACCCAACTCTCCGAAGAGACCGAGTCGTAAGACGCCGATCCCGGAACACTAACGTCAGGAGGGGTGAGGCTTGAGTTTGTTGATATAAGACGACGGCCCGGCGCCCTCGAATGTCAACGAAGTCAGGCCTGCCCCGTCCTCAACCGATATGCAGTCATTCAGTCGTCTTCAGAATCAGTCCTCGCCAAATCGGTTTCTTCATTTTCAACGTACGCTGGCAATTCTAATCTCGTGGGCAATTCGCTTGCGGAGAGGGCAAATTTGAGATTTCTATAGTTGCCGATGACTCTCCTTAGCGCTTCATCGAATTCTTCATCGCTCAAAATTTCCGCATTGTGCATTTTATCGAGTGTGACGACCAGTTCTAAGTTCTGTGGAAGCTTTTCTTCTTCAAAGAAACTCTTCAGCCTGTAGACTCTCAGGTAAAACCCTTTTTGAAGGGCTTCCCGGTCTTTCTCCTTCTGTTCCAGCAACTCCCTAGTTTCTATCTCTTCGACGATTCGCACCTTGGAAGCCTCACTCGACTTTCTCAGCCGTTCGAAAAAGGCGTCTGCAGCTTTTTTTAGACTAAACAACCCCAACGCCGAATACCCAGAAACCACACCCGGCGGCACTGCCAAGTGCAGCAAGAAATAATCCAGGGGTAGACCAAGGACGAAACCGATTCCAGCAGCCGCTACATCACCGGGCGTCGCGATTTTGTTTAGAAGCTGATTTATGTCCACGGCCATCCTCGTCTTCCGTTTCGTAAGATTCTTGCCGCGAAGAGAAATCGTCACCTCGCGAATTCGCGCTAAACAAAACAGCTGATGTTCCTAAGAAGCCTATTACGAACCCCAGAACAAAGCCGAAGAAGGCTGGCGTTCCGGGCAACATACTACCGAGAACAAGTCCGCAACCAGCAGTGATCATCCCTACGGTAAAGGCTAAAGAGTTGCGTTGTGGTTCAGCGGAGGTCATCGGATCCAATTATCGCTTCGGCAAACGATACCACAGCAAATGACTAAGCTCTAGTTAGCGATTCCCAATTCCTTGGAATGTGGCACAAGTACCTAAATCCGCTTCGCGGCAGACAGTCTGGAAGCCGCCACGATGGATTTCAGCCGCCCTGTTTATTGTCAACTGTTCTTATAGCTCTTCACTCTGTTCCACCAAGCTCGAACGTTCTGCAGTTCTGACTCCATTTCTTCGATCGTTGGAGGAACATAATTCAATTCCATACTCTTGTCGTGTCTTCGAGCCCAGCGTGAACAATGCGCATAGCTTGCCTGAAATTCGCGATCATCATCCTCTGTAATCTTCGCCAGCAAGCGAAACATTCGCGGCCGGACTTCTTGAGTGCCTCGATCGACGACCTGTCCGATCACCTCAAGATTTATCAGTCGCTCCCAGGTCTCCGACATTTTGCCGGCCCACTCTGACGTTTCCCGTTCATAGACCTCTTGATTCCAGCCGCTACGCTCCCGTCTTATCCGTGCTAATTGTTCAGCAAGTAGTTGCAAGCGCTGACCAACATCTCTGGCCTTCCAGGGATGATTGGGGAGACAAACACCAGGCTGTCCAGACATACGGCGCTCGATAGATCGTTCATGGACTGGAACTCCTTCGCGATCAGCTGACGCGCGAAGATCAGCAACGAAGGCGATGTCGTGTGTGAAAACAATAACCTGTCGCTCTTTCGCGAACTCAACTAAGCGATAGGCTACGTATCCGCGTCGAACGTGATCCAGCGAACTGACTGGATCGTCTAACACTATCGCGGATTTCGACGTGTCAAAGTAAGCTTCAGTGAAGAACCCTGCGAGGCCCAATGCCGTCTGCTCGCCTTCGCTTAGGACGCGAGTCATCTCAACTTCTTGGACCGCTCCGACAAAGGCAGGTTGATGATGCAACGTACCCTTTCTTCCGCCGATATCCTCAAGCGTGACGCGTTCGAGTCTGAGTCGGTCTGACTCCCGTGTGAATCGGTCGCGTATGACGGATGTGACATAGTCACGAGTCAGATCCGCGGATTTCCGAGAGATGCCTCTTGTGTCTGTAGCTTCCTTCACTTGATCTAGTTTCGCCTTGGCCCTCAACCGCAACGCTTCACTTCTTACGGATTCGGCGGCAAGATTGAGAAACTTTATGGCTTCAAGTTCCGTGCGATCGCGTGTTATACGAACCAGTTGATCGGTGAAGGTGGAGTCGTCTACGGCATCAGCGCTCATCTGAAGCGCCATTGCCAACTCCTCCGCGCGTTCCATCAAACTCACTGGTACAGGGATGGTGAGGTCCCGCCAATCTTCGAGCTCAGCCACGACAACAAGAATTTCCTCTTTACGCGTCGAATACTGTTCAATAGCACTACGATAGTGCGGGGCAAATTCGGGGTAGTCATCGGCGAGCGACTCGAGTGTTCTGATTACCTCAATGGGCTGAGGATCGAATTTTTGAATCTGCTGTTGAATTTGATCCCATTCCCTTGCCGCGGTAGTTAATTCTCGTTGGGTTACATTACGAACGAAATCCTCAAATCGCCTCAACCTGATCGATGCCTCTTCGCCTAGAGCCTGCTGACAAAGTACGCACTTGGAATCTGGTTCCACAGGAGGAAACGAGTGATCAGGACATGACTCGGCCGCAAACGCTCGTGCCGCTTCCCACATGGCGCGCCACGCCGCGCCGCCGACCCCTGGGAGCGGTTCCTCCTCAAACGACTCTTCAGAAGCCAATGCGGCCGCACGTTCCTTGATCGCCAACTGCTCTTTCGATTTGCGGGCACGTTGAACAACAAGATCGCCGAGCTGCATCTCGCATTCGCGGTTATGCGCCCCCAAAATTACAAACTTCGCTGAGGCCTCCGCTAATCGTTTCTTCTCTTGTGTAGGGTCGCTGGCTCTCAACCGGGCTTCTTCAGACGCGAGTTGGGCGATTTGAACATTCAAGTCTGACGGAATGGTCAAAGTGTTTTCAATTGCGTCGTCGGGCGTACTTGCGGAGAACGAACCCAGAAAACGGGCGGCGGATGTACCTGGTGCCAGTGTTGGCAGTGCACATCTTGTTGAAATGTTCTGAGTAAGGCGTCGGTCTATCTCCGTTCGCAAGCGATCGCAAGTCTCGATAAGACCATCAAGCACAAAAAGAGCGGCAGGCCTATAGCTGATATCCGACTCCGTCGTGACATATGCGTCACCACAAGCTTTATCGAGGAAGCCAACCTGTACGACCTCGTCGGGACTCTCGGTGGGCCAGACAAAACCTAATAACTCATCGGCTGCTTGCATAACGACAGTGGCTTGAGGGGTAGAGCGTCCGGTGTCAGTAAATACATCGGTCAGTATCGGTTCAACATCACGCGCTCGGACCATTCGTTTAATCAGTCGCGCATATCCAGACTTTCCGCTGGCGTTATCTCCATAAACGATCGTAATGCCATTGGGCTCAAACTTGAGCGGCTGCTCTTGTTGCAACGCATTTACAAACTGAACATTGCCTATCTCCAACAAGCGAACGCTTCGCCCGGTCGATGCTGACACCGGCATGTCTGTAAGAGAAAAGACCTCATTATCAGTCCACGTGTCGTTGAGAATTCCCTCGGCAATACCGGCTATGTCATTGTCAGATATCTGTTCCCCATGAGCGATCCTCCGAAGCACGACCCTTTGCCACGACGCTCGTGTGGCTGCCCATTCGACAATTTGTTCTTCGATCGACAAGATAATTCTTCCTTACTTAAAGCGACTGAACTAGGTGGAGTCTCGACATCTCCGTATGCGAAAGCAGATGCCGTCCCGGTAAGTATAACAAAACCTACCAGACTCAGTCGTCCATTTATTTGTTGACCGTCAAGAAACGCAAGGATGAGTCGGGCTCGAGGTTGTTTTATGATTCGGGTATGTGGGGTTAATTGAATCGCAAAGAAGTTACGATTGAGCCTCCTTCGCTTCTTGTTGTTTGAACTTTCACTGCTTCGCTTGCGCAGATTCCGTTAGCTTCGCGCTCAGCCAAACGTTAATGAGAGTTTCAGTAGACACGCCTTGCTTGCGTGCGCAATCAGTGAGTTTCTTCGCAAGCTCTGGTTCCAACGCCGTGAGGAAGATGCGGCGCTGAATGTCTACTTCAAGATCCGCCTTGGTCGTCAAATCCCAATAGTCTGCCAAGTCATGGCTATCCCAAAACTCAGCCGCTTCTTCTATGCTCTTGAACTGTTCCGGGATTGGATCGCGCTCTTTCTTACTTTTTGCCATATAACTTTCTTTCCCTCTTCGTCATTTCTCTGGCGCTGATTATCAGGGCTCCGCCAGTTGACCGTCTATTCTCTCCGAAACGGCATCCCATGCTATAGCAGGTCGCTCCTCCGGAGCTACGACGCGCGAAAATTCTCTCCCCAGTGATCAAGTGCGGCGATGATTTCTTGTCTGGTCCTTAGCGAGCCGAGGTGAATATACCTGTCGGCGTTTCGGGCGATCAACATCGCTGCTGCCACCAGCATATCGCGATGTAATCCCGAAAGCAGTTCACCTCCACAGCCAGTAAACACCGGCGGTGTCACCGGAGTGATTTCGGGTACGTCAGTTCGCGCACTCGACCGAGTCAGCACATCGCTCACGTCAGTAGCTTTGAGATCGCGGTTGGTCAGATTCGCTCCTTGCAGCCATTTGTTCGACGCTGTTTTGATGATAGAGGTGTGATCGAATTGGGTGTGGCAAATTGTTCCTTGTTCGATCCAGGGCGAAACAAGAACCGCCGGAACCCGGACGCCAAGCCTCTTGAAGTCAAAATTACTGCCCGGACCGTCGCACTTTTTATTAGCCTTAATCACAACGCCGTCGGGAGAAACTGTCGGGCCCGGCGGCTGATGATCGAAGCATCCGCCGTGCTCGTCGAAGGTGATGATCAACAGTGTCTTTTCCCAGTAATCGCTCTCGCGCAAAGCGGTGTAGATATCGTAAATCAGTTTATCGCCGTAGAGCGCATTGGTAGGCGCGCCGGTGTCGAAGACCGCAAAGGCCGGATGCATATCGTTTTCAGGACCGTACTTCTCGCTACAAATCATGTTCGGCTCGATGAATGTGTAGGAGGGCAGCGTGCCCGCCTGCACATCGGCGAGAAACTGATTTGCCTGCGAATCAGGATGAGACGAATAATCGCCGGATTGAAGCGGGAAGAAGCGCGGGTGTTCAAAATCGAAGAGGAACTCCCACAGGTGCTTCTGCCCGTACAGTGCGTTGCACAACAACAACGGGCCGCCGTGATAAATCTTCCAACTGATATTCCGAGCTTCAAGAAGGTTGTAAACAGTTGGTGTGTCGTTGATGAAGATGCCCTTGTCCCAGAAGTGCTGGCCCCAACT
>UEXS01001077.1_pt1 | contig 10815 bp, 10 predicted proteins | sample 4301141 | NCBI WGS metagenome assembly UEXS01 (sample SAMEA4773178, study PRJEB27434) | metagenome | biome: 2259; feature: agricultural soil; material: soil | place: USA | collected 2014-09 | depth 0.25 m
CATTGAAGCCGGGAATGAGTAGCGTGACTATCTCAGTCCAGAATCCGCGCTCGCGCACCATCTTGATTGTGTCGAGCACATTTGAGAGCAACCCGCCCAGCTTTCGATAGTGACGATCGTCAAAGCCTTTCAGATCGATTTTGTAAAGATCCACCCAGGGTCTTATGTAGTCCAGCACCTCAGGCGTGGCGTTACCGTTCGAGACGTATCCACATGTGAATCCCGCGGGCTTCGCTTGCTTAAAGATCTCCACCGCCCATTCGCTGGTTATCAACGGCTCGTTGTAACTCGAAACAACGAGGCGCGCGTCGTGACGGCGCGCGATCTCGACTAGTTCGCGCGGCGTTACCTCCATCGGAGGCGAGACGGCTTTCGGGTCGCGTAGTGCTTGCGACGTGACCCAGTTCTGACAATAGCTGCAGTGGTAGTCGCATCCGAGCATGCCGAATGTCAGAGCGAGGGAACCCGGATAGGCGTGGAAGAAAGGCTTCTTCTCAGTCGGGTCACATTGGATTGCGCCAACGTAACCATGCGGGACCATCAGCTTGCCGCCGTCGTTGTACCTCACCCGGCAGACGCCGTCGAGTCCGGGAAGAATCACGCATCGATGTCCGCACGCATAACATCGAACGCGGTCGCCTTCGAGACTCTCGCCGAGTTCTCCCTCGATCGTGTGTGTCTTTAGAACGTTTTTAAGACTTTGTGCCGCCATTGAAACTGCATGCTCTTCTTTACAGCTACCGCAGATCTTACCATGACTCGGATGCCGCACACTTGCTCTTCACGAAAGATTAGTCAAGATGGTACATTCAATAGCTCATTGAGATTACTCAACTGCGGCTCCTACAATAATGAAACTCAGAATACTGCATCACGATCATTGCTTTGACGGTTTCGCGTCCGCTGCCGTTTTTTCGCGCTTTTTTGCCGAGAAAATAGTTCCGGGGGCGGATATTTCTTTCACCGGGCTCTCGCACAAGCCGAACCAGAAGCTCATAGAGGAAGAACTATTCGACGGCGATCAGAACGCTATAGTTGATTTCAAATACAGTCCGTCATCTCGACTGACATGGTGGTTCGATCATCATCAGAGCGCGTTCCTTTCCGCCGACGATGAAAAGCACTATCGCACCGGGACATGGCCAACGAAATTCTACGCACCGGACTACAAGTCCTGTACAAAGTTCATCGCCGATACGGTGGCGGAGAAGTATGGATTCGATCGAGGTCAACTGACTGAGTTGATTCATTGGGCGGACATTATTGACGGCGCTCAATACGAAGACGCGAAGACCGCCGTTGAGCTGAAGGCACCGGCTCTGAAACTCATGCTTGTGATCGAGGCGAGCCGAGACACATCCGTTATGCAGAAGATTATTCACTGGATGCAGACTCGTGCGCTTAGCGAAATAATCTCCGATCCGGCTGTCGATCGCGAATTCCGCCCGTTGTATGAACGTCACCTGAAGATGATCGATTTGATCCGTGAATCCGCCGAGCCCGATCGCGGCGTCGTCTACTTCGATCTGAGCAATCACGACGCCGAAGGCTACAGCAAGTTCATACCGTATTATCTGTTTCCTGATTGCATCTACACCGTCAGCGTGAGTCTTTCGCCGAGCCGGTCCAAAGTATCGGTGGGTTTCAATCCATGGAGCCCGCAGCCTCGCCGCCACAATCTCGCTTCGATTTGCGAGCGATACAACGGCGGCGGTCATGCAGTAGTCGGTGCGATTTCAAACCGCCCGGATCAGATCGAGTTTGCGCGCGAAACGGCTCGCGCAATTGCCGCGGAACTCCGCGGGTGATCTTCCGCTTTCATGCTTTTCACTCTCAAGACAGAAACGGCGTCGTTGCCGCACTCTGAAGGAGCGCCTGCGTGAGCTGGCAAGACGAAGTTGACGAAATAAACCGCCGAGTCGAACTTGCTAAGCAAATGGGCGGGCCGGCCAACGTCGAGCGTCAGCACACAAGCGGCAAGCTCACCGTTCGCGAACGCATCGAGCGCCTCGTCGATCCCGGATCATTTCATGAGATTGGCGCGCTTGCCGGCAAGGCGACTTACGAGGATGGCGAACTCGCGGCGTTCATACCTTCAAACTACGTCATCGGCACGGCGCGAATCGAAGGCCGCCGTGTTGTCGTGGGCGGAGATGACTTCACTGTGCGCGGCGGAGCGGCTGATGCGCGAATCGGCGACAAAGCGGGCTACGGCGAACGGCTCGCGCGCGAGTTGCGATTGCCGATCATTCGATTGGTCGATGGGACGGGAGGCGGCGGCAGCGTCAAGAGTCTCGAGACGATGGGGTACACCTACGTTCCGGCAAATCCGTCGTGGGACCTCGTCGTTGCGTTGATGTCCGAAGTACCCGTGATCGGCGCGTGTATGGGATCGGTTGCCGGCCTGGGCGCCGTCCGCGTTGTGCACTCGCATTTCTCGTTGATGGTAAAGGGAACAAGCCAGCTCTTCGTCGCGGGTCCTCCGGTGGTTGTGCGAGGTGTCGGCGAGAACGTCACCAAAGAAGAACTCGGAGGCGCGCACATCCATGCTCACGGAAGCGGCGCCGTTGACAACGAAGTCGCAAGCGAAGATGAAGCGTTCGCAGTGATTCGACGCTTCCTCTCTTATCTTCCATCGAATGTCTGGCAGGTTCCGCCCCGATCTGGAAATCCTGAAGATCGCGATGATCCTCTCCGACGCGAAGAGGAGTTGCTTTCGATAATCCCTCGCGACCGGCGCCGCTCGTACGACATTCGCCGGCTACTCGGCATGGTTTTGGATCGCGAATCATTTTTCGAGATCGGACGTTACTATGGCCGCCCGCTGGTTGCCGGGCTTGCGCGTTTGAATGGCTACCCGGTTGGCGTGTTGGCTTGTGATCCGCAGCAAGGCGGCGGCGCGATGAATGCGCCGGGCTGCGAGAAGATGACTCGCTTCGTCGATTTCTGTGACACGTTTCATCTGCCCGTGGTCAACTTCGTCGATCAACCTGGATTCCTGATCGGCACCGCGGCTGAGCGTGCGGGCACGGCGCGTTATGGAGTGAGAGCGATGGCCGCGGTTTATCAAGCAACCGTGCCCTGGGTCTCGATCATTTTACGCCGCGTGTTTGGCGTAGCGGGCGCCGCGCACGGCAACGCGCAGGGATTGAACTTGCGTTACGCGTGGCCGTCGGGTGATTGGGGTTCGCTGCCGATTGAAGGCGGCGTGATGGCGGCGTATCGCCGTGATATCGAAGCCTCGCCCGATCCCGAAGCACGCCGGCGCGAGATTGAAGCAATGTTGAATGAGCTGCGCTCACCGTTTCGAACCGCGGAAGCCTTCGGCGTTGAAGAGATCATCGATCCCCGCGATACGCGGCCGTTGTTGTGTGAGTGGGTGGAAACGGCTTATGAGGTGCTGCCTTCGGAACTCGGACCGAAACGCCGCGGTTGCCGGCCCTAGTTGGTCATCGCAGTATGTAACGTCTGTGCGAGCGCCCAATACGGCTTAGGCTCTGACGACATCCTTCAGAGACTTCCACGATTCGTGCAGCAACTCGTCAATCCTGGCCCAGTCGGCTTCGGTCACACCGCCGGACTCGGCTTTGGTGTCGCGAATCGTCATCGCTTCGGCTCTCAGTCGCGCGTGCTCGGCGAATCTCTCGGGCGGCATTTGATAAAGCTCGGATGAAAGATCGGCCAGGGCGCGGGCGAGATCGCCGGGCCCGTGCTCCGCGCGTTGCCGATGAATAATCCACCACTCCAGCTCCAGCCGCGCGGCGCGGTCAACATCGAAGTGTATGTCGCTCACCTTATGTATCGATGCATAGAAACTGATGAGGTAAGGGAGAGCCTTTTCATATTCCGCTCGGTTGTGACCCCCCTTGAACACGAAAGCGGCTCTGGCAGCCTGATACGCGACCGCGTTCGATCTGATAAACGGAAGGTTGTACTGCGTTCGAAGAAGCTCGGTCATCTGATTGTAGAGTTTCACTTGTTGCTTTGAATAATACGATCGCCACATAGCGGTCTCAATCCGCGCCACTTCATCAGGATCGAAGCTGCGCATCCGAGACGTGCGCGGGATGAAAAGATCGTAGGCGGCATACCCGATCGCGGCGACGAGCAACACGACGAGGATCTTCTTGAGCGAAAGCCGGCGCCTGATTGGTTTTCGCGAATCGGCCTCGCTTGATGCAGCTTGCTGTGTCTTCGCTGTGGTCATGATATGAGACTTGCGATACGAGGCCGGAGGCGGTTTTGGTTTCAAGCACCCAAAACATCCGCCAGTTCGCTCAGATTGCGAACCTCGTGAGTTGGCGATGGCCCGCCGGGATCTGGACGCTCGCCTTTGCGATTAACCCACACAACGGGTATTCCAAGAGCGGCACACGGAATGACATCGTGAAAATAACTCTGTGCGGCGTGAAGCAAACGCTTGCCCGAAAGGCGGGCGATCGCCTCATTGAAATGTGCGAATCCTGGTTTATAAGACCTGACTTGTTGCGCCGTGACTATCAAATCGAACTGGACGGTGAAATGGCGTCGTGTTGCCGTGAGGAGATCATCATCGACGTTCGAGAGAATCCCGAGTTGGAACTTGCGGGCCAGTCTCTCAAGCGCCGCGTTCGTGTCCGCGAACGGTTTCCACTCCGGCAAACTTTGAGCGAGAAAGCTCGCGCGCTCACTCGATATGTTCCATCCAAGCCGCGACCCAACGAGCCGCGCCGTTTCCCTCAGCACTTCGCGATAAGATAGATATGTCCCCGACTCGACCTTTGGTTCTTCGGCGCTGTAAGCCGCGATGATTTGATCGCCTTCGAGCGTGAGTCCGTCTTTTGCGGCTTCTGACTGGAAAGCGTTAACGATCCCGCCTTCCCAATCAATGAGGGTCCCGTAGCAATCAAACGTGATGATATCGAAATCGCTGCTTGTCATGAGTTGTGTTCGACCCGGGCGAGGGTGTTTGCTATTTCAACTCATCCTCTGAATAGATCGAGCTGGTGAGCGATGATTCATACTCGAAGAGTTCGGCGTCGGCGAAGAATCGGGGCACTTCCGCGCGCGCGGTTTCGATTGAGTCGGACGCGTGAACGAGATTTGCCTGGATGCTCATCGCCCAGTCACCGCGAATCGTTCCGGGCGCGGCTTCGCGAGCCTTGGTGATCCCGCACAAGCGCCGGGCGGTGTCCACGCAATCGAGACCTTCGAGACAAACCGCGATCACCGGCGTCGATTGCATGAATCGTTTCGTTCCGCCGAAAAACGGTTTGTCTGCCAGGTGACTGTAGTGCTCGTTCAAGAGCGCGTCGGTGAGCTTTAAGAATTTGATACCCGCAATCTTCAGACCTTTTTGTTCAAAGCGAGTGATTATGCTGCCGGCTAGTCCGCGCCCGATTGCGTCGGGCTTGATTAAGATCAGAGTCCTCTCCATATTATCTCCTTTTGCTCGACTTCAAGAACCAATGATGATAGCCGACGCGCCGAGGGGCGGACAAGCAACGCGAACCTAACTCCGATCGTCTATTATGCTCGTCGTTTCAGTGGAGAGTAGCGATGAACGAACGAATCAACGAAGCGGGATTCAAAGAGAAATCCGAGCACGCGATTCTCGAGATCGAACGCGCGTTTGGCGAGCTTGCTGAGCAACGTGACCTCGATGTGGAAGTCGAAGGCGGCGTGCTTACGGTGACGTTTGAAGAAGGCGAACCGGGCAAGTTCATACTGAGTCCGAATTCATCGGTACGCCAGATCTGGCTGTCGGCGCGAATGTCGAGTTTCAAGTTCGACTGGTCGGAGGCGAGCGGCGCGTTCATCCTCAGCGGCAGTGATGAATCGCTCAGGCAGGTAATCATTCGCCTGACTCGCGAGCAGTTGGGTGACGGCGCAGTGGAGATGTGAGTTGCAGCCTTGATGAAAAAGACTCGCAAGCGACGGCCGGTTGAGTTTGACATTCGCGGGGCTGAACGCGCGCTGCACAGACTAAGCCGGCACCAGTCGTTTGAAGCCCGCGCGGATTCGATTTCGCGATTGTTTCTAGGTCGGGCCTATTTGGAAAATCCCTTGGGCGGAGGACCCGATCAGCGTGAGATGTTCAGGTGTTCCTTCGATGAATTCGACTGCGTGACTTATGTCGAGATCGTGCTTGCGCTGGCGTGTTCGAAGACTGCATCTCGCTTCTCTCGGACGCTGCGCGATTTGAGATACCGGGAGGGGGCTTTGGACTGGTTTCGGCGAAATCATTTCATGACCGACTGGCTTCGAATAAATGCTGAGCGAGGAGTCCTGGCCGACATCACAACTGGACGCGAATCGATCGCAAAGACTCGCACGCTTAGCGGAGTTCCGGGGATTGGCCCGGAGCAAACAACCTTTCGCTGCTTTCCCAAGCGCAGCTTTGCGAAAGTCAGTTCACGCATTCAGACCGGTGACGTGATTATGTTCGTCTCAACCAAAAAGCACCTCGATGTGTTTCACGCGGGAATCCTGATTCGCCGTGGCAAACAGATTCTCCTTCGAAACGCCGCGCGATCGGCAGGCAAAGTGATCGAGCAGGAGCTGCGCGAGTTCCTGAGAGCAAATCGAATGAGCGGATTCATCCTGGCGAGGCCTGTATGCCGACCGTAACCGCAGCCCTTGTTTATGAAGGAGACTCATCGCGCTGGATGATCGACGCGCTGGCCGCGAGTTCGCTCGTGTCCGGAGTAATCCTTGTCGGCGAGGTTCACGAAACGGACGGCAGCGCGACCGGGAATCTCGAAACGCAAAATGTTCCGGGTGACTTTTTTAGCGGCAAAGTCGCTGCTCAGATACTCGATTCGCTGAGGAGCGACTACCTGTTGATTGTGTTTCCGGGTGAGCAGATTGAAACTGGTGCGAGAGCCGTCGAACGGATGGTTCAAGTGGCGGATGACTCCGGAGCCGGTCTGGTGTATTCGGACTCCAAGGATGAAACCACTGGCAAGCTCACGGATCACCCGCTTATCGACTATCAACTGGGCAGCATTCGCGACAGTTTTGATTTTGGTTCGATGATTTTGATTTCGAAGCGCGCGTTTGATCAGGCTGTCGCGAAGCACGGGCCTATCCCTGATAAGTTGCTATGGGCTGGCTGGTATGACCTTCGGCTCAAGCTCGCAATCGACTCTCAGGTCCTGCGAATACCAGAGCCGTTATATACTCGAGTACCCCGCGACCAGCGGGCGAGCGGCGAGCGTCAATTCGATTATGTCGACCCTCGCAAGCGCGACTATCAAGCCGAAATGGAAGACGTAGTCACCCAGCACTTGAAACGCATCGGGGCTTATCTGACGCCCGAGTTTGAAACTCGGCCTGTAATCGATCAGCGATTCCCGGTTCGAGCGAGCATCGTGATTCCCGTTCGCAATCGCGAGCGAACGATTAAAGACGCGGTGACGAGCGCGCTCTCACAGCTTTCGTCATTCGAATTCAACGTGATCGTCGTCGATAATCATTCGACGGATCGCACGACCGGGATTCTTGATGAGATTGCGGCAAGCGACAGGCGTTTGATTCATCTCAAACCCTTGCGAACGGACCTTGGCATCGGCGGTTGCTGGAACGAAGCGATTTACTCAGAGCATTGCGGGGAGTACGCGGTACAGTTGGATTCCGACGATCTGTACGCCGATCAAAGCACGCTTGCGAAAATCATTGCGAAATTCGATGAGGGCAACTTCGCGATGGTGATTGGGTCGTACACTATCGTCGACTTCGATCTGCGAGAGATTCCTCCCGGCTTGATCGATCATCGCGAGTGGACGCGCGAGAACGGCCGCAACAACGCGCTGCGGATCAGCGGGCTCGGGGCGCCCCGCGCGTTTTATGTTCCCGTGCTCAGGCAAATTGGGTTTCCAAACGCGAGCTACGGAGAGGACTATTCGGTGGCATTGAGAATCAGCCGGCATTATGAAATCGGCCGAATTTACGAATCGATTTATTATGCTCGGCGATGGGAAGGAAACTCGGATGCGGCGCTTCCGCTGGCGACTTCGAATCGCTACGATGCGTACAAGGATCATCTGCGAATGGTCGAGATTCTCGCTCGGCAGAAAATGAACTGGCATGAATTGGAATAAGGTAATAATCGACGACGACGAGCTACGCGCTTATCAGGCTGATGAAAGCGATGACAGTCTTGAATCCCGCGTAGCGGCGTTGATCGATCAACAACGCGCGACGTGGCCTCAGTTGACGGAGGGCTACGAAGCGTTCCGCCAGATCGAAACAAAGCGCGTCCGGCTCCAGGAATCCGAGGTCGTCGTTCAACATAACCCTCGACGGATTCGAAGCACCGCGGCGCAAGTTGATAAGAACTCGATCAATGCTCGCTCGTGTTTTTTATGCCCGGAAAATCTGCCGCCCGAAGAGAAGGGAATCGCGTACGGGGACGATCTCGTCATAACGTGCAATCCTTTTCCGATCCTTGATCAGCATCTTTCGATCATCCATCGCGAACACATTCCCCAGCGAATTCAGGGAAATGTCGAGTTGCTGCTGTCGCTGTCTGAGGACCTCGACTCGACCTATTTCGTTTTGTATAACGGCCCCGAATGCGGCGCGTCGGCTCCGGATCATCTTCACTTTCAGGCGTGCTCGCGGGAGCTGCTGCCAATCCAGGAGAATCTCTTCAAAGACGAGCCGGTGCTGGATGAGGACTGCTCATATTGCGATGAGACCGCGCGCAACACGTTCGAGTTGTTCACGCTCGGTGGCTGCGGACGCAGCGTGGTGGTGTTTCGCGGCGGCAATCGCGCTGAATTGGCGCAATGGATCTACCGAGTGATAATCGAACTCGCCGCGCAAGCCGATAAGGACGAGCCATTGATCAACATCATCTGTACGCACGACCCCAAGCTGTGGACGGTATATTTATTCCCTCGATCCAGGCATCGGCCTCGAAGCTTCTACGAGGAAGGTGAATCTCGCCTCGTCGTGAGCCCCGGCGCTATCGATATGGCCGGCGTTGTTGTTGTGCCCGAGAGCGAGCATTACGAAAGAATTGGAGAGAAGGAAGTCACTCAAATATTTTCTGAAGTGAGTATGAACGGCGAATTGGTTAACGAGTTGATTGATGATCTCTGTGCATTGCCCGACGCGGAGGCGCCCGAATGGTGACAATCGATCGAGAGCCAGTGATCCGAGTCGGCTTGTTGACGGGCGCGCGCCGGGTGTCATTCGATCTTGCCGGGAGCTTCGTGAATGATGACGGCGCCGCGATGCGGGCAGGTTCTTACACCGCGCGTGTAGAGCGAGGCACGGTAAAGCTCGAGGGCGCGGCCTCGCTTTCTGCGCAAAGCATCACGCTTGCGCCGGCTGGCTTTGATGAATGTGAGTTTATAGTGCGGGGAGTCACAATCGGGATCGGGTTTCATTGGGAGCGCGAAGAGTCACAAAAGTTCCAGGGGAAACTGACCATCATTTCTGAAGGCGATTCGCTGACGGTGATCAATGAGCTGCCGATCGAGGCTTACCTGGCAAGCGTTATCTCATCCGAGATGAGCGCATCGAGTCCGAGCGAGCTTCTCCGAGCGCACGCGATAGTTTCGCGAAGCTGGCTGCTGGCGTTCCTGATCGCAACAAACACCGCCGACGCTATTACGAAACCACTTCCGAGCCTCGCCACCGCCGATTCGGAGGAGCTGATTCGCTGGTATGGACGCGAGAGCCATCGCCGCTTCGACGTTTGTGCCGACGATCACTGTCAACGATATCAAGGTATCTCAAAAGCATTTTCCCAATCAGCATTCGACGCGGTGCGCGACACCGGCGGCAAACTTCTGATGTACGGCGAAGAGATTTGCGACACACGATACTCGAAGAGCTGCGGCGGCATGACGGAGAGTTACAGCTCGGTCTGGGAAGACCAGGACCAGCCGTATCTCAAGCCGATATACGACGGTCCCGGAAGCGAAGCGCCCGGCCATCGAATGCCGTTGTCAATCGAAGCAAATGCCGAAGATTGGATTACGGAGACGCCTCTCGCGTATTGCGCAATGCCCAGTGCCGAGTTACTAGGTTCGATCTTACCGGGCTTCGACCAGGAGACTCGCGACTTTTATCGCTGGCGTGTCGAGTATTCACAAGACGAATTGAGTGAGATCTTACATTCACGGTTGGGTGTGGACTTCGGGGGGATTCACTCATTGGTACCGCTCGAGCGCGGAGAATCCGGACGGATCATCAGACTGAAGATCAACGGCGAAAAGCGAACTCTCGTAATCGGCAAGGAACTCGAGATCCGTCGCGCGCTCTCGCGTTCACATTTGTACAGCTCGGCTTTCGTAGTGACATCGCAAGCGGGATCCGGGTCCAGGTATCCCTCGAGATTCACGCTGATCGGGGCGGGCTGGGGTCACGGGGTTGGACTGTGCCAGATTGGAGCGGCGGTTATGGCTGATCGCGGACACAGTCACGAAGAAATACTCGCTCATTATTTCCAGAACACCGAGGTCAAGAAACTCTACTGATCACGGAACATCCCAGTAACGCAGAGTGGGCCTTGCACACATCTGGGAAATTGCGATCCCACAAGCGAACACGATCAGATTCAAAACCTTGAAGTCCCAGGAAAGACAACTCGAGCGTGTAACACAAGATCAGTAGGAACGTAGAATCAAGCCCCGTCATTGCTTCACTTACTTGCGAGAGCGGAGTCCGCGAATCTTCAATCCTCAATCCCCAATTCTCAATTCTCCTCTGGCACGCGACTTGGCTAATGATCCGGCGTAACAACGCTCTAAGAATCCGCCTCTTCGACGGGCGTTACGAAGGGTGTTAGGTCTCAGGCTCTGGGCACACGGCCGAACGCCT
>UEXS01001083.1_pt1 | contig 10705 bp, 7 predicted proteins | sample 4301141 | NCBI WGS metagenome assembly UEXS01 (sample SAMEA4773178, study PRJEB27434) | metagenome | biome: 2259; feature: agricultural soil; material: soil | place: USA | collected 2014-09 | depth 0.25 m
ATCGGATTTATGAATTGATCAAGCGCGCCATCGCTCGCGGCAAGCACGTGGTCACCGCCAACAAGGAACTGATCGCGCGTCACGGCGCGGAAATCTTTGATCTTGCGCATCGCAACAACGTGACCGTTCTGTTTGAGGCGGCGGTCGGCGGAGGAATCCCGCTCATCTCGACTATCCAGCGAGGGCTTCAAGCCAATGAGATTTCGAGCGTCGCGGGAATTCTGAACGGTACGACCAACTACATATTGACTGCGATGGAGCAGCGCGGTCTGAGTTTCGAAGACGCGCTGGCCGAAGCGCAAAAGCTCGGCTTCGCTGAAGCCGATCCAACCAATGACGTGGAAGCCTTCGACGTTGCGTACAAGATCACCATTCTCGCGTCGCTCGCATTTGGGCAGTTTGTTGACTCGGCGGCGGTTGTCCGCCAGGGAATCACTCGCATCACGGATCTGGATATTGCGATGGCCGCCGAGTTCGGATATCGAATTAAGCTGATCGGGCTTGCGCGGCGAGGAAACGGATGTCTCGACGTGCGAGCACAGTCAATGCTGGTGCCGATTCATCATCCGCTTGCGTCGGTCGAAGGCGCGAACAACGCGATATTTATCAGCGGCAGCGCAGTCGGCGAGGTGATGCTTGTAGGGCCCGGCGCCGGGCAAATGCCCACCGCAAGCGCCGTCGTCGGAGACTTGATCAATCTCGCGAGCGCGCTCAGGCTGCCGGATTTCGCGCCGTATTTTCAACCGTCGATCGACTCGAGCGAGTCGGCGCTTTGTGAAATTGAAGACAGCGAGGGCACGTTCTACATTCGCCTCGAGACGAAAGACACACCGGGTGTGATTGGCAATCTAGGGCTCGCGCTCGGCGAACATCAAGTGAGTCTGCACAGTCTGCTGCAGCGCGGCGTTCAGCGTGAGGGGTCGGCGACAATAATCCTGCTCACGCATCGTACTCGCGAGGGCAATCTGAGACGCGCGATTGCGGCAATCGAGGCGCAACCGACAACGATCGAAGTGGGACTCGTGCTGCGAGTGTTTGAATGATGGCTCGGGGTTCCGGGTTCAGAGTTCAGGGTTCCGGGTTCAGGGTTCCGCGTTCTGGGTTCAGGTTTCTGAGGACTCGTTCTAATCTGCAGCGCGAACTCGCCGCCTCTGAATCTTAAACTCTGAACCCCGAACCCGGAACCCTGAACCGCTTTTATGATTATTCAGAAATTCGGCGGAACATCGGTCAAGTCGATCGCTCGAATCAGAAACGTTGCCCAGATCATTGCCGGAGCGGCGCGGAACGAATCAGTTGTCGTTGTTGTCTCAGCGATGGGCGACACGACGGACTATTTAAGTAAGCTCGCGCGCCAGGTGAGCGATTCGCCAAACCGCCGCGAACTCGATGTGCTGCTTGCCACAGGTGAGCAGATATCGGTCGCTCTTGTTGCAATGGCGCTGGGCGACCTCGGAATAAAAGCCGTCTCACTTACTGGAGCGCAACTCGGCATCACCACTGAAAGCATCCACACCGCTGCGCGCATCGTTGACATCGACACCGAGCGAATTCGCCGCAGCCTGAATGACGGGTTCGTTGTTGTAGCTGCGGGCTTTCAGGGGACAACATCCAAAGGCGAAGTGACAACGCTTGGCAGAGGCGGGTCTGATACGACGGCTGTCGCGCTGGCGGCGGCGCTTGGCGCATCAGCATGCGATATCTTCACTGATGTGAACGGAGTGTACACGGCCGATCCGAACATCGTGCCGACTGCGAGACTGCTGAAAGAGATCGCGTATGAAGAAATGCTCGAGATGGCGCGCGTCGGGGCTCAGGTATTACATCCGCGTGCGGTGGAGTTGGCGCGCAAGCACCGGATTCCGCTTCGCGTTCGGAACACGTTTGATCCGAACCACGAAGGGACGATTCTCAAGGGAGCTGACGATATGGAAATAGGCCGGGCTGTGAGCGGCGTGACCGTGGACAGAGATCAGGCGCGCCTGGTGATTCTGAAAGTTCCCGATCGTCCCGGGATCGCGGGCGAGATTTTCGGCGCCCTTGCTGATCGTGGCGTGAACGTCGATATGATCATCCAGGCGTTTCACGAAGCCAGCGTGGTGAACGACATAACGTTCACCGTCAAACGCAGCGACCTGGCGGCTGCTCGCGCGGCTCTCGATCAAGTGGCGGCCAATATCGGTGCCGAAGGAGTGCTGGCGGACGAAGACGCGGCGAAAGTGAGCATCGTTGGAGCGGGCTTGATGGATCAACCCGATGTCGCTGCCAGAATGTTTTCGGCGTTGGGTCAGGCGGGCATCAACATCAAGATGATCTCGACATCTGAGATTCGAATAAGCTGTGTGATCGGTGACAACGACGCCGAACTCGCGGTCCGCATCGTGCACGATTTGTTTCACCTTGATGACGATGCCTAGTTGTTCAACGTGGACAGCAAAATAAATGAAACGGTCGTTACGAGTGGAGATGGATATCGCCGATTTGAACGCTAGCGAAATGCCTGGTACACGTCGCTAAAATGAAGACTATGCTCCCAACAACGCTGTCCTTCCTCGTCGTGTTTTCTTCGACGATCTACGGACAAGGGCATCAGCCGCGAGAGACTGGTCAGCAAACCGGCAACGTCGTTCGCATCGGCACCGATCTCTTTCAAACCGGCGTTATGGTTTTCGACCGGCAGGGTCGCTTTGTCGATGGCTTGAAGCGCGAGCAGTTCGAGCTGCGAGTTGACGGTAAGCCTCAGCAGATTTCCTTTTTCGATATCGTCGCCGCCGGCACGCCGGAGGAAGAATCAAAACTGGCAACGGTGCGCGGCGAGACGAAGAAACCGCTCAACAACCGCGTCGCCTTAGGGCCGGAAGAAATTGGGCGCACGATCTTCTTCTTCGTCGACGATCTTCATTTGTCCGCGGACAGCGTTATGAGCACTCGGCGACTCTTGCTGCGCTGGATCGATAAGGAGATGGGCATCAGAGATCGCGCCGGCATCATAGCCGCGAGCGGCGCCGTCGGATTCCTCCAACAACTAAGCGATAACAAGGCGGTCCTCCGCGCGGCGGTGGCGCGTCTCAGCTTTCGCAATTCGCAAGTGGAGGACATCGAGCGCCCGGCGATGAATGAGTTCCAGGCTCTGGCTATCGAGAAGAACGATCCGAATATGGTCGCCTACTTTCTGGACGCGACCGTTAGAGAGAATCCAATGTTCAGCGGCCGGGCTGTGAACAGGGAGGCCGTTGAAAGTCATTTCAGACGCAGGGCGGCGTCCATCGCGCGGCAGTCGGCCGGTATAACGACTCGCATGCTGTCGACGCTTCACGGCCTCCTTCGCTCGTCCGCTCAACTGACCGGAAGCAAGCTGGTCTTCTTCATTTCCGACGGATTCTTCCTTCAAACCACCGTCTCGGACGCCTTGGAGAACCTGCGCCGAGTGACGGACGCCGCGGCACACGCCGGAATCGTCATCTACACGGTGGACGCGCGAGGCCTGGTCGTAGGTTTGCCGGAGGCCCGAAGCAGCGCCTCGGCGGATCGAACCGGCGCGCTCGCCCGAGCAAGCGGAGGGCAGTTGTTCGATTCGCAGGACGGGCTCAACGCGTTGGCGGCGGACACCGGCGGGCGCGCCATACGAGACACCAACGCGCTCGATGCAGCGGTCCGCAAAGTTCTCGACGAGACTTCTCAGTACTATATACTTGCGTGGCATTCGCAAGCCGCCAGGCGAGACAATGCGTCCTTCCGGCGCATCGAAGTTAGCATCGCGGGCCGTCCCGATCTGACCGTGCGCGCCAAGCGTGGATTCTACGAAGCACCCAACAATAGATTTGTGAGCAAGCCAGGAGCTCAAAAGAAGCCGGCCGAAGAATTGATCGACGCGGTCAAGTCTAGTTATCCCGGCAACGCGTTAGGCGCTTCTCTCGATCTCGGCTACTTGTATTCGCCTGACAAAGGTCCGCTGCTTGCGGTTTCTCTCAGAGTCGCAGGCGCCGCGCTTCAAGGCGGGAACGCGGACGGCCAAGTCGGGAGTGAAGTCGATGTGTTCGGCCTTGTCCTCGATGACCAGGGCCGGAACGCATCAACCTTCAAGCAAACACTTCAGGTAGCTTCGAGTTCCGAGAGCCCCGCTAACAGCAGTCCGGCGGATGTGGGCTACAGGGATGTAATCCCGCTCGCGTCGGGACTGTACCAGGTCCGTGCTGCAGCGCGCGACGCGAGCGGGCGCATTGGCGGGGCGCACCAATGGATCGAAATTCCTGAGTTCCAAGCCGGGCGTTTGGCTCTGAGCAGTGTTTTCGTTTGGGAGCGAACGGTCGGAGACCTGACGGCTAATGAACAGCCTGGCGCTGCGGCGGCGCCAAAGATGGACCGGCAGTTCGCGCCAACCTCACAATTGCGCTTCATGATCATGATCTACAATGCGGCCGATCCAGCGAATGGCTCGGATCCGGACATCGAGATTAAGACGCGAGTTCTTCGCGACAATAAACCGGTTGTGTCGTCGCCTGCGCGAAAGGTGAGCACGACCGGCCTCAAGTCGCTTGGGCAGATACCATACGGCGGTGAGTTCTCGCTGGAGGGAATGGCGGCAGGCGTTTACATCATCGAAGTGACGGTGACGGATAGAGCTACGAACGCCATTCAACGCTCGAGTTTCGAAATCAAGTAAATAGCTGCGACGAATGCCTTCGGGCCTCGGGTGAGCCGGGGTCAAACATCAAGATGATCTCCTCATCAGAGATTCGAAAAAGCTGTGTGGTGAGCGAGGCGCTCAGTCAGCGTCGTACACGATTTGTCCCACCTCGATGAAGCGGATGGCGATCAGTTGACACTCATATTGCGAAATGGTAACAAGAGTCAGGCTTTCTGCGGAGGTCCCAGATGAACGACGACGATCCGACGCGGAATCTGCCGGATGATTCCGACCGAACAACTCAACCGAGCATAACCGCGCTGTTTGAACTAGTGCGCGAGGTAAAGCAAGCGGTGGATAGACTCGACCACCGCCTGGATGAAACCAACGCTCGCATTACTGAGACGAGCGTTCGCATTGATGAACTAGACTCGCGAATGACCCGTGAAATCGCCGACCTTCGAAAGAGCGTCGTCGAAGGCTTCAGGGACCTGTCTCGCAAGATCAACATCCAGAATAGGAACATCTTGCAAAGCGAGGCGGATCAGGAAGCGCTGCTGGAGCGAATCGAAGAATTGGAATCGAAGGCCTCGTAAAGAACAACCGAATTTATCTCGCCGCGTCCTCTCGCTACATTCGCATTTAATCGATCATCAGATTCAGAAACCCACATGATTTTCGGCGCTTGGCCAGGCCGGCATCAACATCAAGATGATATCGACATCCGAGATTCGAATAAGCTGCGCGGTGAGCGATCAGGACGCCGAGCGCGCGGTCTGCCTGGTGCACGATCTATTCCATCTGCCCAAATAAAAAAGCTGCGGCGTGGAATCGCCGGCAGGCTGATTCGAGTTTCAAACGCAACACGCACCCACCGCTCTCACTGATTGCATTCCTGATAGCCGTCTCTTGCAGTTGTCTTCGGGCACCAGGTCGACATACTGACAATGTATGCGTCGGCCCGCCGCGATTTGGCTTTCAAGAGGATCTGTTCCGCCAGTGACCTGCTATCGGCGATTGCAACGCTGCGGTATGACTTCTGCCGAAAGTAAATCGACGCGTTAGGGATTCCGAATTTTGTAGTGGCAATCTCAACCTCACGCTTGGCCTCCTCAGGCGTGGTATCGCCGCCAAAGACAACTCCCCAGGTCGAAATCGTATCGGCGTCGTTCTGGACTTGTTCGACAACCTGAGCGTTCGAGGCGATGGCGTTGTTGACCGTTGTCTCGACCTCGGCTGACGAAATGTCCAACCGCTTGTTATTCGCCGCGAGCCGCGTCAATTGGGTTTTGATTTCGGGATCCGTCACCGTCGGCTCTAACTTTGTGAGCAGACCCGACATCTCGTCATTCTGTTCTTGAAGGTCGTTGATCGTTGCTCGGGCCTCTTTGAGACTTTCATCAGCCCTCTCAAGTTTAGGCTTCCACTTGAGGCCGGCAAAGCTCCCCTCCTCAAACCCCGCATTACTCAAAAGCGAGCCGACGGTACTGGGAAAGATCAGAAGCAGCAGCGCAAAGACGAATAGCGCCGAGTCTCTGAGCAATGCGACAACATCCTTCCCGGTGCTTAAGACTCTCCCAATCGACATGCGGTTGCTCGTATCAGCACTCTCATCGTCGTCGGTCATGTTCTCCCTCCAATCTCATCTGAGTTATCGAGAAACGGGCTACGTTGGGGACAAACTATGTTCCAAGACTACGATTGTGATCAAGCCCTCGAGACTCGAATTTGATAGCGCCAGGAGACTTCTTTTCGGCCGATCGGCGCGGATCGCATCCGAATCCGGGTCGCTGACACAGACGACTCTAAGCCGCGACTCTTCCTTGCAGCGCGATTGACATCGAACCAGCGGTACGATAAACGTTCGCATTCGATCGATCGTCGATTCAGAATCTCACAGGAGTAATCTCTATGAAGCTCGCCTTCAGGCAAATCTCTCTCGCGCTCATCGTGTGCGCGATTAGCGGCGCGTCCATCGCACAGGCGCAACAAGGCATGGTCGCCGAGAATCCGACCGACCTCCTTCGAAACGGCGACAAGGTGATCAAGATCAACGAAGCCATCAGCATGGTTCAGGGTTTCGGCAATACGTTTATGGTCAAGACCAGCGAAGGTAACGTCATCATCGACACTTCGATCGCGTTGCACGCACGCAGGCATCACGAGTTGCTGACCGCTGATAACAAAGCCCCGATCAAGTGCATCATTCTCACTCACGGACACGGCGATCACACCGGCGGAGTGCCGCTTTGGAAACAAGCGAACACACAGATCATCGCTCAAAAGAACCACGTCGAATTTATGAATTACCAGACGCGGCTTGCGTCCTTTTATGCAAATCGAAACGCGGCGCAGTTCGGTTTGAACATACCGGAGCCTGGCACGTGGGCGGGAAACTACGGCGCGAAGATCGCAGCTACAATTCTCTTCGATGATAAGTACGAGTTTTCGCTTGGCGGCGTGAAGTTCGAAGTCTACAGCTCGCCAAGCGAGACATACGATCACCTGATGGTATGGGTGCCGCAGTACAAAGCGATATTCACCGGCGACGTTTACTACGAATCGTTTCCTAATATTTACACGCTGCGTGGAACCGAGCCTCGATGGGCGCTCGACTACGTCAATTCACTGAATAAGGCTTTGGCATTCAAACCCGAATTCGTGCTGCCGAGCCACGGGCTGCCAATAAAGGGCAACGAAGATGCGACGCGGCGGCTTACGCGCTCGCGCGACGCGATTCAATATGTTCACGACGAAGTCGTCAAAGGGATGAACGCAGGCAAAGACGTTTACACGCTGATGCGTGAAATCAAGCTGCCGCCGTCGCTTGACGTAGGAGAGAGCTACGGAAAATTGAGCTGGTCGATCCGCGGAATCTACGAAGGGTACGTCGGTTGGTTTGATCTCAACCCGGTGACGATGTACGAGACGCCGGCGGCTTCGGTCTATCCCGATCTCGTAAAGCTTGCGGGCGGTCCTGATGCCGTTGCGGCGCTTGCGATCGAGCGCGCGAATGGTGGAGATGCCGTAGGCGCCTTGCACCTGACCGATATTGCATTGGCGGCCGACGCCAAACACAGGAAGTCGCTTGAAGCAAGACTCCAGGCGCTTGAGATACTTCGCGGCCGCTGCAAGAATACCAATGAGCGAGGCTGGCTGGACTACGGGATTAAGACAACAAAGGCCAGGCTTGGCGAAAAATAAGATTCCGCGGCGACAGGAAACTCACTCGGAGGCATCTCACTAGTCAATTTTCTTATGAAACTAGCGGCAATTGATATCGGATCCAATTCGATCCACCTGGTGATCGTGCGAGCGGTCAAGGGCCAGCGTCCCGAGATAATCGATCGCGAAAAAGAGATGGTCAGGCTTGGCTCGGGAACTCTTCGCGAGCACCGCCTGTCCAGGCAAACCATCGACCGCGCGATAACGACGCTGCGGCGATTCAAAAAAATGGCCGAGCATAACGGCGCCGATCCGATCATCACAACGGCGACGGCAGCCGTGCGGGAATCTCGCAACTCCGGCGCCTTTATCGATCAGGTACGCAAGGAAGTCGGGCTCGGCGTCCAGGTATTGCCCGGAGTCGAGGAGGCGCGTCTTATCGCGCTCGCTGTTTCCGAAGTGACCGAATTCAACGGCCGGCGCGCACTCATTATCGACATTGGCGGAGGGTCAACCGAGTTCATCATAACCAGCGGCGGTGATCCCGAGCTGCTTCTCTCGCTGCGGGTTGGCGCTGTGCGGCTCACCGAGAAGTTCATAACGACTGATCCGATTTCGGCCGAGCAGCGTGACCGGCTTATCGCAAACATAAGAACCGACTTCACCCGGGCGGCCGACGAGATTCGGGCGGCTGGTTACGATTTTGTCATTGGAACCTCCGGCACGGTTTTGAACATGGTCGCCGCGGCGTCTACGACCGGCCGCAAACCGCCAGATGAGAACTTGTTGGATGTTGAGTCATTCAGCGAGACCGTGACTCTCGACCAAATCAAGCGGCTGAATCGGCGGCTGGGCAAAATGAAGCTGCGCCAGCGCAAGCGCGTTCTCGGGATTGAGAAGCCGCGCGCCGACATTATCATCGCAGGAGGATTGCTGCTCGAAAACATTCTGTCCGATCTCGAAGCTGACGAGATAACGAGTTGCGACTGGTCACTTAGAGAAGGGGTGATCCTCGACTACCTCAAGAGAAAGCGCGAACTTCGGTTCGGCGCCGAAATTTCGCGAGGACCGGCGCTTGTTGTAGCCGGCGCCGAAGACAAACTGCTGTATCCGGTCACCGACGATTCCGGGCTCGACGTCCGGGCGCGCTCGGTGCTGTCGGTGGCTCGGCGGTATGGTTACGATGTCGAGCATTCGCATCACGTCGCGAGACTGGCGACGCAGATATTCGAGGACACAAAAGAGCTGCACGACCTTACCGAACAGGACCGCAAGCTCTTGCAGCACGCGTCGATTCTCCACGACATCGGTTATCACATCGCGCACAACAATCATCACCGGCACGGTCTTTATTTGATAAAGAACTCGGAGATGCCCGGTTTCACCGGCGACGAGATCGCGATGATGGCGGCTGTTGTGAGGTATCATCGCGGATCCTTGCCGACGAAGGCGACCGATAAGCGATCCCGGCGCGAGCACGAGGACTATTACTCGTTTGATCGCAGGCAGCGAGAGAAGTTGTTACAGCTCGCCGCTATTTTGCAGATCGCCGATGGGCTGGACCGCTCGCATCGTCAGTCGATCAGTGAGGTGCAGTGTAACGTCGCGGACGGAGTAGTTACGATCGTTGCGACCCCGGCTGATGAATGTGAGCTCGAGTTGTGGTCAGCCCAGCGCAAGTCTTCCTGGTTCGCGGATATTTTCGGCGTTGAGCTCCAAATCGATAAGGCGCCCTCAGCGCCAGCCATTCGAGAGAACGCCGCGACTCTTTCGCGATAGACGACTCGCGTGTGGCAGCGACTCATGTTATGGGTTAACAATCATTCGGGTTAGAGACCCTTTAGAATTGCATTCACAATGCTGGTCTAAAGCTCTGTCAACGCTGCAACTTTCTCGTCGGCGCGCTCATTGACACCATCGCGCGCTTTTGCATAACATAAGGCTGCGCGAGTTCATATCGACCTGTGGACAGAGCCGGCCTCGCGCGGAAGTTCGAGCAAGGGGCATGGGAAATGACAAAGGCCGATCTCGCGCGGATGGTGTCGGAACGCCACGGCGGGCTTACTAATCGCGACGCATTACTTCTCGTTGATAAGTTATTTGAAATCGTCAAGCGCCATCTTCAAAACGGTGACAGCATTCACATAGTCGGTTTCGGCACTCTCGAAATAGTGAATCGCAAACCGAGGCGCGGGCGAAATCCCATCAGCGGCGAGCCGATCCAGCTTCAGGGGCACAGAGCGCTGGTCTTCCGACCATCACGTTCGATCCGGTCGGTCTAAAGTAGCCGCTAACGAGTGCCGACGTAAATTATGGAATCCGCTTCGAGAATTCCGGAAAAATTATTCTTCAGGATCGGAGAGGTGTGCGACTTGATTAAGGTTCAGCCTCACGTGCTCCGATATTGGGAGACTGAATTCCCGATGCTCGCGCCGCAAAAGAACCGCGCCGGCCAGCGCGTCTATCGCCGAAAAGACGTCGAGATGGTGTTTCGTATTCGCGACTTGTTGTACGAAGAAAAATTCACCATAGCCGGCGCCAAGAAGAGGCTGATGGATGAATCCCGAAGCGGGTCGGTGCGCGCAAAGCTGGGCGAAGCGCTCTCGGCTGACCCGCCTGACTCGCCCGGCCAGCAACCTGGTACCCCCGATCCATCACCCGCCGACCAATCACCTCCACCACAAACTCGCCGCGTGTTGCGTCTGATCAAGAGCGATCTTGAGGATTTATTGACACGCCTAAACACGGATGCTAGCATCAACCGTTGAACGCGCCGACGACAAAGGCGACTGTGAACGGGACGTGGCGCAGCCTGGTAGCGCGCTTCCTTGGGGTGGAAGAGGTCGCTGGTTCGAATCCAGTCGTCCCGATTAGAATCCCAGCCCAGGACGAAAAGATCTAAGATAGAAGCTC
>UEXS01000456.1_pt1 | contig 10341 bp, 4 predicted proteins | sample 4301141 | NCBI WGS metagenome assembly UEXS01 (sample SAMEA4773178, study PRJEB27434) | metagenome | biome: 2259; feature: agricultural soil; material: soil | place: USA | collected 2014-09 | depth 0.25 m
CCCTGACAACAGTTGTTCATCGGATTGTCGGCATCGGCGCGCATCCAGAAATCGAGCGTCACCTGGCTTGTCATATCGAGATTCGGCGCTTTCGGAACCTTGACGAAGTCATCGATGCCGTCGAATTTGAAGGCTTGCCCCACAACTCCCGCCGCGAACGTGGCGCCGTTCATCAACTGTCCGGGGTTATCGTCCTTGATGTCGCTTGCATTCCCGTCACCGGGCCACCAACTGACAAGATTCGCGGGCGGCGCCACGCATCCTCCCATCGGCACGAATATGAAGTCGTCATAGGCAACATCATCACCATCGTTTGCGCCTTCTTCGATGCGGATCTTCGCTATGGGCCGGTCGGCGGAAACCATGCCGATGAACCCGCGAAACGAAGAGAAGTTTGGGGGCAAGGCTTCTTGCCGGATCACCGCGCCGTTCGAGTCAAGAAACTCGACGAACTCGCCGGGGTTCTGTGATCCGTTATCGACAAGAGTGAAGCCGGCGGCGATTACCGGCGGGTTGAATGTGACAACTAGATCGTCGTTCGTGTCCGAGCCACCCTCAAAAGGAAAGTTGTTCACTGATAGCGAATTGCTCGCGTTCCAAAAGAGACCGCCAGGCGCTATGAACAACGGGTCTCCGTTTGGATTTGAAAACGTGATGCCCTGTCCAGCATAGAAACCACCGTTGAACTGAGAGCGTCCAACCGTGCTGTTATTGACCGGGCTCGCATCGATGTCCTCAAAGTTGATGATGGTCGCCGTCCCAAGTCCTGTGATCGCGGTTTGAAAGGCGCTCGGGTCTGTGAAAACCATCGCCGCCGCCACGGATATCAGCGTGCCACCCGCGGATGCAATGAGTACGATCGTCAGCAAAACCAGTCTCAGCCGCCGGGTGATCGAGGTCGATAGTACTTTGTCGTTTTTCATCGGAGCACTCCTTTCCTGTCGCGTCATGCCGCGCTTTTTCTGTCACGCTTTTTGTGATGACAACATTTCAACGGCGAATCTCACGGCCGCCGATGTCGCAAGTTACTTACCGGCCGAAGCTCGTTTCACCGAGGCTGGAAAATCTCAAACGAGCGATTGGCGTCCATCGTCCCGAATGCGTCTGTAATGGTCGTCGGACCCATCATTCCGGTAACACCGCCTTCAGCGTGCGGCCCGTTCTGATGGAACGTATCCCTAAAAGCGACGCCGGGATTTCCAACTGTTCTACCGTTGAAAACAGAGGTGTCGACAAGATTGCCGATCGTATCGGCGCTCCAGTCAAGATCGATTCCATAATTCACGAGGGGCCCGACTTCCGCGTTGTTGAACGCGTTCCCGCTCGTGTTCAAGACAGTGCTCAAGGAAGCCGAAGCCAGGCCGGGAGCAAGAACAAAGTCGGCGCTGGGAATCGGGCCGGCCAATCGATGGATTGTGCGGTTCTGAAAAACGTTTGGTACTTCGAAGGCGTTGATTACGAGGTTCGTGTTGCCGGAAGAAACATCGCGAAAAACGTTGAGCTGGACGCGGGGATATATCGTCCCGTTGATGTCGACGTTGAACATGACGGCGAATGCGAATTCGCCTTTGCCTCGAAACACATCGGGAGCATCCGCGCTCGACGATTTCAACATCGCACCTGAGACGAGCAGTCCGGCCATCAGCGATGCAATCAACAGGCGATTCATGACACAAGTACGTCTTTGCTGTTTCATTTCTCAGACTCCTTTCTTCATTGCGAATCGAACATGCGTGAAGCGAGCATGCATGAGTGCTAATCGAAACATGGTTTCCGATGGCTTTCGCGGACACTTTGATGGTCACAACGTCACTGGTTCGCTAAACCTCTTGTAAGCGGGTCCCACTGAGGCTCATCTTTTTGCGGTCACTTCAAATCATCTTCGATCAAAGCACGCGCGACGATTAGCGTCGTTGGTTTCATTACAACCAACGTGCCGCCGGCGATCCGCTTGATTGAACTGACGATATGCCGTTTTGACGAATGGACTTAGTTGAGGACTAACTCTGACGTAGTGGGCAGATGGGCGTAGCCGTAAGCGCTACACAAGCGTTCATTGTTTCTGGTGAGGTTAAATCGAGTTGCGGATAAGAGTTGCGGCCATGGAATCGCGGCCGCAACTATTCAGGCGTTGATGTTTCGATGTAGCAGCGAGTGTTACGGTATCCAGGAAGCGCGCGGTCCGTCACTCCCCGGAATCGGTTCGCTTCAGCATTCGGTGTAGAGTAATGCGATGAAGTCCCATTCGAGCCGCGGCCTCGGTAAGATTTCCTCCGCTTTCCTCAATCACGCGTGTGATCAGGTTCCGCTCCACCTCCACGAGGGCTTGCCTGATTTTGCGTTTACGGCGGCGCAGTTCGTCCAGGTCCCTGACCGGCGTTTCCAAAATGCGATAGAGCGGTTCCTGCTCGAGGCTCACTCTGGGCGCCGCCGTTCTTAGGATCTCGGACGGAAGATCGCCGATTCGCACCACGTCATCGGCCGCCAGGGCAACCAGCCGGTGGACTAGATTCTCAAGCTCGCGGACGTTGCCCGGAAAACTGTACTCCTTCAGCCATTCATATACCTCGGGTTCCATCCGAACATTCTTTCCATAGACTCCGACGAACTTTTCCAAAAAGAAATCGATCAGCAACGGGATGTCGCGTTTGCGTTCGCGCAAGGCCGGCATGAGAACCGGGATCACGTTCAATCGATAATACAGAGCTTCTTGAAACTTCTCTCGTTCCGTAAGCGCCTTCAGGTCCTTGCTGGTTGCGGCAACCACGCGCACATCAACCTTGATGGTCTTGTTGCCACCCAGACGATCGAATTCGTTCGATTGCAGAAAGCGCAGCAATTTCGCCTGAAGAGAAAACGCAAGCTCGCTCACTTCATCCAGAAATACAGTGCCGCCGTCGCCCTGTTCAATGCGCCCGACATATCGCCCGTTCGCTCCAGTGAAAGAGCCTTTCTCGTGTCCGAACAACTCGGATTCAAGAAGATTATCCGGTATCGCGGCACAATTGATCGCGATGAAGGGACGATCCCGGCGCGCGCTTTGGTAGTGAAGCGCTCGGGCAACCAACTCTTTTCCGGTTCCGCTCTCGCCTTCAATGAGCACCGTGGCCGGCGAATCGGCGAGACGGCGAACGGTTTCCAGCAACTCGAGAATTTTCGGATCGCTTCCGATGATCTCCTTTGAGGCTTTGGTCTCATCGAAAAACACCCGGCTCTCGCGTTGGAACATTGCGGGCAGTAGGTGCGCGTGCCGGAGATAGAAGACGGCGAACTCCGCGATAATCTGCAACAGGCCGGTATCGCGCCGGTCGAACGCACAGGGTCGTGAGTTGTTTTCCAGATAGAGGGCGCCAATGGTGCGGCCCTCCTGTTTGAGAGGGGCAGCGACGATGGACTTAAGCTCGAACTTGATGACGCTGACTTCCCCTGAGTAAGACGGATCTTCGGATGCATCTTCCAGAAAAACCGACCGGCCGCGTTGAAGCACGTCTCTCAGAAGCGTGCGGCTGAAATCATATTCTTCGAGCGACAGATTTCTGGTTTGAAAATTACGCGCGGCAACCACTTCGGCTTCGGTGGATTCGGGAACATAAAACAAAACGAAGCCGCGCTCCGCTCCGGTTGCCTGGATCAACGAATCAAGAAGGGCTCCGCAAAAGACGTTCAGAGAGGAGGCCCTTCCACGAATCAAGTTCATCAACACGACGGCAGCCCGGCTGTCGATCAGATGATTCCCGAGCGCCTCTACCTCGTGTTCAATCTTCGCCAGATAATCGCGCCTTGTCAGTTCATTCAAGACGCCAATGCGTTCGCCGAGCGATTTTAGTTTCGCATTGACACCCAGCAACCGCTTATCGGCTGTCTCTCCTTGAATAAGTTTGACCGAATCCATTAACGCAGATATCAGCGCCCGATCGGCCGCCTCTTCCCGCTCGAGTAGCAAGGTGAGAGACTGGGTGAGGCTTTTTATTCGATTCGCGTCAGATTTCATGGCGTGTACGCTACAGGACGCATGGCCGAGTCGCGCCCTGTAGATGTGAAATGCTCAATCCAGCCGAAAGCCCCAGAGCCCCCGGTGCCGGGTGAAAACGCGAACTGACTCTTGTTCCCCACACGCAAGCCGCTTCCCATCCGTTGAGAAGGCAACCGATAGAACCGGGGCGGCGTGTATGCCGATGTGACTGATGAGCCGGCGGTCTTCAATATCCCACACTGAGATCATTTTATCGTCGCCGCACGATGCGACTTCACGGCCGTCGGGTGAGATCGCGATGGATTTTATGCGGGCTTCGTGACGTCCGAGCAAAGCAATTTCGCGCAGCGGCGAAACCTCCCACAAACGCACGGCCCCTTCGTCGTCGCCGGTAATCAACCGATTGCCGCCGGGCTCAAAGCTCAAAGTTATCAGCGCCGCCGCGCTGCGCTGGACGTAACCGATCAGTTGCCACGTTTCAACATCCCACAAGAGCAGATATCCCTGATCCGTGGCGCAAGCCAGCCGGCGGCTATCCGGCGAGAATGCGACCCCGTATGTCGCACCCCACGGGACTTGATGCGACCCCGATAATTCTCCAAAGTCCAGAATCTGCCGAGGGATTGATAGATCATAAACACCGTGAGTACAGGCAAGGTAGCGTTCATCCGGCGAAAACGCGATGCAGTAGGTGGACTGCCAATGTTTGCCCAGGTGCAGATATCGAGTCGCCCACTTTCGTTTTCGCTCGGCCACATCCCAAATGAAAATGTTTGAATCCATATCGGCGGACGCCAGTGACTTCCCGTCGGGTGAAAACGCGACTGCCGTCACGCGATCGGTGTGGCCGCTCAGTATCGCTTCCTTCTTGTTATTGAGCAGGTCCCAGATGATGATCGAACGATCTTCGCCGGCCGAAGCAAGATGGCTTCCGTCGGGCGAAAATACGGTTGAGTGTATTGATGCGCTGTGGCCGTTGAAGCTGGCTGCAAGCTCTCGCTCGGCCACGCTCCACACCAGGACTGCTCCGTCGTCATGCGTCGAGACGAGCCAACGCCCATCCGGCGAGAAGGCCAGGCCCCAAACCTGTGCGGTGTACTTCATACGCACCAGCTTCGTTTGAGTAGACGCATCCCACAGCACGATGTCTTCAGCCGCGGAAGCAACCAGTCGTTCGTCTGGAGAAATGGCTACCGCGCGCCCATGGTAATGGTGCATACGCTGAGTGCTTATCATGGTAGCCCGTCCTTCGCTCCACATTCGCGAAGCTTCGTAAAAGCTCACGGCTCCGCTGGGGTCTATGCCGGCCACGAAACGCTGGTCCCGCGAAATTGCGCAAAAGCCCGACTGCGGATCAAGCTCCCCAATTCGCTTTTGCGTCTGCAGATCCCAAACCTCAGCCCCTATCAAGAGTTGCTTTCCGCTCGCTGACCAATTCAAATCACCCCACATCATCGAAGGCGGCAGTTCGCAGGCTTTTTCCCAGGTCCTTGTATCCCAGACTATTGTTCGCCCGCCTGGCGCCCCTGAGATCGAGGCGAGCCAGCGTCCGTCCCTCGAAAAAGAAACAACCTCAACCGTCGAAGAGTGGCCGTGCAGGACAGTTGTCTTTTCAAGACGCGCGGTATCCCAGACCTCGACCGTATTTTCCGGGCCCGGCGCCGCGAAGCATTTTCCGTCCGGCGAAAAGGCCACGGAGTTGACCCAGCCGCCGTTATCGGCGAGAGTCGCCAGCCGTTGTCGTGTTGCAAAGTCCCACACGATCATTCGCCCGTCTTCCCCGCAAGTGACCAGCAGGCGTCCATCGGGCGAGAAGACCGCCTTTCGCGCCGCGGCGGTGTGCCCATCCCTCAATCGAATGCCGTCCCACTCTTCGGTCACCGACAGAGCCGCAGCCGCCACAACCGTGACAGCGGAGAGTAGGACAACCACGGCGGCGGATCTAAGCAAGCCCCTCCGCGCGCTTCTCTTAAGGAATTCCCGTTCGCGCTCGCCGAGTTGTAAGTCCGAATGCCGCTTGATAAACCACAGCTTGCTGACCGGGACACGAGCGCGCTTGTCCAACGAGTAGTTGGCCAGGTATTGCCTGAGCAACCGATTCGCGCGTTGGGTGGCATCCATTACGCGGCCAGTGATTCGATTGATTCTGTCTATGAGATATTCGTGCATCAATTCATAGCGCCATGGCTCGTCTTCCTGGATCTCTCGAATCAGCCGCATTTCGACAAACGGGCGCAGCAGCCGCTCGACCGAATTCAGGCCGCGTTGTGTTCGCATGCAAATCTGCTCGACCGTTAGCGTGAGCCGTGTGTTCTCTTCGGAGATAAGGCTCCGCAATAGGAGCCTCGTCCCATCCGTATCGCCCGATGCCTGAATCACGTCTTCCAAAAATCCGTGAACCAGCGGCTCCTTACCGCCTGCGCGCTTGTATGCCTGCCGCGTATAGATTCGCTTCCTTTGAATCTGCTCGCCCACTATTTGCAACTCAGACGGCGTGACAATTTCCTCGCTCGCCAAATCACGTGCTATGTCCCTGCTCAGCCCTCGTTCTAAAGGAATTCCCGCGTGAAGCGCGGACCTCTGGATGATCTCTTCGGCTTGTGCCTCATCGAAGTTGCGCAGATGGTACACCCGGGAACTGATCAGCGGCTCGCTGATTCTTCCGCTCAACTCAGCGCTGATGAGGTACAAAAAATCGCTTCGCATCGAGGCGAGAAACTTAACGGGAAGCTCACGGTCGGCGTGGCAAGCTGCGAGAAACGAGAGAAACGGGTCCCGATCCTGCTTTGTTTTATGATTGACAAAGAACTCTTCGAATTGATCACAAATAATGACGAGCGGCCCGTCGACTTCGCGGGCCACTCGAGCGAGATAGTTCGCTGCGCGCTCATCATGAGCCCGGCTGAGATTACAGCGCCTCTCGCATTCCTCGACTGCGGCAGCCAGTGGGTCGCTGTACGAACGACAAAGGATGGGAACAAAGCCCTCCTCCCATAGTCTAGGAATCAAACCTGCTCTGAGCAGCGATGTTTTTCCACTACCCGATTCCCCGAACAGCACGCCGAATCGGAAGTCGCTGTGGCGCACCATCTCAAAGAGCGCGGCCGCTTCCGTTTCGCGTCCGTAAAACAGACTGCGATCCGCTTCATGAAACGGCAACAAACCACGAAAGGCTGATCCGCGAGCCGCTGATGAAAGAACCGGAGACATCCGCCTTCTCGCAAACGCATAACTGAACGCACAAGCGATGGCAATAAAGCTAAAAGCGCCGGCGCTAAGCCATCCACCTCCGTGCCATCGAGGCCGCAGAATCCCCAAAGCAGCAATCAGCGCCGATACCGTGCTTGCGAACAACAGAGTTCTTTTGTAGCGCCACGCGCGCGAACGAAGCCGAGTAATGAATTCGTTATGCGATGGAAGTGGAGCCGGCTCAACCGCGCTCGCGGCACTGGCGTTACCGGCAGGCAAACTCCCCGGCCCGTCATATTCAAGTTCGGCGATCACCGCGCGAATCGCTGCGCTCAACTCCTGGCAGGTTGCAAACCTTCCCTCGCGGTCTTTCGCTAAGGCTTTCCTGATGATGCTTTCCAACTCGAGCGGCACGTCGCTTCGGTAGACGCTCAAAGGGAACGGTTCTTCGTTCAATACCGATTGTGTAAAGTGGCGTGGACTCTGTGAGCCGAACGGCAGATTGCCGGTCAACATCTCGTAGAACACCACTCCCAATGAAAAGACATCGGTTCTCTGATCGAGAGCCTCGCCGCGGATCTGCTCAGGCGACATGTAACCCGGCGTTCCGCGCACCTCTATTCGCAGGCCGGCGGCCCTCGTCACTTCACCTGGAGAGCCTGCCAATGCCTGTCGAGCAATGGAGCGTGACCGGCTGAGTTCCAGCGCGTTACCAATGCGAGCCAATCCAAAATCCAGCACGGTCGCACGCTCGCCGGGCGTGATCACAATATTGGAGCTCTTGACGTCACAGTGAAACAGATTGTGCTGATGAGCGGCTTCAAGAGCGTCGGCAATCTGGGCCGCGCACTCCAGGGAAGATTTCAGTTCCAGCCGGCCCCGAGCGATTCTGGACTTGAGATTCTCTCCTTCCACCCACTCCATCGCGATGTAAACATTGCCCTCGCATTCGCCAAGCTCATATACCCCAGCGATGTTTGGATGATTGAGCGCGGCTGCCATACGGGCCTCGCTCTGGATGCGCTCTTTCGCGTCGCGATCTCCGGTCAGTTCCTCCGTCAGCAACTTGATCGCAACTGTTCGGTTTAGAGAAAGGTCCTCGGCCTTCCACACCTGTCCCGTCCCACCACGGCCGGCGAGTTCGATCAGGCGATAATGTGAAATGATTCGAGACATTGGCGGCCTCTTCGCGTAGCAAAGCTTGACGGAGCCTTGCCGAGCTTTGCGCTCCAACTGAGCGGTGCGGTGTGCTGGGCCGAAGACTATCTCCGCTCGCACAGTTGGGTCAAGGCGCGAAACCAAGCCACGATGTACACCGGCGAAACAGCGCTGTTCATGTTAATAGGAGAGGAGGAAAAGGCGTTTGATTCACGAGGACTGCACTCGGAGTAAAGGCTCATGCGTAATAAAAGGATGACCGTTAAGTTGCTTGAATGGAATCAGAGAACTTATGCGAATGATCCTCGTTCTTGTAACTTGGGGACAAACGAACCACTTGGTAAACGAAACGGAATCATACTATGAAGTTTCTTGAAAGTGTTGCACTTGCTCTGAGCGCAATTCTCGCTCACAAGCTTCGCTCCTTCCTCACGCTGCTTGGAATTATCTTCGGCGTTGCGACGGTCATCGTCGTCGTCTCACTCATCGAAGGATTCAATAAGTATTTCAACGACAAGATCGCCGATCTCGGATCGAACGCATTCGTCGTGAATAAGATGGGCATCGTCACCAGCCTGCAGGAGTGGATCGAGCGCAGCAAGAAAAACAAAGACATCAAACTCGACGATCTGCGCGCGATCAAAGAGCATCCGGCCTACATCCGGGACGCCGCCGCGATGATGCGCCGCCGAGGCAACATCAAGCGCGATACGCAACTCCTCCAGGACGTCGAAATCATGGGTGTTTCGGCGAACATGGTCGATATCGATTCGGTGAAAGTCGATCAGGGCCGCTACATCATACCTTCCGAAGAAGAGCACGCGCGTGAGAGTTGCTTCATCGGTTATGAACTGGTCAAGCAGCTCTTTCCTACCGTCGATCCGATCGACAAGGAAATCAAGATCGACGGCCGTCCGTTTCGCATCGTCGGCGTCGCGCAGGAGATGGGCACCGTGTTCGGCAACCCGCGGGACAATTTCATCATAATGCCGATCTCAACCTTTCAGAACATCTACGGCTCGCGCGGTTCAATCGCGATAAGAGTCGCTGCCATCGGCCCCGAATCAATTGAGCGCGCGCAGGACGAGGTGCGAGTGGTTCTTCGCTCGCGGCGGCATTTGAACTACAACGACGCGGACAACTTCGGCATCGTGACTTCGGATGCGTTGAACAATTTGCGCGAGCAGATATTTGGGACGATTTCGATTGTCGCGGTGGGCGTGACTTCGATAGCGCTTGTCGTCGGTGGAATCGTGATTATGAACATCATGCTGGTCTCGGTCACGGAACGAACTCGCGAGATCGGCATACGCAAATCGCTTGGCGCAAAACGAAAAGACATCGTTCGCCAGTTTCTGTCTGAGTCGACGGTGCTCTCGTTGATTGGAGGCATGATCGGCGTCGCGATCGCGTATGGACTGGGGAAGCTGGTGACGGTTCTGTTCTCGCTACCGACCGCGTTGCCGATCTTCTGGACGTTTATGGCATTGACTGTGTCGGCGAGCATCGGTTTGTTCTTTGGAATTTATCCGGCTTGGAAAGCGGCCAAGCTCGATCCGATTGAAGCGCTGAGAGCGGATTGAGAACGGGGAATTTGGCGGACTTCGAACGCGTAACATTGATGAGTTGATATGAGCAGACAAGACACAAGTGAAAGCTTCAGAATGGCGTTTGCCACATTGCACGCGCATAAGTTCCGTTCGTTTCTGACTGTACTGGGCGTAGTCATCGGCACCGTGACGGTGATGGTCATCGCGTCGTTCATCTCGGGACTCGATCAGAAATTCAAGAACGACATCGAGTCGTTCGGCACCAATACAGTTTTCATTTACAAGTTCGACCCCGGCATTCACACCGGAAGGCTGACGCCGGAAGAACGAATGCGTAAGCCGATCAGCTACGAAGACGCGGTTGCTATCAGAGAGCAATGCCCTTCGGTAAGATACGTCGCTCCGTTTCTCGGGCCGGATGATGTCATCAAGGTTCGTTATCAGGAGCAGGAGCTATACGTGACCCAGGTC
>UEXS01000788.1_pt1 | contig 10340 bp, 5 predicted proteins | sample 4301141 | NCBI WGS metagenome assembly UEXS01 (sample SAMEA4773178, study PRJEB27434) | metagenome | biome: 2259; feature: agricultural soil; material: soil | place: USA | collected 2014-09 | depth 0.25 m
CCTGCTTCTCGCCTCGAACGACACCGATGATCGAATACCACGGCGACTCGATGGTCGGCTTTGAGAACTTCACTCGTTTTCCTATCGGATCCTGATTCGGATAGGCCCAACGCGCGAAGACATCGTTCACCACAATCACCGGAGGACTGGTGGCAGTATCGCGATCGTCGTACTCGCGGCCATTCAATAACGGGATTCGCATCGCGCGCAGGTAACCGGAGGTCATTTGCTTGTGCCGAACTTCGCGCAAGTAGTCATCCGGCTCGCGCCCATCAACCGTCGCATCGCCCGTCCAGTTGTAGCCCTGCAGTGGCAAGCGAGTGGCCGCGCCAACCGATTCAACACCCGGCAACGCACCGAGCCTTCGCTCGGCCTGTTCGAAGAAATCTATTCTCTGACGATCCTCGGGATACTTGCTCCCGCGAAGCTCGACGCTCAAGGTCAGCACGTTATTAGGGTCACAACCGGGATCGACCTGCACAAGCCGTGCAAAGCTGCGGATCAACAACCCGGCGCCAATCACCAGCATCAACGAAAGTGCGACTTCGGAAACCACCAGCACACTGCGCAGACGCGCGCGCCGCGAACCCCCGCTTCCCTTCTGACCTTCCCGGAGCGTGTCCGTCAACTCGTGACGCGAAACCTGGATTGCCGGAAGCAGCCCGGCTACGAGAGCGGCGAGAAGCGTAATGGCCAATGTGAATCCGAGCGTTGCGCCGTCAAGCTTCACTTCGTCGAGCCGCGGGATTCCTCGCGGAGCAATCGCGAGCAGTAGTTCCTTAGCCCACACCGCAACCAACACACCGACCGCGCCGCCAAGCAACGCCAGCACGAGGCTCTCTGTGAAGAGCTGCCGGATGATGCGCCCGCGTCCGGCGCCCAACGCCGCCCGGATCGCCATTTCTTTTCTGCGAGCTTCGGCGCGAGCGAGCAGCAGATTCGCGACGTTCGCGCACGCGATCAACAACACCAATCCGACCGCGGCTAGAAACACGAGCAACGCGGGCCGGCTGTCGCCGACAATCCAATCGTGAAGCGGACCAAGTCCGACGCCCATCTGTGTGTTCGTGTCCGGATACTCGCCTTCGAGCGCCCCGGCTATCGAGGTCATATCAGCGTGAGCTTGTTCTGGGGACACTCCGCTCTTCAATCGGCCGATTGCGCGCAGAAAGTGAGGCCGCCGCAGAGTAGCGATTTGCGACTGATCCCATCCCATCGGCGTCCATAGCTCAACTTCACGAGTCGGGAAATAAAAGCCCTCGGGCATGATGCCGACGACTGTGCGATTCGTTCCATTGAGTGAGATCGTTTGACCAACGATCGAAGGGTCGCCGCCGAAGCGGCGTTGCCAGAGTTGATGACTCAGCACCACAACGCGATGATTGCCGGCCCACGTTTCTTCCGCGCTCAAGGTGCGCCCGAGCGCCGCGTCCACTCCCAGTACCGAAAACAAATTGCCCGTCACAAACAAGCCGCGCAGCCGCTCCGGCTCACCACCACCGGTCAGGAATATGTTCGAGAGCCCGGCCTCTTTGGTGTCCGCGCCCATGTACGCGGCGATTTCTTCAAACGACTGATTCCGTTTTTGCCAGTCGAAAAGGTTCGCGGGCGCAACGGTAGCCTGCGTCCAGCCCTTCAACGGATTCGTCTCCCAGAACTGAACGAGCCGTTCCGGCTGTGCGTAAGGCAACGGGCGGAGGAGCACGCCGTTGACTACGCTGAAGATGGCTGTGTTCGCGCCCACACCAAGCGCCAGCGTCAAGACAGCGACCGCCGAGAAACTCGGGTGCTTGAAGAGCATTCGAGTTCCGAGACGCAGATCTTGAAGGAATGTGTTCATGAATTCTCCCGTTAAACAGTGCGGAGTGCGGAGTGCGGAGTTAGGGCGCGCACTCCACACTCCACACTCCGCACCCCGCACTGTCTTACTCGTATCTCAGCGCTTCGATCGGGTCGACCCTCGACGCGCGGCGAGCGGGCACGAAACAGGCTCCCAGAGCCACTCCCGCCAGGACTACCGGAATTGCTATGAATGTCACCGGGTCCGTTGCGCTGACGCCGTAGAGCAGCGTCGCCATCAAGCGAGTAAGCCCAAACGATGCGATCAATCCCGCCGCTATCCCCGCTCCCGTCAGCACCAATCCATGCCTCACAACCAAACTCAGCACGTCGCGTGACTGCGCGCCCATCGCCATTCGAATGCCGATCTCGTGAGTCCTCTGCGACACCGAGTAGGAAATCACACCGTAGATTCCCAGCGCCGCGAGCAGTAATGCGACCGACGCGAATACTCCAAGCAACAGCATGTTGAATCTGCGCTGAGACAACATCTCAGACAATGTTTGATCCATGGTCTTGATGTCATAGACCGATTGCTCGCGGTCGATCGACCACACCTGGTCTCGCAACATTCCGGCAAAGCTCGCGGGATCAGTCGACGTTCGCGCGACAATGGTCAATGCGTTATCCGGATTCTGCGATTCCGGCAAGAAGGTTTCCGGCCGCACAGGGCGGTCGAAGCCCGTGCGGCGCATATCGCCAACTACTCCGACGATCGTAATCCACGGGTTGTCGGGCGCAGGGCCGCCATAGACGTAGCGCTTACCGATCGGGTCCTCGCCGGCAAAGAAACGATTCGCAAACGTTTCGTTGATGATCGCGACTGGCGGCGTGCCTATCGCATCGCGATCATCGAATTCGCGGCCGCTGATCAGCGGAATGCCCATCACTTTGAAATATTTCGCCGATACGGCGTCGAGCGGTACTTCGATGGACTGGGCGCCGGTCGCCTGGGGCCGCCCCTCGATTGCGAAGTTAGTCGAGTTGGGAGTGTCGGACAAAAAGATCGTCGAGATTGCGCCTGCGGATTGAACTCCGGGCACTGCTTCGATGCGCTCGAACAGTTGTTGAAAGAAATCGGCAACCTGTTTTCGCTCTTTGTACTTCGATCCGGGTAACTGCACGCGCATCGTGATCAGGTGTTCGGGATTGAAGCCCAATTCAAACTGCTGAAGCCGCATGAAGCTGCGGATCAACAACCCCGCGCCTACAAGCAACACCAGCGACAGCGCGATTTCGGACACAACAAGCAGATTCCGAATGCGCGCCCCGCCGCCGCCAGTCGAACCGCGGCCGCCTTCCTTGAGCGCGTCGTTGACATCGGGCCGCGACGCTTGCAACGCGGGAACAAGCCCGAAGATCAGTCCGGTGACGAGCGAGATGCCCAGGGTGAAAGCGAGCACGCGGGCGTCGATTCCTGTTTGATCGAGACGCGGGATGTCGGCGGGCGCAAGCGCAACCAGCGCGCTCAAACCCCAAACCGCCAGCAGTAAACCTACAGCGCCGCCTAACACGCCAAGCAGAACGCTTTCAGTGAGCAACTGCCGAATGATCCTCCAGCGCCGCGCTCCGAGCGCCAGGCGAATCGCGACTTCTTTTTCGCGCATCGCCGCGCGCGCGAGCAGCAGATTAGCGACATTCGCGCACGCTATCAGCAGTACAAAACCGACCGCGCCAAGCAGAACCAAAAGCGCGGACCTCACGGTGTGAGTCTCCTGATCGTGAATCAGCCTGAGATTGACCCCGTAGTCCGATTGAAAATACTGATCGTCCAGCCGCTTGGCGATCGCAGCCATATCGGCTTGCGCCTGCGCGAGCGTCACGCCGGGTTTGAGCCGGCCCACCGCCTTGTACGAGATCGCATTTCTCGCCTGCTTTCGTTGCGGAGTAACCGTCAGCGGCACCCAGAATTCAGTGGTCTTTTCCGGAAAACTGAAGCTCGCAGGCATCACTCCGATGACTGTGCGATTTATTCCATTGAGGCTGATCTGTTGACCGATGACCGACGCGTCGCCGCCAAAGTTTCTCCGCCAAAGCCCGTTGCTCAAAACAACCAACATGTCTTTGCCGGGCTCCTGCTCATCTTCGGTGAAGGTGCGGCCAAGCGCGGCGTCTACGCCGAGGACCGAGAACAAACTGGCGGTGTTCCACACGCCCACGACGCGCACCGGGTCACCGGCCCCCGTGAGATTGAAGCTCCGAGTGTTGAACGCAGCCATGTCTTCGAAGACCTGATTCTGCTCTTTGTAGTCGACATAGTTAGGGTATGAATGCCAGTCCTCGCTCACGCCGAGCTTGGGATTGCTCATCCAGATCATCGATATTCGGTCGAAGTTTTTGTAAGGCAGAGGCCGCAGCAGGATGGCATTCACCACGCTGAAGATCGCCGTGTTGGCGCCGATCCCGATCCCGAGCGCAAGCACCACGATGATCGTGAACGACGGCTTTTTAAGCAGCATTCGAATCGCATAGCGTAGATCCTGGATCAAGGTTTCCATTGTGCCTCCTCGGTAGTCCGTAGTCAGTAGTCAGTAGTCAGTAGTCCGTAGTCGCTTCCTTTCACACGTTGCTACGGACCACGGACTACGGACTACGGACTTCCTCATTCATATCTCAGCGCAATCATCGGATCGACCTTCGCGGCGCGGCGCGCGGGGATGTAACTGGCAAGCAACGCCACGCCGGCGAGCACTCCCGGAACCGCAAGAAACGTCACTGCATCGAGCGCACTGACTCCGTACAGAAAACTCGTCAGCAGACGAGTCACCGCGAACGCCACAATCAAGCCGCCGGCGACTCCGCTTGCCACCAGCGACATGCCTTGCTTCAACACCAGCCGCAGCACGTTTCCTTTCTCTGCTCCAAGAGCCATCCGTATGCCGATTTCGCGAGTCCTTCGCGAAACCGAGTAAGACATCACACCGTACAAACCGACTCCGGCCAGCAACAGAGCCAGCAGCCCAAAGATGCTCAACAACGCCGCGCCCATTCGCGCGGCAAAAAGCGATCCGGCCAGTACGTCATCGAGCGATTGAAGACTGGTCACCGCAAGATCGCGATCCAGCGACTGTATTTCCTGTCTAACCGCCGCCGCTACGCTCGTGGGCTTGCCGGTTGTGCGAACGTGCAACGTCATTCCGGTTTCGTGATTTTGCGCGAGCGGAACATAGATCGTCGGACGCGGGTTCTCGCCGAGAGTGCGATACTTGCTGTCGCGGACGAGGCCTATGATTTGAGTGAACGGCCCGCGCGCGCCGCGAAAGCTCACGCGTTTACCGATCATCTCTTCATTCTCAAAGTAACGCCGGGCGAAAGCTTCGTTAGCGATGGCAACCGGAGACGCGCCTTCACTGTCCTGCGCTTCAAACGCGCGGCCGGCGAGCAGCCTGATACCCATCGTGGAAAAGTATTCCATCGTCACTACGTTTGTGTTCACCGAGTAGGTGTTCTCATCCTGACCGCCGCCTTCGCTGCGGCTCGCGTTATCGGGACCCTGCCGGCCTTCAATCAATAAACTGCTTGTGCGGCCGCCGCCGCTCATCGGCACTACTCGAGCGAGCGCGGCAGATTCGACTCCGGGCAGCGCTTCAACGCGCTCGATCACCTGCCGGTAGAATTGCTGGCCTTGCGGCTTGGTGTATCGAAGCAGGTTGATATTGAGATCTGCATCCAGAATCTTCGCGGCGTCCAGTCCCGGATCGATCGACTGCGCGTTGTTCAAACTTCTAAGAAACAACCCCGCGCCAATCAACAAAACTAACGATAATGCGACCTGCGCTACGATCAGCGGATTGCGAAGCTTGAACCGCCGGCGGCCTCGTCCGGCTACCGATGCCTCGCCTTTCAGCGCGGGTACCAGATCCGCTCGAGATGCCCGCAGCGCCGGCGCAAGCCCAAAGATCACTCCCGTTGCGAGCGACAACGCAAATGTGAACGCGAGCACGCGGCTATCAAGTTTGTAGTCGAGCGTGAATGAGAACATTCCGCTCGGCGGGGTTGCGGACTTCAACTTGTTGGGAACGTCGATGCGAAGCGTGACAAGGTGATCGGGGTTGAATCCGGGATCCGTCGCGAGCATTCGCCCGAAGCTGCGCAGCATCAATCCCGCACCGATCATCAGCATCAACGCAAGCGCAATCTCGGTAGCCACAAGCGCGCCACGAAGCCGGCCTCCGCGAGGCCCGGCAATCGAGCGGCTGCTTTCTTTGAGGGCCTCATTCACTCCGGTCTTTGAAGCTTGAAGCGCGGGCGCGACCCCCATCAGCACGCCGGTCGCAATCGATATCATTGAAGTGAAAAAAAGCACGCCTGGATCGATGCCCACAGTCGCAAAGCTTGGAAGCGTGATCGGCATGATCGAAACAAGCAAATCGACGCTCCACACCGCAAGCAACAATCCGGCAACGCCACCCAATCCCGCAACCAGCAAACTCTCGGTGATCAACTGACGAGCTATTCTCCCGCGGCTCGCGCCAAGCGCCAGCCGGATCGCGATCTCTCGGCTGCGCGTTGCGGCACGCGCGAGGAAGAGATTCGCCACATTCGCACAAGCGATCAATAATACAAACACCACGGCGCCGAGAAGCACCAGCAACGGAGCTCGATTCTTGCCGGCCAGTCGCTCGCGCGCGGTGATCAGCATCGCGCCGCGGCCTTCGTTAGCCTGGGGATAATCGTTTGCCAAACGCGAAGTCACCGTGTCCATTTCGGCTTGAGCGGCTGCAAGAGAAACGCCGGGATTGAGACGCCCGATTACGCGGTGCCAATGAATGTCGCGCGCGCCGAGAAAGTTGAAACGCGCGGTCGCCGGATAAAGGGCAGACCGCATCATCATCGGCACCCAGACGTCGGCGATCCCTGAGAATCCTCTGAAGCCTGCGGGTGTTACCCCGACGATTGTGAACTCCGTTTCGTTGAGCTTCACCGTGCGGCCAATCACCTTCTCATCGCCGCCCAATTGGTTTTGCCAGAACGCTTGACCGACGATCGCGACTGGAGCCGCGCCCGGGTTGTTGTTCTCGTCAGCCAGGAAAGTGCGCCCGCGCAACGCTGTCACGCCGAGCATCTCGAAGTACTCATCAGATACCAATTCTCCCACGACGCGCTCTGCCTGATCCAACCCGGTCACGTTGAGATCATCGGCGGAGTAAGCGGCGAGCTTCTCGAACGAGCTTTGCCTGGCGCGCCAATCGAGAAAGTTCGGATAGGAAACCGGCATCGCTTTGCCGCCGACCTTTTCGGCCGCGAAGACCAATCGATCGGGTTCGGCGTAAGGCAGCGCTCGCAGGAGCACGGCATTTACGACGCTGAAGATTGCGGTGTTGGCGCCTATTCCGAGCGCGAGAGTCAGAACAGCTATGGTGGTGAAAGCGGGCTTGCTGGAGAGCAGTCGCAGCGCGTATCTAAGGTCCTGCCAGAGAGAATCCATCTAATGCCTCCGAGGATCGAGCACACTCTCGTTTAGAGTGAGACAACCAAACTTAGTGCCATCGCAAGCAGGTGCTAACTCATAGTGAAGGCGAGGTCTGAGATGAGATCGTGGGATATCCGATGTGCGTTCGTGGGATTAGGAGTTCCGCAAACGGGCGGACCCATGATGCTCATATTCACTCTTTTCCGCGCCCATTTTGACCACAAGCGCCTTGGCATAACAATCACTCTCCCGCGTTGACGAGAGCTTGTGGAAGTTGAAAAATCTGCGCCAGTAGGGCATAAACGCAAACAGGGGAATGCATGGCGGCTCAGTTCATAATCAGCGACTATATCGAACGCGCGATGGCCGAGGCCGAGTACGACAAGCTCGAAGACAACTCTTATTCTGGCCGCATACCGTCGTGCGTCGGAGTGATTGCCTTTGGCGGCACCCTTCACGAATGCGAAACCGAACTGCGTTCGAGTCTTGAAGACTGGCTGCTTGTAGGTTTCAAGCTAAGGCACGATCTTCCTGTCATTGATGGAATCGATTTGAACAAGGAGCCGGAGTATGAGCCGGTGGACACCGTGTAAACGCGGAGAGTTCATCCGCCGGTTGCGGAAGCTCGGGTTTGATGGGCCGTATGCTGGCAGGCGCCATCAATTCATGGTTTATCAACAACATCGCCTAACGGTTCCGTCGAATCAGGAATACTCAATCCCGCAACTACGAATGATGATCCGCGAGCTTGAGACCATCCTTCGGCGCCCAGTCACATTTGAAGAATGGAACGGCCTTTCGTGAACCGTTCCGGTGAACTAACAAAACGTACTTCACCCATGCACCGACTCTGAAGCATCTAGCCTCATCTATTACTTGTCGTTCTTGTGCTTCTCCTTGTGCTTCTCGTGTTCCTGATCGTCGGCCATATCCTGATAACGCTTAAAGCGAGCGTCGCTTCGCAGGCTGTCGAGATCGCTATCGCCTCGAACGTAATCCTCAACGTTGAATCCGGCTTCGTGCGATTTCTCGAGCCACTCGAACGCCGCGTCTTTGTTCCCCATCATCGCATTCGCGCAAGCGATGTTGTACATCGCTGTCGACGGCCGGTATCCGTTCTGGATAGCTCGCTGGAAGGCGTCGATCGCGCGGGCGTGTTCGGTCGAATAGTGAAGCGCGAATCCGAGATTGAACCACGCGCGGCCGCTCGCGGGCTGGCTCTGGAGGAAGGATTCAAAGTGCTTCACTGCCGGCGCCCATCGTTGTTTCGAAAACTGTGAATCGTCGTCACCGTCCCGTGTGAATTGAGAGAGTGAGAGCGCCCGGCTCAGTTCCAGAAGCCTCTTGAAGCGCGGATCGCTCCGAAGGTTCGCAATGTCGGAATCTTCCATGAGCTTATCCGGGCCGTCGAAGCCCGCATTGATCGATTTCTCGAGCCACCCGAGCCCAAGCTCGACATTCCCCGCCAGCGCGTAGTTGCACGCGAGGTTGTACATCGCATTCGACCCTCGCGGGCCGAGATGCTCAACAGCCTGCGTCAACGCCAACGCGGCGCGTTCGTGGTCGCGCATTCGAAGCAGACGCGATCCAACGGTGTACCACGCATCTCCATCGCGGGACGATGACGCTCGAAGCTGCTCGAAGTTGATGAGCGCCTCATCGAGCCGGTCTCGTTCCTTCTGTGACTTATCTTTCTGTTTTTCTTTCTCGTCCTTATCTTTTAGAGGCTTCTCGTCGCGCTTAATCGAAGAAACTCTTTGTTCGAGATCCTTGAATCGCGGATCAGAACGCAACGGGTCGAGGTCCGAATCACTCTTCAACAGATCGGCTCGATCAAATCCGCTCGTGAATGCGCGTTCAAGCCAGAACAACGCGTTCTCTTTGTCGTTCAACAGCGCGTAGCCGCAAGCGACATTGTAGATGGCCGTCGGCTGGCGATATCCGAGTCCGATCGAATGACTGAACGCTTCGATCGCCTCGACGTAGTGATCGGATTGATGAAGCGCATAACCGCGATTGAACCAATACGGCCCGTCCTGCTCCGGGTTTTCATTTTCTGATTCGATCACCTTCACCCGAGAAGACTCGATGGTCATCTGTTTGACCTTGTCGGTTTTGCGCACGCGCTTCTCATCGGCGGGGCGCGCGTAAGTCGAGAGGGAAAGGCCCAGAACTACGAACATCAGCGCCATTCTCTTCAAAGTCCTTTTCATCGTACTCCTCCTTGTGTGTTTACCCGTGAATAACTTTCTTAATTTCATTCGTAACGAAGCGCGACCATCGGATCGACCTTCGCGGCTCGCCGCGCCGGCACGAAGCACGCCAGCAGAGCGACGGCCGCCAATCCAATCCCGACCATCGCGAAGGTGAGCGGATCGGTTGGGCTGATCTCGAACAGCAGCGACGCCATTACACGGCTCAACAGGACCGAGCCGATTAATCCGACTGCCAACCCCACCACAGTCAGCTTCAGCCCCTGACCAATAACCATCGACAGAACGTTTCTCGTAGTTGCGCCGAGCGCCACGCGGACTCCAATCTCCTGCGTGCGCTGGCTCACCGAATACGCCATCACGCCGTAGATTCCGACCGCCGCCAGCAATAAGGCGATGACGGAGAATGATCCGAGCAACAGCGACAGGAATCGGGGCCTGACGAGCGAGTCACCCACGACGTCGCTCATGGTTTTTAGTTGAAAGATAGGAACGCTCGCATCCAGCTCGTTGACGCTCGAACGAATGCTCGACGCGATGGCCGCAGCCGAAGCGCCTTCCGAGCGCACGACAAAACTCATGCGCGTACTGACTCCGATTGCGATCGTCTGCGGCAAAAGAAAATAAAGCTCGGTTCCGGCGGCCTTATCCACGCCGAGATTCTTTGTGTCCTCGACGATGCCGACAACCGTGAACCACACGGCGGGGGTATTGAACCCGGGATTCACACGGCGGCCAATCGGGCTGCCTTGCCAGAAGCGGCGCGCCATCGACTGATTGATCACGACAACTTTCTGCGCGCTGTCGTTGCGATCCGATGACTCGAACGTTCGGCCCTCCATCGTGCGAATGCCCATCGTATTGAAGTAGCCTTC
>UEXS01000676.1_pt1 | contig 10313 bp, 9 predicted proteins | sample 4301141 | NCBI WGS metagenome assembly UEXS01 (sample SAMEA4773178, study PRJEB27434) | metagenome | biome: 2259; feature: agricultural soil; material: soil | place: USA | collected 2014-09 | depth 0.25 m
CGAGGCCGGGACTTCGACTTGTACAAGATCAACATCGATGGGACGGGGCTCGAGCGAATCACATTCAATCCAACTTTCGATGGGTTCCCGATGTTCAGCCCCGACGGCAAGCAGCTCGTGTTCGCGTCGAATCGTAACTACAAGTCAGAAGGCGAGACTAATGTGTTTATCGCGGATTGGGTGGAATGAATCGTGAATCGTGAAACGTGATGCGTGATGCGTGAAACGTGATTCGTGATGCGTGATGAGTGAAACGTGATTCGTGAAATGTGACGTTTGAATCATGAAGCTTGGGCTCCTTCACGAATCACGTTTCACTCATCACGCATCACGAATCACGTTTCACTCATCACTCACGGTATCAACACTATCTTTCCAAACGCGCCGGGCTGAAGGACCGCTTCGTGAGCGCGAGCCGCTTCCGCAAGCGGCATCTCTTTTCCCACAATCGGCTTCAAAGTTCCGTTCTCAAGACCGGCCACAAGGGCAGCATGAATGCTCGCACGATCCTGATCGTTCACATTCATCAGCGTCATACCCAGAATGCTCGCGTCCCGGCCCATCGCATCCCGGGGATTTATTTCAATCGGACCGCGGCTGCCAATCACCACGACACGCCCGTGCTTGGCGAGAACGCCGAGATCTTTTGCGAGATTCACGTTTGCCAGCATCTCCAGGATAACGTTAATGCCGTTACCACCGGTCAATGCGACTGCCTGGTTCAAATAGTCAGGGGCGTGATGATCGAGCACGTGATGCGCGCCTTGCTCGGCCACGCTGCGACGACCCTTATCAGTTCCGCCCGTTGCGATGACCGTCATTCCCGCCGCGCGAGCCAATTGAACGGCGGCCGTGCCGACTCCGCCCGTTGCGCCGTGAACGAGCACTGATTCTCCGGGTTGCGCTTGCGCTCGATGAAACAGGGCTCGGTAAGCCGTCGCATAAGGCACTCCGACGGCCGCGCCTTGTTCGAAAGTTAATTGAGGAGCGAGACGATGCACCTGCGATTGATTGCACAGAGCTTGCTGCGCATACGCGCCGCTGATCGTCCCCGCAACGTAGACGTTCTCGCCCGCGGCAACACGTGTCACTCCCTCGCCGATTGATTCGACGACACCCGCGGCGTCAGTTCCGGGCGTGTATGGCAGCGAAGGCTTCACGGCATACAATCCCGATCGTATATAAGTATCTACCGGGTTGACGCCGATGGCGTGAACTCGCACGACGACCTGCCCAGCGGCGGGCGAGAGGCTGGGCATGTCTTCGAGCTTCAACACCTCGGGTCCGCCGAACTCATGAATTTTGATTGCTTTCATGGCTTCTCCTCTTTTTTCTTTACGTATATCACGCGCGGCATTGTCACGAAAGCTTGTTGCCGCGAGACCTCATCTGCCTCAAAGGCACAAACCACAAAGCGACACAAAAGGCGGGCTTTGTGGGCCTTCGTGACCTGGCGGCTTCGTGGCGAGCGCAGGCGTGCCGCTTTTCGAGTAGTCAGGAATCCGCGCTTCGTATAGAATAACGCCCTTCACGTTTAATCGGGGCTTGGCAGGCAAGCCAAACAGAAAAGGACATTAAGGAATACTATGGCTTCAACACAGGTGCATTCCAACGGCAGCAAATCAAACGGGGCGGCGTCGAACGGTGATCTTCATACCGTGCGGGAAGCTCCAGCCGATGGTGGCAAGCTGATAGTTCTCACCGCGCCGCTCACTGAGACGATCGATCACGCGGGCTATTTCATTCAGATGGGCATGGCTTCGATGCCGATCTGGATGGAAGGCGTGCTCAATCGCAAATACCCGAACTGGCGAAACGTCGAATACAACGAAGACGGGTCGGCGAAGTACATGCCCGCGGGCACGCGCGTGCTCGAGGCTTCGCTTCAACGTGAGTTCAATGCCGATGACATCGCGGCTTGTCTTCCTGATGACCTGCATAAATTTGTTGGGCCGAAGACAAGAGTCGTCGCGGTTTCGACTCACAACCCGCTCGGGGTCACGTTCGCAGCGGGAGTGTACACATCGATCTTCGGCTCGTCGAAGATGCCGATCAACTCCCACTACGCGCGACTGATGTTTCAGCAGATCAAAGAGAATCCTTATCGCGACAATTTCAAAGTCATAGTCGGCGGCTCGGGCGGCTGGCAGATCATTCAAACCGATCTTTATGACGAGCTCAGCGTCGATTGCGTGGTCGAAGGGCGCAGCGAGTCCGTGGACACGCTCGAGCTGTTTCGCAAAGCGATTCGCGGTGACGCTCTGCCGCGCGAGATCGAAGTCAAACATCCAACGACACGCGAGGGCATTCTTTTCCCCGACAAGCGAACGACCTTCGGCGTAGTCGAGATGACCACCGGCTGCGGCCGCCGCTGCCAGTTCTGTCTTCCGGATTTGAATCCTCAAATCGATCTTCCAAAGGAACAGATTTTGAAGGCGGTCCGGGCTAATGTCCGCGAAGGCAACAAGCAGATCTCACTTGCGACCGAAGACATGTTCATCTGGGGTCAGGTTCACACCGACACGCCGTTCTATTTTCCCAATCGCGAAGCGCTGCTTGGGCTTTATTCAGATATCGTCAACACGCCGGGCGTCGAGCAGCACGTGCTAAGCCACTCTACGATCGCGCCCGCCGTGGTCGATCCGATTCTGATCAAGAAGCTATCGGACTTGCTGCTTCCGCAAAGCCCGATTCATTTGCCTTATCTCAGCTCGCATCCTCAGAAAAAAGCTCTCACTCCGCTGATTGGTCTCGAAACCGGATCGGTCGCGATGGGTAAGAAGATCATGCCGAGCAAGGGAGTTCCCTTCTCTATCGAAGACTGGCCGAGCGTGGTGATTCAGGGCCTGACCGTTCTGAATGCAAACAACTGGTTCCCTGCGATGACGTTGATCGTCGGCAATCCGGATGAGACGGACGAAGACGTGATGGCGACGCTCGATTTGATCTACGAAGTCGAGCGGCGCGGCCTGTTTGCGTTTTTCATTCCGTCGATCTTCACGCCGCTGCACGACACGCGAATGGAGATGAAGAAAGGCGTGACCGAGACGATGCAGCTTTCGCCTCTTCAATGGCAGTTGATCATGAAGTGTTGGAAGATGAACCTTCGGCCGGGTCAGTACAGTTGGTGGGCTCCGACGGCGTGGCGAGTGGGCGCGATCGCATTGTGGATGTACAAGCTAAGAAAGCTGAACGGTCCAAACTTCAAGTGGCCTTTATTGATGTTCTCGAGCGCGATGTCCGAGAAGATGATGGGTCGATTGGGCAAGATCTACACCGGCAAGCCGATCAAGGTTAAGAGCCGGAAAGAATTGATCGCAGGATTGAAGCCGCACTATTTGCAGTACCTTCGAGAAGACAACGGCGACCTGCCGGAGGGCTACGTTCGGCAAGCGCAACCGAGCGTGCAAAAGGCCGCGCTGGCTTTGCCTGTTCTCTCTTGATGAGTTTCGAGTTTGCGTCTCTGTCTTGGCGTCTTCGCGCGAAATGATTGTATTCTTCTGTTAGATCAATGCAGAGATTCGTCATGGGCACTTTCTTCGTCCGATGCAAAATTGAGAACGTAACGGACCGCGAACGTTCAGCGGTGTTGACCAAGGTGTTGGTTGATACCGGAAGCGAATACACCTGCGTTCCGGCGGCCACGCTCGAGAAGATCGGCGTCGCGCGTGAGAAGAAAGATGTGGAAGTCGTGATGGCGAATGGGCAGCGGGTCACGCGCAGCATTGGCTTTGCGATTATCAGACTGGACAAACACTTCACTGTTGACGAAGTGGTGTTTGCTGAAAAGGGAGACATGCTGCTTCTTGGAGCGCGAACTCTCGAAGGATTGACCCTCGCGGTTGATCCGAGTAAGAAGAAGCTGGTGGCTTCGGGTCCGGTGCTTGCTGCGCAGGCCGCGGTAACGCCATCGTCGCACAGACGCCGTTTGGAAACAGATGCAGAGACGATCTCACTAAGCACCAATCCGAAGTTCCTGAGAAGCATCGAGCTGTCGCGAAACGGCAGCGAAAAGAAGGGAGTATTTCCAGTGACGAGATGAGGCGTCGACTCGGAATTCCCCGGAAGCGTTAGGAGATATCTCCGAGCGGACATCGCCGACTCCGTCTATGTTCTTGCCATCCTCTCATCGTGGTGGGAGCATGCGTGCGTGAGGTAACGGACATGCAGTCGATATACAAAGCGATTGTTCGAGGTGATCGAATCGAATGGGAAGACGATGTTCCTGAACAGATTCGAACTCAACAAGCGCTGACGGTATTAGTAACCGTTGTTGATCAACCGGCGGCAGCCGACGACACACGTGGCCCGCGCATGGCTGAGGCCCTGGAGCGGCTCGCCGCGAGTGGCGGCGTCTCTTCGATCACTGATCCTTCGCAGTGGCAACGCGAACAGCGTCAGGATCGCGACCTTCCCGGCCGGTCATAATAGTGCTACTCGACAGCAACATCATCATCTACGCAGCCCAGCCGGAGCGTGAAGAACTCCGACGGTTGATTGCCGCGCAGGCTCCGTCGGTTTCCGCGATCAGCGTTGTCGAAGTTTTGGGGTATCATCGCCTCTCTGAGGCTGAACGCACGCACTTCGAGGAGTTCTTTGGAGCGTCAAAGATTCTGGCCGTCTCGAACCTCGTAATCAGTGAGGCGGTGACGCTGCGCCAGCAACGAAAGATGAGCCTCGGCGATGCGCTCATTGGGGCGACGGCAATCGCGAATGATCTTACACTCGTCACGCACAACGTGGATGACTTCAACTGGATTGAGGGGCTTCGCATTATCGACCCGCTAGCTTCGTCGTAGTTGGAAGTCTTGAATCGATTATGATCGTCAAGCTGAAGAAACCGAACACTCGATATCGAGACCTGACGTCCGGCCAGCTCTACGATGTGATCCGCCCAGATTCATCGGGCGATCAAATAGAATACACCATCACTCCGAGCCTGTGTGTGAGTAGCCTTAGGAAAGAAAAGGGATTCAAGCGTTCCGTTCTCGACGAGCTCGAAGCTATCGGAGACTTGATAGACCTAAAACCTCTTGTCAGACAGTATATGGAATCGATCGGACGAATCCACTCATACGTTCGAGAATTGCTTGCGCCTGGTATTTCGAAATGGGATTCCACGATTCTTAAACTCCAGGCCCTGTTCTGGGAAAGGTTTGGTGAGGATACGACGGAGGACCCCAGTAGCATTTTCTCACCGGACAACTTGGGGCTTGCGCTTGTCGCTCGCCAGGATAGTGCCGCGGTAGTAGAGTCAGTCTACATCATCGAGGACTTGATTAAGCGCAGGGAATGGCTGGTCCGGAAAAACAATACTTTGAGACGCTACAACTCAGCAATTGTGAGTAGCGAGTCACGCCCCGGCGATGCCTTAGATGTCCAAAGTGATAAACGTTCTAAGTGACAGTCAAAAACGGACCTTGGCGCACAACGTCGTCGCTCAGGCCGTCGCCGCCGGGCACTAAAGGTGCGTAAGAGACTCGGTTATGCCATTGCTGATGAGCAGAGAATTTGTGTTTCAGCTCGGTGCGTTCGCTTGGGTCGGCACTGAACATAGCACGTTGCTGCGGCTTGGAGTATCATCTCGCTATGAGCATCGATGAAATCGAATGAACCGTACTAAAGCTCGGAGCGGCGGAACGGGCGTCTCGCCGAAAAACTTCTTGAGAGTCTGGAAGAGTTGTCGGACGAAGAGAACGCAAAGCTCTGGGCAGATGAAGCCATTCGGCGCGACAAAGAGTGGGATCTGGATCCGTCGGCCGGACGGACCGTTTAGAATGTAATGCGTGACGCGTTCGCGAAGCTCAACTGAATGGCAGATGAAGCCTCATATCATCTCCTCTCTAACTTGAATTGAATGCACCGCGGCTTATTACGAAACGATTGTGAATCTCAAACGCAGACCGCTCTACTGGATTGGACTCTCACTGCGCCGTCTCATCTTATGAGCGCATATTGAGAGAATCGTGCAGACTGCCCTCTTGGCCCATAGGCGTCGAAAGCAGTCTGCACCTAACAACTGATCAAGTATGTCAGCCACGGGTCGAGAATCTTCATACCTCGAGCCGCTACGGGAGACCATCGAAACACATGCAGTTACCCTCGTTGAAGGCCTGTCCTCGGGCTTGGCACCGAAGCCTGGCGAACGGATCGCATGGCCCTGGAAAAGTGAAGCTGCGGCAATTTCGGAATGCCTGAGAGAAGGGCGCAGGGAAATTCACCCGACACATTTCTCCCTGAAAGCTCCAGTGAACGTTTCGAGGCTGGCAGTTGATCTCGTTGGGGTAATTCGTGTAGTAATGCCCGTACTCGTCACTGTAGAATTGGTACAGCGGAAACCCTCGAGGGTCCCCGACAGGGTATACATACCCGGCTACACCACCATACACATAGTCACCGCCGTGCTCGTAGTAGTAGATTGAGTAGTAGAACCCTCTCCGCGTACTCCAGCGATGCAGCGCAATTTGTCCCGGCTGCGGTTGCGTGGAAATCAACCCAACGTTTCCATCGGGCACAGGGAAGCGTCCAAAACCGTCTGTTTCCCAGGGAAACCAGGTTAGATAGGTCTGAAAATCATAACCGTTGTTTCCCATCTGACGTCTGAATTCCACGCTGGTGGAAGCATTGACATGGTTGAATACGCAATCACCCTGCCGGTCCCAGCCATCACACCAGATGTGTCCGTCACCGGTGTAGGTTCCGCCACCGCCGCCTCCTCCTCCACCGCCGTCTCCGCCGCCGCCGCCGTCACCGCCGCCGTCACCATCAATGGGAACCACCATAGTTGTGACTTTACCTTTGTTTCCTTTTCCCTTGCGCTCCCTGGCTTTGAGCTCCTGAGCGAGCTGTATCTTGTCTTCGCCTTCCTGCGCCTGGCTTCGTTGACCACCTCTGTCTTGCGCGGTAACCGTACGCTGAGATAAAGACGCTGCGACGAATGACAGAAGCACAAGAAGACCGAGAGAAGCTCCTGCTAACGAAACTTTCTTCATAACCTACCTCCTTGGTGTTTGTGCAGACACGGATTGCGGTGCCGCGTCCCATTCTCTGCCGCCACGTTGTTTCAAAGCCCTGCGTCCGGATTATTCAGGTCCGAATGCGGTAACCTTTCAAACAACAAGAATCAGGACTCGGATTGCCGGAAGTAATTTCGCGGTCATTGCCCCAGCGATGCTACGGCAGGACCGAGGTGATTATAAGTACAGTCGGATTGTAAGTCTTTGGGTGACTCTTAGAGACTTATTAGCGGATTCTTTGGTGGGAATGAGCGCCGGATTGGCCGGTACTAGCCGCGAACCCGATACGCCTCAAGAGGCGAACGAAGCTCGCGTCCGATCGAAGATGTGTTGATGATAAGCGAGCGTGGATCGAGATCCCGACTTGAGCAAGCTCTTCTGACGTGTTGAGAGCCTCTTTGCGTCTTTCATGATTAGAGGAGAAAGCGCCGGTCCCCGTCCTTTGGCCAGCCCCCGCTCTGCCGTGCCAGGTCCAAGCGGCCAACGTGCAGCGTCAATTGCAGGGCAAGGGAGCCAAAAGCTCATCAGCTTCCCAGCTTGTTCTGCCTCGAAGACTGAATTCACAAAAGATAAAGAGGGGTGGCACTCTGTACCCCCCACTCTGTACCTCTTTGAGCCTCTCGCAAAAGTCTGAAGGCGACATCCAATTAAGGATGCCGCTTCAGTGCGGCTTGATCTAATTCACTGTCAATCTCGCAAGAGGCCTGGTTGTTGTGTGTACATCCTCCGGCAAAACTAGAAAGCCGCCGCCTAACTCTGGATTGCTCCGATCCGAGCGGACCCTGAGACCGGTGTTGAGGCAATACCAATGTAGGGTTTCGACAAATTGTTTCGGCTTGTTGGCTACTAGTTGGCCGGCATAACGTCACTTACTAAAACGCCCATGTGGTTCTCCTTTCGTTCGTCTCGGGTTGTAATTCAACTGTCGTTGCATCGCTGATTATGGCGACAGCGGGGCCACAAGTCTTTGGGTGATTCTTAGCGAGTTATTAGCAAGTTCTTCGCTGATGAGCGGACGCCGGCAGTCAGAATTGAAAGGACACCGTTCAAGCGCGATAGGACTCAACGTTCTCGTGGAACGAATCACGAACTCTGCTCGATCGCTTCGCGTCCGGTTCGAAGGCGCCAGGGCCGAAACTCGCGTATCGAGGTTTGAGGAAGCCGGCAACTCATAGGAACGAGCTCCAGCTAAAGTCCTTCACCATCAGTCGCAAACCCAATGCGCCGCAACAGGCGAACGAACCTTGGGTCTGGGCGAAGATGGTCAAATATCGGCCACACCTTTAGCCAGATGAGTAGTCCGGAGCGCTCCGCATAAGCCTTCTCCAGCCACTCCATTGTTTGATCTACGCGGTCCTTGAAGCCGGCGTAGACAACTGCGATCGTTGCACACGAAACAAACTGGCGTCGCGACAACTCCAACAACTGGCTTAGAACCTCTTCGGCCTCCGCTCTCGCACCGAAGGAAGCGTGACATTGACCGAGACCGGCGAGAGTCCATGAGTTCTCACTGATCGATCTCGCCTTTTCGAGTTCGGCAATCGCTTCCTGGTACATCCCCTTGCGCTCATAACACATTCCGAGATGGAGATGCGCGCGAGGGAAATTTGGCTCGAGCTCGAGCGCTCGTTCCAATTGGGCGATTGCGAGATCGTAGCGGCGTGCCCAGTAGAAGTTGAGCCCAAGATTGGTATTGATGATGAGCGAGAGTGGATCCAAATCCCGGGCCTTCTTCAGCTCTGGCAGCCCCTGATCAAATAGACCCATCGACGCCAGATACTCGCCATGCCACTGATGGGCCGTCGGATAAGTTGGGCTGAGGCGTACGGCTTGTAGAAAATCCGCCTCTGCTGCTGTCCAATCCCAATCATAGATCAGTTTTATCTGCCCCAATGAAGCGTAAGCTTCCCCGGTTTCATCGAGGCTAATGGCCTTCATTGCGGCGGCCTTGGCTTGAGGCATGATCTCGCGTGGATTATCCGCTCCGAATAATCCGAGTAAGACGAGGCAATCCGCTATTCCGGCGTGCGCCAGGGAATAGTTCGAGTCTTCTGCAATTGCCTGCCGAAAGTATTCAACTCCTTTTCTGAGATCCTCAATGCCCCGTCTGGCCCAGGCGTATCGTCCCTTAAGATAAAACTCGTAGGCCCCCCTGTTCTCCGTAAAGCGTTTGGTCAGCTTTTTCTTCTGTTCACCACTCAATCTAAGACGTAACTTCTCTGAGATCTCCGAGGCCAATTCATCTTGCAGAGAGAAAATGTCCGAGGACTTCCTGTGATATTGTTCACCCCAAATCCGAGACCCGTCCTCTACATCGACCAGTTCCGCGCTTATGATGAGTTGTTCTCCAAGTTGTTGAACTGTGCCCATCATCACCGCTCGAACTCCGAGACTATGGCCGGCGTCTCGCGGGTCAATAACGGCCCCTTTGTACCGAAAGACTGTACTACGTGCCATCACCTTCAACTGCGGAAGGCGCGACAGGCTACTCATGACGCCCTCGGTTATCCCATCCGACAGGTACTCCATGTTGGGGTCATTACTCGCGTTCACAAAAGGAAGCACCGCAAGAGATTCGATCCCTTTGTCATCCCCCTTTTCCCGGGGTTCTATCATTTCGGCGACAAACCGATAGCCTCGGCGCGGAACAGTTTCAATGTAGTTGGGATCCTCGGTGCTTTCACCAAGAGCCCTGCGCAGAATGAAGATGTGTTGGGCGAGATTGCCTTCCTCGACATACTCGTCCGGCCAAACTTCATTCATTAGAACTTCCTTCTCCACGACACGCCCGTTATTCCGAACGAGAAGAAGAAGAGTGCTCAAAACCTTGGCGGGCAGCGGCACTAATCGGCCATCGCGCAACAACACCCGCTCACACGCATCCAGGCGAAAGGAACCAAACTGAAAGTAATCGTTACCCCGCTCCATGACCACGTTCAGTTTTAGCGAACTGTATTGTCCGGGTCAACTCGGTGTGCAGCGCCGTTAAAATTCTTACTGTGCTGAAATCTGAAAACGGAGCTCGTTCTGCGCCATTGTTACGTATAGCGGTTTGGTGGACGGGCCATCACGGTTGAGATTCAGGCGCGGTTTGATCTCGCCGCTTGATTCAGCGCGCGCATCGCGTTACGTTTGGCTTTGAGCGACGCCTTAAGCGGGAAGACGCGATGCCGGCCAAACACGAAAAACATTTGAAGCGGCTCCGCCGAATCTGCGAGTCGCTGCCCGGGACTACAGAAAAACTCTCGCACGGCGAACCGACTTTCTTTTGCAAGAAGGTCTTTGCCATGTGCTCAT
>UEXS01000473.1_pt1 | contig 10293 bp, 9 predicted proteins | sample 4301141 | NCBI WGS metagenome assembly UEXS01 (sample SAMEA4773178, study PRJEB27434) | metagenome | biome: 2259; feature: agricultural soil; material: soil | place: USA | collected 2014-09 | depth 0.25 m
GCAATTCTTTTTATGAGTACTCGGTGCCACAAGCGGCGATCACGTTGAAGCAAGGCCTCGGGAGATTGATTCGATCGACAACTGATAAAGGCGTTTTGTCGATACTTGATCCTCGCGTAAAGACAAAGTCTTACGGGCGAATCTTTCTTCAGAGCATACCTCGCTGTCACATCACGGCTAACATCGAAGAAGCCGCGGCAATTTTCTCGGAGGGGAGCGCAGGTAGCGAAAGCTGGAACTAAATGTCTCGACCAATACTCGGGTACTTAGAGCCCTTTCATTAACACCCTTCTTCAGAAGGGTGTGCGCTGCGCCAGACAACGACCTCCAACCGTTTTAACGGTCTTTTGCGGGGCGACCAAACAGTTGAAACAGTTCAGAACAGCACGTCGCGCCAATCACCCACCTGAAGGTGGGTGTTAATGAGATTCAGGAGTTCAAAGTCAATCGCGCAGATAGCGCCTGCAGTAACTTGTCCCGTAGCTAACCTCACCCTTGTACGCCACCTGCGTCGCTGATAGACTGCCGCTGCTCAAACACCCGCGAGCATCAGAGGAAACCATGAGTGCCCCAGCGCCTCAATCAGGATCAGCCCGAACCATCGACGAGGTGATCGCGCGACTCGATGACATCATCGCCCGCTCGATTCGTGAACAGGACCGGCTCGGCTACTTCGCGGCCCTCTATCGCAAAGTCACGATCAAAGTCAAAGAAGGAATCGCCGAGGGTCGATTCGAGAACGGTCCGCGAATGGAACGGTTTGATGTGACGTTCGCAAACCGTTACCTCGAGGCGCTGGATCAGTTTCGCAATGGCCGGCAACCGACTCGGTGCTGGCTCGTGTCTTTCAAAGCGGCGGCCGCGTGGAGACCGATCATCCTTCAGCAGCTTCTGCTTGGTATGAACGCGCACATAAACTACGATCTTGGAGTCGCTGCCGCCGAGATTGCGCCAGGCGACGAGCTGCCCTCGCTTCAACACGATTTCAACGAGATCAACACGATTCTCGCGAGTCTGGTCGAACAGGTGGAATCAGAGATCAACGAGGTCTCGCCGTGGATAAACTTATTGGATCACATCGATCCGAAGGCTGACCGCGCGGTTGTGAACTTCAGCATGGACAAAGCTCGCGCGTGCGCGTGGGCTCTGGCGACGACGCTTGCCCCACTGAGTCCGAGTCAATGGAAGCCTCACCTGGAGATTCGAGATTTGGAAATGACAGCGCTCGCCGATCTTGTCTGGCACCCCGTGGGTTTGATCTTCAAGTTGGGTTTGTTAGTGATCCGTTCGCGCGAGAGTAACGATGTTTCGAAAGTGATCGAGCTTTTGACCTAGAGACTCGACACACTGCCGGATAGGACGAGGAACTGTAACGTCGCGCTAATGCTTCCGAGAAGTCACCTGATAGATGTGCGGTCAAAGCCGTTAATCGGTTGAGGAAAAGGCAAGGCTCTAGTGACTGACTACGTATCAAAACCTGAGGCTGGTCGACTGCAAGTCGTCGGAATGCAAGCCACTGCTCGCGTAATCGCGAACTTTGCATGGCAACACCTGAAAGCTGCGACGATTTTTCGTGATCGCGTATTCGCCCTTGAAGACGAACACCTTAAGGAACCACTCGGGCTGTTCTTCGAGGAGGTTCGCTCATACGCGAGCGCCTGCCTGATGTCGTCAGCAGCGTCGCTCGAGGCGTTGATCAACGAACTCTTCATCGCGCACGACGGACAACTGCGCTCACAGCTGCAGGATTTCGAAAAAAAGTTTTGGGGCAAGTCTGGAATAGAGAGCAAGTCCATTCTTAAGAAGTACCAACTTGCCTTGCAAATGCTCGGTGTCACCGCACTAGACGAGCACATTCCGCCATTCCGCGATGCGTGGGCAGTTATTGAATTGCGCAACGCCCTCGTTCACTACAAACCAACGTGGGACCCAGACCGGCAACGCAAGGTTGAACTTATCGAAGTTCTCGACGGGCGCTTTACGCTCAGTCCTTTCCCCGACGCAGGCGCAGACTTTGTGTCAATGAAATGCATGAGCGGCGGGTGCACCAAGTGGGCGGTCGCTGCTACGCTGTCATTCATGCACGAGTTTCATGACCGAGCGAATCTCGATTCAAACAAGATGTCGGGCTTCTGGAAGCTCGAAACCTGACAATCGGTTTAACATGGACGTGCCAAGCAGCGCGCCGATTAACCTAGTCGGAAACAGTGACGTTACCAATTTGACTCAACAACAGAACAAACCGACAGAAGGTGTCAGGCTTGACTTCGTTGACATTTCAATTGCTGTCAAAGATTGGGGTCGCATTTTGAACGCTCGCTCAACGGGCTGGGATACACGGAGAGAACTTTCTCTATGACCCCCTATGATCGAGTCACGCGATTCTCGTAGACATCCGGTTCAACGTAGCCGAGATATGCTGATAGAGTAGAATGCGCGCATGGACGAAGAAGCAGAGCGGCTTATCGATATTCTCCCGTCCCTTTCGTCGCCGGAACAGCTCATGTACCAAATCTATGTCCGTGAGGCGATCGAGAACGGGCTGACCGAAAGCGTCAGATAACGCATCAGGCAAGACGGCGATAGAGTTCGGAGTTCTTCTTGAACACGTAATCTACCGCGCGCTCAAACTCCTCGTCGGGGCGTGCAAGGAGTTCTTCTACGCTGCCACGTACCAACTCTTCAGGCGACACACCGAGCCGGGACGCCATCTCCTTGAGCCTTTTCGCGCGCTCGTCGGGTAAATCAATTGTGATCGTGGTAGTGGTCATCGCGGCCTCCGAGGCTCAAGTGTATCAATCGACTCGCCGCTTGTGAACATGATGTTCGACACATGATGTTTCACCCAGTGAGCCGATTCCATCGCTCACTTCTTCACCAACACAACCGGAGATTGCTCCGCCGCGCGTATCTTCTCAAAGAAGCCCCGAACCTTCGCGTAATCCGCAACCGGAATCGTCGCCGCACGCACCACAAGCTTCCGCGTGAACTCGAGCTGGCCATCCTTTACCACGTAACTCGTAACATAACTCCCAAACGGCGCTTCAAGCTTGACCGGGTCCGGCAACTCATCAACCTGAAACGCAGCAGGCAGCTTGACGTTAGTCGTCTCCGCATAAGCGTACGGCCTCAGCACGACTGGATGCTTACGCGCGGCGTCGGTCAACGACAGCGATTCCCAACGCGAGACGATCGCCGGTTTGAACACCAGCAGCCGCCCTTGCATCAACTGACCGTATGCCGGCGCGCTGAACTCTGCCGCAAGCGAGAACCTGTTGGCGTCAGGCTCATCCACTGGCTCGATCTTGGACACGCGAACGCCGGTCGCTCCCTGAGCAATCCACTTTTCGATTCGCACGTTGTAATCCGGGCGCGGCATCCCACGAAACGGACCTCGCTCGCTCACCGCCGCTTGCCCGATCGATTGCTCGCGCATCTTCGCGGAAATCGAGCCGTCCGGATTCAACAGAACTTCGGCGGTGCGATTGAGCATATTCGCTTCGGGAGGAGTGACCGGCATCTTCATTAGCGCGCCCGCTTCGCCGGCAATGATCAACGCGAAGCTGCCCTGTTCCTCAATCGGCAGATCGCCAACCGGAGTCATGTCATCCGTCGCGTCGAAGATCAACAATCTTCCAAGCGAGGGATGATTGATCACCGTGAGCGCCTGCGTCTCGTCGGCTACCTTGACCGCGATGATGCAGTGGTTGAACTGGTGCGGCGAAGGCCACTCCTGCCTGACGTGATTCGGATCGCCGGAATAGATGCTGACCAGGTACGACTTGATCCCGAGCGCTTTCAACATCGCGCGCATGAGGTTCGCTTTGTCTTTGCAGTCGCCGTAGGATTTCGCGAAGACTTCGGTGGCCGAGTGCGGGCGATATCCTCCGCCGCGCCCGGTGCCGATCTGAATCGAGACGTAGTTGACGCTTTGAACATAGCGGCCGACGGCCGAGATCTTTTCTAATTCCGTTTTTGAGTTCGCGGTGATCTGCTTGGCCTTACCTGCCAAGGCGTCGTCGAGGGTCGCTTGTGAATCGCTGATCTCAGTGAGCCATTTGGAAACGTCCGGCCAGTTCGCGAAGCCGCGGCGCGTTGCAAGCTTGTCCGCCGATGGAGTGAGATTGATCGCAAGCCACGGAGTAAGCGCGCCGCGAGGCGGGCTGAGCGGCTCGGGCGAAACGGGCGGCAACTCGCGCATCTCCCAAGTGTAAGTATTGCCGCTGGCCGCCGGCTCGATCTTCTCGTGATTGACTGTCAGCCCGTCGGCGCTCCAGCCCTTCGGAAGCGTCACCGAGATTCGCGATTTCGCTACCGGCAGGCCACGCCCCTGAAAATACCAGACCAGTTGACTGAACACCGAGCGGTCTTCGGTCACGGTTTCATATCCGAAGATCGAACCGACTTCGCAGTCTCCGGTGGCTACGATAATCTTTCGCCGAGCTTCGTTATAGACATCGTTGTCCGCCAGCGCCAGTTCGGCGGTTTCGTCCTTTCCATACTTCTTCACTTTGCCAGAAGGGCTGACGAGCCAGGCACGAAACTCTTTCACTTTTTCCGAATCGGTGTTGTACACCGCGCGAGCCACCGCTTCGTCGCGGCCTTCACGAGTGAGGACCTTGACCGCATAGACATCGCTGCGAGTCATTCGCCCGTCATCCTCGATGGTCACGACCGATTCATCGGCGAGCACCACGGCCGGGACATCCTTCGGATACGACGCGACGGTCGTCGATGCGGCCGTACGAAGCCACGCCGGCGCGTCATCCGCGCGCACAGGCGAGTTGCCTTGCAACAGGGTGCTCCCGATGGCGGCGGCGATGATTAGAAGAGGGAATCGGTGTTTCATTAGTTGACCTCGTTCGCGCGTTCGTTCCTGCCAGACACTGACGGCCCTTGCGTCTTCGCATTTCGCAGCGGCTGGCAAGAGCCGCGACTTGCGACAAAGGTTTCGCGCTAAGCCGGAAAGATCCCGAGACGCCGCCTTATCCTATTGAGTTGTTCCCGCCTGCTTCATCGTGATCGTATGATTGTCACGCTCGTGAATGCCGTCGAACAGTTGTTTGAGCGCTGCGTATCTCGACGCGGGGAACAGAAGTGCATTGAAAATGAACGTCCGTTTGAACAGAAGCTCATCGCGTTTCGCAGTCACGGCTATCGACACGTTGTAGTCGGCCACATCGCCCGCCTTAAGCGGGCCAGGCTTATCCGCGTTGTCGAGATCAAACCCCTTCGGAAGCGTTATCGAAATACTGTCCTCTTCTTTCCAGGGGTAGTGGAAATAGATGGGATGCTGGCGTGTACCGGCCGGAAACAAGGCGCCGATTCCCTTCTGAAAAAACGCGGGCTGAAGAAACAAGCGCTTCCCCGTGCGCTGAGCGTAGCCCGGCACGCGCACATGAAAAGCGTATATAAATGGCTTATCGGGATCGGTGACGTTCTCGATCTTTATGTCAGACAACTCCGCGGTGCTCATTTGTTCTTTGAACAAATCGCGAAGACCTTTCTCTCGCTGCTCGGCAGACTCATCGTCGTTCTCCTCTTTCTTTTCGACAGCAAAGTGGCCGGTGTATTCGATACGGACGTCGCCTTCAATCACGCCGTCCTCGCTCAGGCGGAGCGCGGCGGTGCGCTTCTGAACCGACTTTTCCGGTGGCGACACTGGCGTTTTCGCTAACACGGGCAACAAAGGATCAACGATCATGGCCCTTTCACCTTCCTCTTGCCATCGCAGCATCCCCAGTGGGACATACTGGCTGGCGGGATCATAAAAGCGCCAGCCATTAGCGCTTCGCACAGCAATGTTATAGGACCGCATGAAATATAGATTCAGCAAAACTTCAAATTCCTCCGGCGTGTAAAATATGTCGCTGCGATCGGCGAGATGGGCAACTCGCGCGTCAAATCCGGCGGCGGTTGCGAGCGCAGCAAATAGAAGGTCAATATCCGCACCTGTGCCCATTCCCCGCTTCAGTGTGTCAGCGGAGGTCTTATTCTCTTTCAACTTCGCGAGGTCATCGCCGGTCAGGCCAGACGCATCGTCGTTGATGTTCTTGAGTTTGGTCCGGCAAAATTGGAAAAGCCGTTCCAGCTTTTGGTCCGGCGTTGAGGCGTCGCCAATCGCTGCCTGAGCCGCGCGCTTGATATCGTCATTAACCTTTATCTTAGACTTGTAGTCATCGTAGACGTATTTAGTGAAATTAGCCGAAGATAGTGGGGGCTCGTAATAGGCGAGCATCCACGAGCGCACCTGATCCTCGGGAGGCATGTAAGGCTCATCGTGAAACGCACGCACGTTGGTCATTGAGTAGCTAAAGCGTTTATCCTTTTCCGCAGTCATCGGCGTGCTTGCCATATTGAAAGCCTTGCTACGAAAGCCCAGGAATGTATCGGAAGAGGCCTTGAGCGTGTACTTGACCACTTGAATGGGAATGTCTCTCTGAAAGTTCAGACGCGCGAAGTAGCCCGAGGTATCGTGTCTCACTTCGCGCCACCGATATTCGATTATTGCACCCGGCTCAACGCCCTGCATGGCAAATGTCTTTGCATTTATCTTCACGCGGCGGAGCTTAATAAGCGTGCTGTCGAAGATAGCTTCGTTCTTGAGCTCTATTATTGTGCCGTCAGCTTTGATGGTGCGTCCGGCGATGTCCTCGATTTTATTCTTGGACGAGTAACTAAGTTCTATTTTGCCACGCAATTCTTTGCCGCGCTCTGTGAATATCTTTATGCGGACGTAATTTGCGAACACCGTCTTCCCCGGGCTGAGATCCACTTGCACGTCCCAGAATATCGCTTCTGCGTCGGCGTCTGGTTCAACGACTGGCGCCTTCAAGGCTAGAAGTGCCGGTTCGATCGGCTTCCAGTCTTCACCGGCAGTCGCCAGGCCGTTTCCGATGGTCACGTAACAAAGTGCCAAAAGCGCGCGTATAAGTACACGTCGATGTGCCATCTTTCGCCTCCTATTCAGTTTGCAATCTTCGTTAGGACGATCTCTGCTTGATGGTCAGGGCTCTACGAAAACTTCATCTGGTGGCCAAAAGGAATTGAGATTATATGTTGGACTCAATTCGCATGCAATGACTATTTTCGGGCATTAACGAGCGTTAATTGGATCGCCAAATCAGGCGGCATTCATGTGAGATTGGGACCGCGCACTTGCGATTGTTTTTGATGTGGCCGGGAGCGCCCTCCGTTTTACGGTTTCACTACAAAAACAACGGTGACCTGAGTCCCTTGCTCGCCGACCATCGCGTTAATGAATGCAGTCTGTTTCTTATTCGAGTTTTCACCCGTAGCCATGCCTCCAGTGACCTTGCCGTTCTGCTGAAGTATGTTTGTGTTGACGGTCATCCCTGAGCGTTTCAACCCTTCTTCAAAAAAACTGATCACTTTGCCCGGAGCATCGCTCGTCACAAAATGAAATCCGCCGCTTTGGCCATCTTTGCCTTCGGCGGCGTAAGTTCCCTGGAGCTCGACGCCCGGATACGACGGAAGCCAGTCGGGCAGCTTATCAACCGAAACGGTTCCAAACTTCGCGGAGCCTTCTGGAGTCTTGACCTCGAGCGAGCCCTTCTCGCCATCGCCCTTTGCTTCCAGCGTGACGTCTTCGCCGTCTTCGCCCTTGAAGGTGATCTTTCCGCTTTGCGCTTCGTCAAGATTGACAGTCAGAAGCTTGCCGCTCTTTTTGTCTCTTACGGTGATCAAGCCTTTTTCGTCATCGGTCGAAACCAGTTCGACATCGGGGTTGGCCGCGACCATCATCTTCGCGACCGCGAGCGCGGGCTTCTTCTCAATCAACGCCGGATCGATCCCCGCTTGCTTGGCTTTGTTTACAAGAAAGTAGCCCCCAAGAAACACGGCGATCACTCCGAGGATGACGAACGTGCCGCAACCAACAAGCACCCAGGTTAGCACGTTGGATTTTTTCTGAGGCGGCGGCGGAAACTGCTGCTGCGGTGGAAACTGCTGGCCGGTCGGCTCGCCAATCGGTGTCGTCGGTGGTACGTAGTTAGACATGATTCTCCTTTATGTTAGTCCGTGGTCAGTAGTCAGTAGTCAGTAGTCCGTAGTCAGTAGTCCGTAGTCAGTAGTCCGTAGTCCGGAGTTCGGAGTTCGTACATAGAATAAGTGCTCAATGGTCCGCGTGCTACTGACTACGGACTACTGACTACTGACTACGGACTACGGACTACGGACTACGGACTACTGACTACTGACTACGGACTACGGACTTCTGACCACGGACTTCTGACCACGGACTCATTCCCTCATTCCCTCTTCAGCGGTCTTCCCATCAACTCGTTTGCGGCCTCAAGCGCCGGCTTGTCTTCGTACAGCAACGCGTAGATGCTCGCGGTGATCGGCATTTCGATTCCCAAACGGCGCCCGAGTTCGTGAATCGAACGCGTGGTCTTGACGCCTTCCGCCACTTCTCTCATCTCGCCGAGAATCTCCGCAAGCTTACGTCCGCGGCCCAACTCAATCCCAACGTGCCGATTTCGCGAAAGCTCGCCGGTACACGTAAGCACCAGATCACCAAGCCCCGCGAGCCCCGCCATCGTTTCGACTCGCGCGCCTTGTGCCAACGCCAGCCGCGTCACCTCCGCGAGTCCCCGTGTTATGATCGCCGCCACCGCATTCGTTCCAAAGCCCAGCCCTCGCACGACGCCCGCCGCAATCGCTACTACGTTCTTCACGGCCCCGCCAATCTCGACACCAACCACATCGGTGTTCGTGTAGACCCGAAAGACACCCGCGCTCATCGAACGTTGAATCAACTCCCTGGATTCCCGATCACTGCTTGCGGCCACGATCGCGGTCGGGTCGCCTGTCGCCACTTCGCGAGCGAAGCTCGGCCCAGATAACGCGACGTACCGCGGCGAGAAGCGCTCTCGTGAAACGTCGGACACCACTTCCTCCATTCGCATCAGCGTATGGTTCTCGACGCCTTTCGCCGCGCTCACCAAAACTGTTTCGCTTGTCAGCACTGGAATAATACGAGAAACCATCTCGCGCATCGCGTGCGAAGGAACCACGAGCAATGCGAAGTCGGCGCCTTCGATCGCCTCTTCGACGTTCAATGTCGCGCGAATGTTTTCGGGCAGCTCGACGTCCGAAAGATAGAATGGATTCCGTCGAACGCAGTTGATACCGTCGGCGACTTCTCGCTCGCGGGCCCACAGCGTGACGTGATGTTGATTCCGAGCCGCGACCAATGACAACGCGGTGCCCCAGCTTCCGGCCCCGATCACGGCAACGCGCTTGATCTCCGGAGGCTCACCGCTCATCAATCTCCGCCTCCACGGACTGCGGCGCCCGTCGAACTGGAACCTGCGCCGGGTTTAACACGCGTGCCGATCTTGTTCTCCGTTCCGTGCATCAGCCGATTGATGTTCTCGTGATGCTTGGCGACGATCAGCGCGCATCCGAGGATTCCGATCCAGATCAGAGCCTTCAGATGCGGATCAGGTTGAAGCAAGCCATAAAACAAAAGCGTCCATAGCGGCACGGCAGCGGTAGCGATGATCGAGCCGAGCGACACGTATTTGCTGAAGTACACGATCAACACCCAAAGCACCAACGTCGCGAGCACCGAGTACGGAGCGAGCGCGAGATAAATTCCCACGCCGGTTGCGACGCCTTTCCCGCCTTTGAATCCGAGAAAGATCGGGAAGATGTGGCCGGCAATCGCCGCGATCGCAGCAGCGCCGATCCACACATAATCATCAGCCGCTACCAGCCGCATCAGCATCACCGCCGCGACTCCCTTTGCCACGTCGAACACATAAGTGAGCAGTCCAGCTTTGATACCGGCGCGCCGCGTGACGTTGGTCGCTCCGATTCCGCCCGAGCCTATTTGGCGCACGTCTTCACCGCCCGTGAACACGTACTTGATCAGGAGAAATCCAAACGGAATTGAGCCGAGCAGATACGCGATGAGAACAAATGTGATCCTGGAAAGCATGTCGGGAGTCGCCTCGCCGGCGAGAGAATATCTCAAAGGCACCGGCAGTTGCCAGCGGGCATCGGGCTGAGGGCGCGCGTCAGATTTTCGCGCTTCCAAAAAAGAGAGAGTTTGAAGAGCGGGAAAACCTCCCACGCCCGGGCCTGTGTGAAAACTCCGAGGATGCCACGGGCTTGCCCCGTGGAGGTTGAACCTCGCAGCTAATCGCCGAATAGCCTTGCCGCCAAGCTAGCAGACACGTGAATCTCCACGGGGCAAGCCCGTGGCATCTCGCAAGTCGCTTTGCAAATCTTTGTAGCGGCCATCGTGAACCTCCAACGGGACAA
>UEXS01000037.1_pt1 | contig 10261 bp, 5 predicted proteins | sample 4301141 | NCBI WGS metagenome assembly UEXS01 (sample SAMEA4773178, study PRJEB27434) | metagenome | biome: 2259; feature: agricultural soil; material: soil | place: USA | collected 2014-09 | depth 0.25 m
CGCCGATGCGACTCTGAGTATGCTCGTATTGAAACTGGCGAGGCAGCCCGGTTCCCCATCGAATCCCGCTGTACGCGCTGGTCATGTTTGCTACGGGCGCTCCCGCCGAGGCTGCTTTAAAACGCGTCGTCTGCGTGATCATATAAGCGATCTGGTATCCACCCCAACTGTGTCCTTGTATACCGATCGCTTTCTCATCGACGAAGCCCTTATCGACCACCGCCTGGATCGCCGGCAACACGCACTGGAGCGCGCTCTGGCCGGGATGTCCGATCGTGTAAACGATGTCTGGCTCAAGCACTAGATAACCGTTGCTCGCGTAGAACGCCGGGTTGATGCTGTGACCCGGCCTCGGGTCAACAAACCGATTCAGGTTTTCGGACAACGTCTCGTAGATATAAACGATCATCGGATACTTCTTCGAAGGATCGAAGTTGTCGGGCTTGATCAACATCGCCGATAACGGAACTCCGTCAGTGTTCTTGAATCGAACAAGCTCTGAAGATCCCCAAAGCAGTCCGGCTTTCTGCGGATTCGCATCGCTGACTTTCTTGAGGTCCTTGAAGCCCGCCGATGTGACGAGCAAGTCAGGAAACTGATTGAATGTTGATGCTGTAAGCAGAAGCGCGTCCGCGTCTTTTGCCTTCGAAGGCGATGTGAAATACTTCGCGGCCATGATTAGTTTCTCAGGCGCGCCGCCATCGACTTTGTCTCGATAAAAACCTGAGTCGCGCGTCCATTCGTTCTCGGCTCTCAGGAGCATCGGCTTCGCGGAATCGATTCCTTTCTCCTGCTGATCGAGCCGAACATAACGAAACTGAATCTTCTCTTTGCGGCCCACGCCATCGGTCAGATTCTTTGCGCTCGAGCCGTCGGGCGCGATCTGCCAGATGTCATACTTGTCGTAGATGAGCGCGTACTTGTCATCCGAAGTCCAACCCGCGTTCCCGTAAGCCGGCGGCGTGCTCGGCGAGTCGTGATCCTCCTGCCAGAAGTTCACGCCGAGATTCTTGGTGAGATTAACTATCTTGCCATCCGGAATCGAAAGCGTGTTCCAATCCTTGCCGTCGTAAAACAGCGCGAACTTTCCGCCCGGCGACCATGTGAATCCGCGGCTGTGTTTTTTGATTGTGGGTTTTCGACTTCCGTCCGAGGTGTTGACGATAAAGACATCCGCTGAATTCGCATCGTCGTCATAGCCGATCAGCGTCCGGTACGCGCGATCATCCAGGCCAATTGCCCATCGTCCGTCGCTTGATGCATTGACGGCTTGCAGAGTTTCATCGCCCAACTGCGCATATTTCTTGTCCGCGATGTGAAACACCGCGCGATAGGTACGACTTCTTTCCTGTTCGGCGCGCACCTTCTGCATCGGTTGGATGTAGTCGTCTTTCCAATGCCACAAGTCGACCGACACCCTGTCGTCCGACGAGGTCTCTTCGCTCTCATCCTTCTCGGGCTCGGACGGAGGTGCGACGCCGAAAAACACTTTGTCTCCATCAAGCGAGAAGCTGATCTGGCCCTTGTCGCTGATCACATAACCCGGTTTGAAGTTGGCCGTAGAAGTAGAAACGAGTTCCGTTGCGGCCGCGCTCTTGCGATCCCAGCGATAGAGTTTCTGGAGAGGTTGTTTGGCAGCCGCGTCGTCGCGATCGCTTAGAAATGCCAACTCAGTCTGCTTATCATCCCACGTCAGTCTTGTGTACCTGCCTTTGCCTGCGAGCAATGCGACCGGAGCGTACGCAGTCGCCGTTGTAACAACAAAGGCCCCGTTGGTCTCTTCGTTCTTGGAGGAGACGGCAAAGACAACGTTCCTGGCGTCCTTGCTGATCGTGTATTCGAGCACATCGGCAAAAGTGCGCTCGCTCTTCTCGGTGAGATTGCGAACGACAAGATCGCTGCCGTACTCCTTCTTCTTGCCATCTCGCCGTCCCCTTGCGGCGGGAGAGGGCGCCGCGTCCGGTTTCTTTTCATCAGCCCTTTTCTCTTCGGGTTTAGGTTCGAGCAAATAAGCTATGAACCCCGCGCCGTCTTCGGGCACCTGGAAACTCTTCACGCGCTCGACCCGCGTGACCGCGCCACTGGCGAGATCCATAATTCCCATCGCATTCTTTGGCATCTCTTCGGGTTTCTTCTTTTCCTTCTTTGCTTTTTCGGTTTCGGATTTGGCCGGAAGAATCTGGAAGACAACGAAGCGATTATCGGCGGTGAAGAACGGTCTGCCAGCAAATGGACCCTGCCCGAAACCGGCTCCCGGCGGCGGTTCGGCTTCAGGCGAGCGCTGGGGAGGATTGACGGGCGCCGCGCCTCTCGAGTGCCGCCACTCGACGCCGGTCGCGATATTGCGCACGACCACTTCGCCGTCGCCGTCCTGCGGCACCAGCGCATACGCTACGAACTTGCCATCGCGTGACAGCGACTGCCCCTGAATCGCCCGCCAGCTATCATAGTCGCTGTGTGTCAGCGGCCGTTTCGCCGCGCTCTGTCCGGCGAGTGCCGAACTCGAAATCAGCACAACGAGCAACAAGAGCGCGATTGAATTCTTCCAGCTTCTGATGTGCTTAGGTCGAAGCGACAGGTTTCGGTTCATAACGGGCTCCTCGGTGTCCGCGATGCGTTAGAGAATGTCAATGTGACGTTACTTAATCCACTGGTCCCGAGACAATAATGCAGCAGCGAGCCGCAAGTCCAGCGGGTTATCCATGCTCGCGCGCCTACCCCTTGACAATCTACAGGAGCCGCCCTATGATGCAGTCCTTAGATTATCCAGGAGATCGACGATGGGAAAACAATCCGACCTTTTGCAAGGCACCCTCGATATGCTGGTTCTCAAGACGCTTGCTCTTGGCCCAATGCACGGCTGGGGAATCTCTCAGCGCATTCAGCAAGTGTCCGAAGACGTGCTGGTCATCAACCAGGGATCGTTGTACCCGGCGTTGTACCGGCTCGAACAGCAAGGCTTGATCAAATCCGAATGGGGAAGCTCCGAGAACAATCGCCAGGCGAAGTACTACGAGCTGACTCGCACCGGAAAAAAGCAACTTGCCGATGAGACGGATAACTGGGAGCGGCTGTCGGCGGCGGTCGATCGCATTCTCCAAACGACCTAACAACAATTCCGATCGACAGCGCGGACGGGGCGGACGCGCGTTGATCCTCTTAAAGTATTGGCTCATGTGCCGGAGGTTTGAACATGACGAAACTCTCAAGCGCCCTGCGTTCGATATTTCAAAAGGACCGCGTCGAACGAGACCTCGATCGCGAACTCAGCTTTCACGTCGAGATGGAAATTGAAAAGAATCTCGCGCGCGGCATGAGCCCCGCCGAAGCGCGCCGCCAGGCGATGATCAGTTTCGGCGGCGTCGAAAAATTCAAAGAAGAAAGCCGCGACGTGCGTGGCGGGAGGCTCGTCGAGTCGCTGCTACAGGACACTCGCTACGGCGTGCGAATCCTGCTGCGCAATCCGGGTTTCACGTTTGTCGCGGTGATGACCCTTGCGCTTGGCATCGGCGCCAATACCGCAATCTTCAGCGTGATCTACGGAGTGCTGGTGCGCCCGCTGCCGTATAAAGACGGCAGCCAGTTGGTGATCATTCAACAACAGGCGCCGCTCGCGCATGTTGACAATGTGCCCTTCTCGGTTAAGGAAGTGCTTGATTATCGAGAGCAGAACCAAACCCTCGACGCGGTGGTCGAGCATCATTCGATGAGCTTCACATTGCTCGGCAACGGAGAGCCGCAACGAGTTCAGACCGGCGTCGTCTCGGCGAATTTCTTTGACGTGCTCGGCGTGTCGCCGATTCTAGGCAGGACGTTTGTCGCCTCGGATGAAGAACACGGTTCGGACGCCGTGCTCGTGCTCAGCTACAAATACTGGCAGCAGAGTCACGGCGCAGATCCGAACATTATTGGCCGGGTGTTTCAGATGAACAATCGCCCGCACACGGTGATTGGGGTGCTCCCCCCCATTCCTCAATACCCGGTCGAGCAGGACGTGTATATGCCGACGTCGCATTGCCCGACTCGGTCGTCGGACCAATTCATCGCGAATCGAACTTCGAGAATGATGAGCGTCTTCGGACGCTTGAAGCCGGGCGTTCCGGTCACGCAAGCGCGCGCCGATCTCGCGACGATCGCCGCCAATCTGCAGAAACAGTATCCCGAAGCATACCCCGCAAACCAGGGCTACGGCGCAGTTGCGAATCCGCTTCAGGAGGAACTGACGCGAAAGGCCCGGCCCACGTTGCTGGTGTTACTCGGGACGGCCGGACTTGTGCTTTTGATCGCTTGCGCGAACGTCGCGAATCTTACGCTTGCGCGATTGATGAGGCGCGAACGCGAGATGGCCATTCGAGCGGCGATGGGCGCCGGCCGCGGCCGGCTGATTCGGCAATTGCTGACCGAGAGCACGCTGCTCTCAATAAGCGGCGGGCTGGTCGGACTGCTGCTGGCTTCCGCCGGTTTGCAGTTATTAGTAACATTCGCCGCAAGGTTTACAACTCGCGCAAGCGAGATACGCATTGATGGTTTTGTCCTGATGTTCACACTGTTGATCTCGGTAGTGACCGGCCTTCTGTTCGGATTGATGCCGGCCTTCTCGTCGGACGATCATCTTGCAACGTCGCTCAAGGAAGGTGGCGGCCGCTCTACTTCGAGCACAAAGCGGCAGCGCGTGCGCAATATGTTGATCGTCGCGCAGGTCGCCGTTTCATTCATGCTATTGATCGGCGCGGGCCTGATGCTGCGCAGCTTGATCAAGCTTCAAAGTGTGAGTCCCGGCTTCGATCCCGAACGAGTCCTTGCGATGAGGATCAGTCCCAACTGGTCAAAGGTAAATTCAGCCGAAAAGGTTCAGCAACTATTTGACAGGGTGCTGGACAAAGTCAGGTCACAGCCCGGAGTGCTTTCTGCCGGGCTCGCTTCAACCTATCCGCTGAATCAACTCGGCATTACGTTTGGACCATTCAATCGCGGTTTTCAGATTGAAAACCGGCCGATCCCCGCGGGAGAGCTGGCCCCGCAAGCAGATTTTCGCTCGGCGAGTCCCGGCTATTTCGAAACCATCCGAGTGCCGCTGGTCGAGGGCCGCACCTTCGAAGAAAAAGACGACGCCCGGTCACTCGCCGTTGCCGTCGTGAATCAATCGACGGTGCGGCATCGTTTCGGCGACGAAGATCCGATAGGAAAGCGCATCAGCTTCGATCAGGGAAAAACATGGATCACGGTCGTGGGTGTGGTTGGAGACGCAAAGCAATACGGCCTCGAACGCGAATCCTCCGATGAGATCTACATTCCCCTGGATCAGGGCGGGTTCGGCGGGAATCTCCTTGTGCGAACGACGGCCGATCCGATGAGCATCGCAAGCCTGATGCGAGAATCGGTTTATTCAGTGGATTCGGAAACTGCGGTCGACCGAGTGCAAACGCTCGAGCATGTTCGCGATGACGCGGTGGCCTCGCCTCGGTTGACTGCGATTCTGCTCGCAATGTTCGCCGGGCTCGCGCTGGTGATAACCGGAGCGGGAATCGCGGGTGTTATGGCGTTGTCGGTGAGCCAGAGAACCCACGAGCTTGGAGTGCGGATCGCGCTTGGCGCCTCACCCGCGCGCGTGTTGGGCTTGGTAATGCGCCAGGGCATGTCTTTCGTGCTCGCGGGACTTGCGATTGGAATCGCCGGCGCGTTGTTGATGGGGCAGGTTATGTCGTCTCTGTTGTTCGCGATTCAGCCCACTGATCCGGTAACGTATCTCGCCGTATCGCTGGTCCTGATGACGGTTGCCGCGGCGGCGTGTTTCGTACCCGCTCGCCGCGTGACGTCGATCGATCCGATGCTGGCGCTGCGAAGCGAGTAAGATGTGATCTCATGAAAACAACAATTAGCGCAAACGCAAACCTGCTCCCCAGGACGGCTCTCGTTGTTGTGTCGGTGGCACTGCTTGCGCTCGGAGTTCAGTTTTTCCCGACTCCGCGCGCGAGCGGCGCTCCTGGCGCGAAAGCCGAACCCGGGATGCTGGTCACTCCGTCGTGGCTCGCCGAACATCTCAGCGACAAATCGGTTGTGATTCTCAACATCGGCCAGCGCGCGGCGTACGATGCGGGACACATCCCCGGCGCGAGATTCGTCGAGATGTCGGGCATATCAACCAGCCAACCGCTCATGCTCGAGTTGCCGACGGTCGAAAAACTAAAGACATCGTTTGAAGCGCTCGGCGTTTCGGATAATTCGCGAATCGTAATCGCGTTCTCCGATAACTGGATCAGCCCGGCTACGCGGGTCTACTTCACGCTGGATTATTTGGGTCTGGGTAAGCAGACTTCGCTGCTCGATGGTGGAGTTGAAGCGTGGAGAAAAGCAGGACGGCCTATCGTGACGGATGTTCCGCAGGTGACGCGCGGAAGCATCACGCCGCATCCGCACCCTGAGTTGATTGTGGACGCGGCGTGGCTGGCGGCTAATTTGAACAAGCCGGCGATCGCGATCGTCGATGCGAGAGCGCCGGAATTCTACAGCGGCGCGAGCGCGGGCCGGATGCCTCGCGCGGGTCACATTCCGGGCGCAGTGAATATTCCTTTCTCGACGCTGGCCGACGCCGCGAACAAGATGCACGAGTCTGCTGCGCTAAAAAAGATATTCTCGGAGGCGGGAATCAATCAGGGCGTTGAGGTGGTGAGCTACTGTCACATCGGACAACAGGCGACAGTTGTCTACTTCGCGGCGAAGTACCTGGGTTACGATGCTCGTTTGTATGACGGGTCGTTTGAAGACTGGAGCCGCAGAAGCGAATTGCCTGTCGCCCGGCCCTCATCGAAATAACCAACTGCCAATGCCCGGTGACCGTCGCTCTCCTGCCCAGAAGCGCGACAATCCACATATCAACTGGAGGAGATTGTGAAAAATCGTACTAAACGCGTGCCGAAATCATTCTCGCTTGCGATTGTCGCTTTGGTTCTATCAAGTGCGGTCTCGGTCTTCGCTCAGTTATCAGCGCAAGACGCTGTGCCGGTTCTCGAGGGCCTTGATCCCGTGAAGCTGGTGCAAGGGAAAGAAGTTCAGGGCGACTTGAAGATCTTTGTTACCCGCGGCAGGTTCCAGTACTTGTTTGCGAATGCGGAAACCAAAACTACTTTTGAGAAAGACCCGGCTCGCTACGAGATTCAACTGGAAGGCGCGTGCGCAAGAATGGGCGCGCCCGTCACCGGCAATCCCGATCTGTATACAGTTCATCAGGGCCGCATTTACATCTTTGGTTCGGCGGACTGCAAGAAGCGATTCGAGGCCGCTCCACAAAAGTATCTTGAATCCGCAAACGAAGCCGCTAAGACGCCGGCTACTCCGGACGCGGTGAACAAAGCAAAGGCTCTGATCGAAACAGCAGTCACGGCGATGGGTGGCGCGTCCCGTATCGATGGGCTCACCAGCTATCAGGAGAAAACCACGACGACGCAAACCAGACGGCAAGGGGAAGTCGAGGTCAAGAGCAGCTTGACCGTTGTTTTTCCGGATCGCATTCGCTCCGAGCGTGTGATGCCCGATTACGAGGATCCATCGAAGGTTCGACAATTCGCAACGGTCGTAACCGCAAGCGAGGTGTTCGGCGTGACGAGCGGCGCTGTCCGCCCATTTCCCAACTCCGCCCGGATCGAACAGGAGAGAGAAGTTAACCGGAGACTGGTCTCAATCCTGCGCAACAGAAAGAGCATCAACGCCGCTGCCATCGGAAGCAGTAGGGTTGGTGACACAGCGGTAGAGCAGGTATCGATCGAGATAGACCACGCAAGCTACTCGCTGGGCATTGATCCGGCGACCGGGCGAATCCTGAGCTTGTCAGCGTGGCGACGGGGGCCAGACGGAAGTTTCGGCCAGTTCGTACAGGCGTTCTCGGACTTCCGCACTGTCGATGGCCTGACCCTGCCATTCAAGATCACCGCCACTTTCGAGGGCCAACCGTGGAAAGAACAGTCGCCAACCATCGAGGCCATTGCCGTCAACGGCAAGATTGATCCTGCGCTCTTCGAAAAGCCGAAGGCCAAGACTGAGTAATAGCGAGAAACTCAAATGAAGAATTCAGTTCGGCGCCGCGTCATCTGGCCGCCACGCACTTCCGTGCTCCTGCTCGCATTTCTTATCTTGCCCGCGAGCACTGCAATGGCTCAGTCGGCCGATTGGACTCAATGGGGAGGGCCGAATCGCAACTTCAAATCATCGACGACGGGGCTTGCAAGCTCATGGCCCGCGAGCGGGCCGCGAAAATTGTGGAGCCGCGATTTGGGCGATGGGTATTCGGCGATCGCGGCCGAGGGCGGCAGACTCTACACGATGTATCGGAGCGGTGAACAGGATGTCGTTGTGAGCCTGGACGCCGCTACTGGCAAGACCTTGTGGGAGTTTCGTTACGATGCGGCCTTCACAAAAGAGTATGTGCTCGAGCAAGGACCCGGGCCGCGCGCGATGCCTTTGGTGATCGGCAACCAGGTTTATGCGGCGGGCGCGACGGGCAAGTTTCACTGCCTCGATAAACAGACCGGAAAAGTGATCTGGGCTCATGATCTGGTGCACGAGTTCAATGGCACGGTGCGGGTGCGCGGATACTCCTGCAACCCGATGGCCTACAAGAACACCGTGATAATGATGGTCGGCGGCGCAGGGCATGGCATCGTGGCCTTCAATCAGAAGGACGGCGCCGTTGCCTGGAAGAAACAGGATTTCGATAACTCCTATTCGTCGCCGCTGCTCATCAAGGTTGACGGCCAGGATCAACTGGTCGCGTTGATGTATGGCGAGATCATCGGGGTTGATCCAAACAACGGCGACCTCTTATGGAGTCATCCCCACCCAACCGACTCAGGTGTAAACGTGAGCATGCCTGTGTGGGGCGAAGACAATCTCTTATTCTGTTCATCCGCTTACGATGGAGGCAGCCGGGTTCTTAAGCTGAACAGAAATGGAAACAAGACAACAGTCGAGCAAGTCTGGGCCAGCAAACTTATGCGAATCCACTTCGGCAACGCGATCCGTGTAGGCGACCGCATTTATGGTTCGAGTGGCGACTTCGGCCCAGCGCCTTTTACGGCCGTTGAAGTCAAGACCGGACAAGTTGTGTGGCGGAACCGTAGCGTTGGAAGGGCTTCGGCCGTTCTCGCCGATGGGCGATTCATTCTGCTCGATGAAGACGGGAATCTCGCGCTGGCCACGCTCACGCCTGAAGGACTCAAGATCAATTCCAAAGTCGAGTTGCTGGCAAGCAATTCCTGGACTGTGCCGACCCTGGCCGGCACGACGCTGTATGTGCGGGATCGCAAAACGATCCTGGCTCTTGATTTGAAATGAACCGGCGACAGTCTGTCTCAAAAGGTTTGATGGATCGCAGATTCGATTTCGGGAATCAAATCCCGTAGGGATGACCTGTCTATAGATGCGATGCGCACCGTGTGTTTTTAACTCCTTTAGGAGTGTCCTGTGTTCCCGGCAGCAGGTGACTCCTAAAGGAGTCAGGTATCTTCGACGCGCGCTTCTATAGACAGGTCATCCCTCACGGGATTAGCTACGTAGATTCTTGCTCACGAGTATCACCTCCAATGTACGGATTGGCATGGCCGGACAAGCTGGCAGCTTTTCGAACTCTTAGGAGCAAACAGATGAAACGAAGACAATTTCTAAAAACCACATCATCAACCGGAGCGGCTATCTTCGCTGCAAGTCTGAACAGTTGCGCCGCCCAGACTACTCAGCCACAACGCTCGGCCGCGTCTGCCAATAGCAACTTGAAGATTCCCGAAGGCGGAGTGATTCCTGTCGCGTTCGCCCTCTCGGACGGAGCGACGATGATTGACTTCGCCGGGCCGTGGGAGGTCTTTCAGGATGTCACGGTAGCGGCGGCTGGGCGAATGCAGCAGCCGTTCAGACTCTTCACCGTGTCCGAAAAGACCGAGCCGATTCGAACCTCCGCCGGGATGAAGGTGGTGCCCGAGTACACCTTTGACACTGCGCCCGCGCCGAAGATCGTGGTCATCCCCGCACAGCGCGGGAATCCGGCGCTGCACAAATATCTGCAAAAAGTCTATGAGCAGACCGACGTGACGATGTCGGTTTGCACGGGCGCGTTTCAACTCGGCAGAGCCGGGCTGCTCGCAGGCAAAGAGGCGACTACGCATCACGATTTCTACGATCAATTTGAAAAGCAATTCCCCGGCGTGAAACTGAGAAGAGGGCTGCGTTTTGTCGAAGGGCCAAAGATCTCAACCGCCGGCGGGCTGACTTCGGG
>UEXS01000252.1_pt1 | contig 10208 bp, 3 predicted proteins | sample 4301141 | NCBI WGS metagenome assembly UEXS01 (sample SAMEA4773178, study PRJEB27434) | metagenome | biome: 2259; feature: agricultural soil; material: soil | place: USA | collected 2014-09 | depth 0.25 m
CCGCTCGATAGAACCCGAGCTCTGCTCTTCCATCGCTATCGAAATCGTTCTTAAAGGAGCTGAGTCCAACAGCCGCGATTCCTGATTGATTCACGGTGAATGTTTGACCAGCCGCGGTAATGCTTCCCGTGCGAGTGTTAACGCCGAGATTCGAATCCACTGAATAGTTCACATTCCCGCTGCCAGTACTGCTTCCGCCCGACGTGATAACGAGCCAGCTATCATTGCTGGTAGCGGTCCAATTGCAAGTGCTGGTAGTTGTGACCGAGAATCCACCAGTGCCGCCCACAGGACTGAACGCATTACTGCTCCCGCCGAGTGAAAAGCTGCAACTGACTCCGCTTTGATTCACGGTGAAGGTCTTCCCCGCGATCGTCATAGTTCCGGTCCGCGAATTGGCGCCGTTCGCGGCAACAGAATAATTCACCGCGCCGCTACCGTTGCCGCTGCTTCCCGACGTGATCGTAATAAACCCATCATTGCTGATGGCGGTCCAATTGCACGTTGAGTCTGATGCCGTAACCGAAACGCTGTCGGTTCCCCCAGCAGAAGCAAAATCCTTACTTGAGTGATCAAGCGAAAACGTGCATCCGGAAGACTGGTTAATTGTGAAGGTCTGTCCGGCAATTGTCATTGTTCCGATTCGCGCGCCGCCAGTGTTAGCGGCGACTGAGTAATTGACGGTCCCGTTCCCTGAACCACTGCTGCCTGAGGTGATTGTTACCCAACCATCGTTACTAGCTGCTGTCCATGCGCAAGCGGCCACTGTAGTCACATCGACGCTTCCGGTTCCGCCGGCCGCCCCAAACGACTGGCTTGTGCTTGAGAGCGAGAAGGTGCAGTTGGCTCCAGCTTGGGTAACCGTGAACGACTGCCCCGCAATTGTCATCGTTCCCGTGCGCTGATTCGTTGTGGTGTTGGTCTCAACAGAGTAGTTGACCGTACCATTGCTTATGCCGCTTGTGCCGGACGTTATTGTTATGAAGCCGGCATTGCTTTGAGCCTGCCAATCGCACCCTGTCCCCGCAGTGACGTTCACGCTGCTGGTTCCGCCAGATGCTGAAAAAGACTGACCGTTGGAATTCAACGAGAGCGAACAGCCAGGCCCCTGCGTAATGGTCACGGTTTGTCCGGCTACCGTCATAGTTCCCGACCGCCCTATGCCAGTGTTCGCAGCAACCGAGTAGTTGACGGCGCCGTTACCGCTTCCGCTGCTGCCTGAATTGATGGTTATCCAGGTGGCGTTGCTGATTGCTGTCCACGCGCATCCGTTTGGCGCTACGACGCTGACGATGCTTGCTCCGCCACTCGCCGTGAATGACTGGCTCGAAGGAAAAGCCGAGTAGTTGCAAGGCGGTGTGATGTTGAAGGTCAATGCGTTGGACGCGCCTCCCCCCGGTGCAGGATTAACTACGGTGACACTGGCTGTTCCGATGGTGGCGATATCAGCAGCGTCGATCGATGCGCTAAGTTGTGTTTGGGAGCCAAAGCTCGTAGCGCGAGGCGTGCCGTTCCACTGAACGGTCGAACCACTGAGAAAGTTCGCACCTGTAACTATGAGATTGAATCCCGCGCCTCCAGCAACTGCGCTACTCGGATTCAGATTGCTCAATGTAGGAACCGCGTTAGGGTTGTCGATGACGAGCGATGTGCGATTTCCGGCTGCGTCGTATGTGTAGACGATGATCTTTTCTGGATAACGAACTTCGATGACGCGATTCAAAGAGTCGTACGTGTATTGAACGTTCTCGTCAGGGTTAACCAGCGTTGTGGCCGACACGCAGAGCAAGCACACGATCACCACCATTGGCGACCATATCCAAATCGTAATATGTCCATCTTGCCCTGTCTTCATAACCAAACAACCATAACCAAGTGGAGCAATGTCGTAACCCTCACGGAACGGGGATGCCCTGACGTTGGGCTTCTTGTATCACCAATTGCTCGAGCTTCTTTCTTGTATATCCGGGGAAATAATTTGAAGCGCGTATCAAATCTACAACGTCTTTTACGCTATAGCCGTCCTGGAGTAGTGCCGTATACTCCCCTAGGTTTCGGTCTTGGTATTTGATAACTTCCAGTTCCGTCTTTGCCGATTCTACTGCTAGCTCTGGCGCCTGAATCAGTATGCTCTGGGCTGCGCCGGACGCTGTCGGGGCACCGGTTGCGCTGAAGCCTTCACTATAGAGCCGAAACAGTTTTGGCAGGGCCAGCACTACTTTCTGAAATAGAGATCTCGCGAGACTTGAATTCGGGAGCGCACTTGAATGCTCGGAGGCGACGGCCTCTTTCCTCTGCACGAATATGGTGTTATGCATCCTATCGGAGGATGCATATGTGTTCTTACTGAACACTCCATCTCTTTGGGGGCTTAGACCCGTGGGGTCTGTCAGTAATACTGGGTTGTTCTGAGCGTACGCGTAAAGGTTTAAGGATGAAGTTAGCGTCAGGCTCGGCGGAACCAAGTCCCTCGAAAGGAATCTTGCGGTTGAGGAATCGAGATACCTCGCATTCGCGGACACCAACGCGTTGGCATCGGTCATAACCCCGTATCGTCCTAGGAACTTGAATCCGTTCGAAACGGCCTCGCTTTGTGCGAGCACCTCTCCAAACTCTCCAGTAGAGTACTTGTTCACTAAGTTCTGTGAGTCGTCGCTAATGGCAATCGTCGAACCCTGAGGGTTAAAGTGGTAGTAGTAGTGGCTTCCGTTAGGAAAAATCTTAGAAGTTAGACTCAGGCCATGCACGTAATATGATGTCGGGCTACCTGTACTGTCGGTTTCCATCAGTTGCTGTGTCAGCCTACCGTTCGTGCTGACGACGAAGTGGGTCGTTGATCCGTTCTCGCTTCGTGACACCCTCGTGCCCAGAGCGTTGTAAACATATTGAGATGAAGAGGCGCCATTACTTACTGAAGTGAGACGGTCCTGGAAGTCGTAGTTGAAGTTGGTTGTGGTGGACCCGCTTAGCTTCGTTCTCATGTTTCCATTGCTGTCAAATGTGAAGGTCGTAACGTCAGCGTTCGTTATCTGGTTAGCGGCATTGTAAACATAGCCAGTACTCACGCTGGAAGGGCTCGCCGCAAGCGGCTCAACTCTATTCAGGCCGATACGGTTGCCTACGTTGTCGAGCATATAGCTGTACGATGAAATCACTGAGGAGTCCGACTTCTTATTAGCCATCGTGAGCAAACGCTGAGCGTTGTCATACGTGTAGCTGACAGTTGTTCCATTCGCATTCGTTGTTCCGGTTAACAAGCCGGCGGCGTCGTAAGTGTAAGACGTCACCTCGCTGGCCCAGTCAGTCACCGTAGTCAGCCGATTCGCTGCATCATAAGCGTAGGTCACTTGCTTGCCATCGGGATAAATCAGCACGGTTCGATTCCCATTTGCGTCGTACTGATAGCCAATGGATTTGCCGTAGGCATCCACATAAGCGCTCAAACGATTCAGCGAGTCGTATGTATATGTGCTCGTGCCGACCGAATCGACCATCTGCGTTCGGTTGCCATTAGCGTCGTAGGTGAAGGCTACCGATGTGGTGTCGGGATAGTTAATCCGCGAAAGCCGATTGTTGTCGTCATACAAGTAACTAATCGTCGCGCCGTTCGCGTCAATCATCTGTGTGCGATTTCCAACTTCGTCGTATGTGTAGCTGTAGATTTTGTTGAGCGGATTCTTCGAAGTCAGCAGCCGGTTCGTCCCGTCGTAAGTAAATGTCGAAGTATTGCCATTCGGATCGGTGACCGTGAGCCGATTGCCTACACCGTCGTATGTGTAGGCCGCCGTCCCGCCATTTGCGTCCGTCACCTGCGTCAACCGCCCGAGAGCATCGTAAGTGAACTGTGTCGCCTTGCTGTTTGCGTCGGCTGTCTTCGTTATTCGACCAAGCGCGTCGTACTGGTTTGCGGTAGCGTGACCCAGCGGATCAGTCGTAGTCACCAATCGGTTCAGCAAGTCATACGCGAATGTCGTCACCTTGCCCTTTGGGTCGGTCATCGATGTTCGGTTTCCTTGACCGTCGTAACCATACTGAGTCGCGTTGCCGAGAGGATCAGTTGCTTTGGTCAACCTGCCTTCGGCGTCGTATTCAAAGTTGGTCGTATTATTCCGCGCGTCTTTCGTGGAGATTCTGTTATCAACATTGTCATAGGTGTTCGTGACCACGCCGCTTGCCGGATCGGTCGAGGTGAGCAACAGGTTATTCGCATCGTAAGTAAAAAGCGTGATCTTGCCCCGGGCATCCGTCGTCTTGGTTCGATTGTTGTTCGCGTCATACTCGTGTGTAATTACTCCAGACATCGGATCAGTGACCGTTAGCAGATTTCCATTCGGATCATAAGTGAAACTAGTAATCTTCCCCCGAGCATCCGCTGTTGAGAGCCGGCGGCCAACTGCATCGTATGTGTAGTTCGTCGTCTTGCTAAGCGGATCGGTAGTTGATGCTAGATTTCCTGATGAGTCGTAGGTATAGCTCGTAGTCTTAGTGTTCGCATCAGTCGCGGTCAGAGGCTGGCCGAAGGAATTGTACGTGATCGTGGAGAGGGCGTTCAGAGGGGCCGTGCTCTTTGTCAGATTGCCTTTCACGTCGTATTCAAACGTCGTCGCATTGCTAAGCGGATCGACCCGGGTGAGAGGATTGTTCAAGGTGTCATAAGTGATCGCCGACGTCTTGAGTCCCGCATCAGTCTGGCCCGTGACATTGCCTTTCGAATCGTAAGTGTACGTGGTCGTGTTGCTGTTCTTGTCGCTGACGCTGGTTCGATTGTTGTTGTCGTCGTAAGAATAAGTGATGCTCTTGCCGAGGCGATCCTTCTGACTGATCAAACGAGATCTGACGTCGTGCGCGTCTATGCTTGTTCTCGCAAGCGGGTCGGTTATCGTCGTTTTTCCAGTCGCCGTATCATACGCAAACTGGTACGTATGTCCCTTGGCATCGGTCTGGCTGATCACCCGGTTGTTGCCGTCGTAGACGTTCGTCAGAAACGTGTTGCCACGCGGGTCTACGGCGGTCAGCATCTGATGATTCGCGTCGTAGGCGTAGCTCGTCACTCCACCTCGCGCGTCAGTTGAACTCGCCAGATTGTTATTCGCATCGTAGGTGAAGTTAATATTTCGTGGCAGCGGATCAGTGATTTGAGCAATCCGGTTCGAACCGTCGTATGTCAGAGAGATCGTCCGCCCAACGGTGTCCTGAATCGAGGCTAGCTTCCCGCCTCCGTCGTAATTCATCGTGATCGTGTTGTTGTTTCGGTCAACGATCGACGTGAGCTTGCCGCCGGCTGCAAAGTTGAGTTTGCGCTGATCCTTCTGGGTGACCGTGAAGGTCCCGTCGCCATTCTTGACGAGCTTATCGAACACGCCGGAACTGTGAGGTTGATACAGGCCACTCACAAGATCGAAGACATCTACGTGACCGTCGTCCCATCTAACCGATACACTCGATCCGTTGTCAGTAATCGCGTGGTTGTAAGAATGAGTCCAGCCCGCGCCTAGCGGACCGCTCGTGTGATCGAATGAGTTGTAATAACGAACGAACTCGAACGCCAGACCTCTGCCTGGTATCGAGAGATCGGTTCGTTGAAAAACGTAATTACCTGTCGCGGTATTCACTGGATCAGCATTGAATCCAGAGTGGGGTGCGCGGCCAAGAAGTGATGCAGGATCGAGAGAATTCCCGAAAGCAATGCTAACCGCAGTGCTCGAGTTCCCACCCAGAGCATTTTGAAACATTATCGTCGCGCCATTACTGGCTACGGCATTGCCGCCGCTGTTTTGAAAGGATATCGTGGCGCCATTGCTTACGACCGCGTTCGCTCCACTGGTTTGAAAGGTTACGGTAGCGCCATTGCTGACGACAGCATTCGCGCCGCTGTTTTGAAAAGTGATGGTAACGCCTTGACTGCTGACCTGAACCGGCCCTTGTTGTTGAGCGACTGCCGTCCGGCTCAAAGCGCACAGGCATAGGATAGCCACCGCGCCAACTCGCGTTACGGGCAAAAAACTCATTGTCCTGACGTGGCACATGGCTTACTGGCCGAACTGTTGCAGAAACTCGCGAGCGAGCATTTCAGGTTTGATTTCGGTTCCGTCTTTGCGCAGAAAGATGAACTTCGGTTTTTCTCCAATCAGGGATTCAACTCGTACCTTCTCCACGTAATTTGCGCCTTTCTGATTGAAGGGTGCTGTTGGCGGCGGGGGTGCAAAGGTAGCCGAGGCAAGCAAGTAAGTCACCGTCCCGATCGAGCGATTCAGGCCTGAGATCGTCGGCGACGCAGTCGAGCTTGCAAATGTGCCCTGCAACGTGGAGGGCGTCGACGTTGCGTTTGGCGAAAAACTTACGCTACTGACGCTCACCGACGTGCCGACGGGAATGTTGTTACCTTGCACGACGATACTGATTGGGTCGGCGAGTTGATTTGGCAAAAGGAGATCAACAGTGTTGAAACGTTGACCTGTGTTAGAGGGCACAGTAAACCCGCCAATTGAAATGATGGTGAGTATGGGTGGCGCGCTGGACACAACAATCGGATTGATACCCGACAGAACGGCCGGCGGATCCGTATTACCTGTAAAAGTCAAACTCCCAGGTGGAGCTTCGATGCGAATGACTCCAGCACAAGGGATACACTGGGTGCTGGCGTTGGTAGAGTACGCAAAGAGCTGTCCGGACACATTTATCGAATTCGCGACAAGTCGAATCGCTCCCCCCCCGCCGTGGGGTCCTCCACTTCCAAGCGCATGTTGGGAGAATGCATAGATCGCCCCTGATAAAGTTATTGAAGTCGAGGACGCTATCAGAATAGCACCGGCGCCGCCATAGCCATTATTGCCCCCGCCTGATCCTCCGATGATCGGGACTAACGAAAGCGGGCCGACCCACTTTCCATCCGCGTTCCCCGTGCTTGCCCCTCCACCAGGCCCTAACCCTGGTTGACCGGGGTTTCCGCCGTAAAATCCCCCAGGTCCAGGAGTGGTCAAAATTGGCGGGGTGTCAAGGTCGCTAACATTACTAACGTTGATTACACCTAATATCGTGACGCCGCCCTGGGCGAGCATCGTGACAGGTGTGTTTCTTGAGTTTCGCTTGAACGTCAGAGTCTTCCCAAATGGAATGTTGACGGTCGTGTAATTGAGGACTCCGGATTCAGGCAATTGAACCTTTCGATCACCCGAAGTCAGATCAAGCGGTCCGTCCGCTCCCGTTGACCCGCTCGAAAATGACTGCGCCTCAGCCAAGGACGCGAGAACGAGAAACGAGATAGTCAGCATCAGTATTCTTTTCATGCTCAGGCCTCCAGCAGTGATCTTGCGGCGCCCTTCCGAAGAGCGGTGCGCGATGAAGCGATCACTGGCCAAACTGCGCGAGAAACTGCGGCAGCAGTTTCTCAGCATCGACCACCGACCCATCGCTTCTCAGAAATACAAACTTCGGCTTCGCGCCAACCAACGATTCAACCCGCACTTTCTCGATGTGATTAGCTCCCTTCTGATTGAACGGCGCCGAGCCTTGCGGCGGATCAAACGTAGCCGAAGCCATTAAGTACGTCACTGCCGTCCGAGTCAAATTGGAGATCGTCGGTGTTGCTGATGAACTCGCAAAGGCGCCCTGCAGAGCCGCAGGTATACTCGTTGCGTTTGGAGAACCATTAACCATGCCAATTCTAACCTGAGTGCCCACGGGAATGTTGTTGGCTTGGACAACCACACTGATCGGATCAGTGAGTTGGTTGGGCAAAAGCATGTCATATGTGTCGAACCTCTGGCCCGCACCTGCGGGTACCGGGAATCCAGCAATCGAAACGATGGTCAGAATAGGACTACTTGACTGCGTGACGTTTGGATTGATCGGGAACAAGCCGGCAGGCGGATTGGACGTGCCTGTGAAACTTAATGATCCCGCTGGAGCTTCAAGACGAATAACGCCGCAATGTGGACTACCGCAAGCTTCGAGGCTGCCTGACACATTAAGCGAATTAGCGACAAGACGAATGGCTCCACCCGAACCTTGTGACAAGGTACTGCAAATTGCGTTCGGACTAGCACTGATGCGGCCCGTCAAGTTAATGGTTGTTGATGAAGCTATCACAATCGCGCCCCCGCCGCCTGACCCAGCACATTGGTTGCCAAAGGTTGCCCCGCCCGATCCACCGATGAGCGGCAATAGAGACAAAGGACCCACCCATCTGCCATTACCATTCGTGCCATCAGGAAGCCCGCCACCCGGTCCAAATCCTGGTTGACCCCCTGGACTGCCTACGGCTCCCCCGTAAAATCCTCCCGGTCCCGGGGTCCTATTACTGGACGGAATATCAGGGTCGGTCCCCGCATCGACGCCAATGGTCCCTATCACAATTACATTTCCCTGCGCCAGCATATATACGGGCGTATTCCTCGAATTCCTCTTAAACGTTAGCACTCTATTCGCAGGGATATTTACCGTCGTATAGTTCAACACTCCCGATTCAGGCAATTGCACTACTCGGTTGCCTGAAGTCAAATCAAGCGGGCCATCCGCTCCGGTTGAACCGCTATTGAAGCTTTGCCCTTGTGCTGAAAGTGAGAGTAACAAGATCGAACCGAGAGTAATCAGTAACCTGTTCATCTCCTGCTCCTGTGATTTGATATTTCCGTGTGCCGGTTGTCGAACGTGAGCTATGGGCCGTCCTCAGGAACGAGTACTGTCAACGACTAACGATATTGAAGCTCAGAACTCTGAGGCGATGTTCGGTGGCTGATGGTTTCTAACTCTGATCCCACTTTCACAGGCGACTCAGAAAACTGCTTAGCGACGGGCGCAATCCTATGACTGTTCTCACAAAGAGTCAAGCAAAAGTTACATTCATTCTAATGACCAGAGTCCCGGTGTTCATCGGAACTCTTCTCATATTCTCAAAGCTATTCTCATCTCCGCCATTCATCTATCAACGAAGCCACAAGTGCAGTCCATCCCGTCTGATGCGAAGCTCCAATTCCTGCGCCGTTGTCTCCGTGAAAGTATTCATAAAATAAAACACAATCCCGCCAGTGGGGATCTTCCTGAAACTTCTTAGATCCTCCATACACCGGGCGATTCCCTTCTTCGTTGCGTGTGAAAATACTGATCATCCGATTCGCAATCTCTCCGGCCATCTCCGTCAACGTTACCTCTCGGCCCGAGCCGTCCGGCACCCGAACGCTGAAAAATGGGCCGTACGCTTTACCTAACTTTCTCAATGACTCGATCATCAAAAAAGAAGTCGGGAACCATACCGGGCCGCGCCAATTCGAATTCCCACCCTTGATCTTGTTGTCGGATTCCGCCGGTTCGTAGCGCACTTCGCTGTTGCCAAAAACATAAGGATGCTGTTCGTGATACTTGGACAAACTTCGAATACCGTAATCGGATAGAAACTCGGCCGGGTCGATCAGCCGCTCGAGTATTTGTTTCGTCTGATCTTCATCGACGATCGCGAGCACGTGTACGTCTACGCCTTCGTGTTGAATGCGATGACAGACTCGCTCAACAAGATCCTGCCGGTTTTCATTGAACCATTCCAGGTTTGCGCTGAACTCGCGGAACGATTCTATCCACTCAACCTCGAGCCGCTCGATTGCGTAGAGCGGAATCAGCCCAACAAGCGAGCGCACCCGGAACTTGTGAAAGCTGCCGTCGGGATAGCGCAGCACATCGTAGAAGAATCCATCCTGATCGTCCCATAGCGAGTAGTCGCGGCCGCCGCGGTGCTTCATCGCCGCGCCAACGTAGATGTAATGCTGGAAGAACTTCGTCGCCAGGCTCTCATAGACTTTGTTCTCCTTCGCAAGCTCGAGCGCGATTCGCATCAGGTTCAAACAGAACATCCCCATCCAGCCAGTCGCGTCGCTTTGTTCGAGAACGACTCCGGCTGGATGCTTCTCGCTGCGGTCGATAACCGTGATGTTGTCGAGTCCGAGGAAGCCGCCTTCGAAAAGATTGTTGCCTTCGCTGTCGACTTTGTTCACCCACCACGCGAAGTTGATCATTAGCTTGTGAAAACATTTCTCGAGCCAGGCGCGATCGGCGCGGCCGGTACGAATGCGATCCATGTTATAGACTCGCCAGCAAGCCCACGCGTGAACCGGCGGATTCATATCCGAGAACTCCCATTCATAAGCCGGGATCTGGCCGTTGGGATGCTGAAACTGCTCGAACAACATCAACCAAAGTTGCTCCTTGGCGAATTCGGC
>UEXS01000352.1_pt1 | contig 10171 bp, 6 predicted proteins | sample 4301141 | NCBI WGS metagenome assembly UEXS01 (sample SAMEA4773178, study PRJEB27434) | metagenome | biome: 2259; feature: agricultural soil; material: soil | place: USA | collected 2014-09 | depth 0.25 m
AATCGCCCACGATTGGCTCCCAGAGCCAATCTCATCGAGATCTCCATCTGGCGGGCGGCGGATCGCGACAGCAGCAGATTGCCAACATTCGCACACGCAATCAGGAGAACAAGGCCAACAATGGCCATCAACATTCGTAACGGCTCGGAATAGCGGAACCTGAGTCCGGATATTCCGCGCGCGCCGGAACTCAGCGTTATGAAGCTGCCCTCGATTTCTTTCCTTCGCTCGTCGGTTATTGAAGAGCCGGCTTGCTCGGTGAGGAATTGATGAAGCAAGACGTTCATACCGGTTTGCGCTTGTTCGATGGTAACGCCCGGTTTCAACCGGCCAACCAGGCCGAGCCAGTAGGTTCTTTGATCTTCGAGCGAGGACTCGCGCATCTCGATCTGCGGTTGAAACGCAAGCGGCAGCCAGTAGTCGGGTGAGCGCCGCACACGCACACCGAAAAACTCCGGCGGCGTCACTCCGACAATTGTGAAAGATGTTCCATTCAAAAGAACATTGCGCCCGACAGCCGACGGGTCGCTGTTCAGGTGCTGCTTCCAGTATCCATAACTGACAACCGCCGCCGGTGACGCCGCCGCGCGATCGTCGTCGGGCGTCAGCGTGCGGCCCATTAGCGCGTTCGCGCCCAGAGCCGTGAAGTAATTGCCCGACACCAAATGTCCCTGCGCCCGCTCTGCTGCTTCGCCGCCGCTTTGAACGCTGAGGCGTGCTTCGCCACTTCGAAAAGCGCTAAGCGATTCGAAGACATCATTGCGATCGCGCAGGTAGCGATAGGATGGGTATGAATAGCGCACCCATTGATCGGTTGCGGGACTGCCTACGGACATGCCTTCGCCCGGTGTATCCGAGAACAACACTAGTTGCTCGGGTTTTGAAACGGGCAACGACTTGAGCAGCACTGCATTCACCAACGTGAAGATCGCGGTGTTCGCGCCGATTCCAAGCGCGAGTGAAAGCAGAGCGACCGAAGTAAACCCGGGACTCTTTCGCAAAAGTCGCGTGCCGTATCGAAGGTCTTGCCAAAGTGTGAGCATCTCTTCTCCTCGAATTCAGTAGCGTCAGACAACAAGAAGAGTCGACGCCGGATAAAGAAAGTCAAAGGTCCAGTGCCAGCGGCGTGCCAGCGATTTGCATCGTTTAACTTAGCATAAGATTGAGGTTCCTTCGGGCGCTCAGGGCCCGGCTCGATCCGGCTGTCCGCTTCCGCCAACACCGCTTCCCACAATCGGACGCTGTCGACTGATTCCCGGTCGCGTTGTTCGCAGTTGAAATCGCTTCCAAAACTTGAACTCTCTTTCGAATAGAGCGTTCAAGCCTGCTCAACGTGACGTCTATGCCGGGAACAGGGTAAAGTAGTAAAGAAGAATTCAGTTTGGACAGGTCGCGACTCGATAAATTCATTTCAGGGAGAAAGTTAATAATGATACGAAGAGCTTTGATAATCGCAGCGGTGTTCGCATTCATCACTCAATCGGCTTTCGCGCAAAACTCAATCAGGCAGGCCAAGGCAGGCGAAGTCGTGCGGCTCACCGAAGGCTTGACGGTTCGCATCACAAAAGCCGTGAAGTCTCCTTTCGCGAACGTGAAGGTTACGGGCGAGCCATTTGTCGTGGTGCTCGAGATGGATGCGGGCCTCAAAGAAACCGCGCTCTCCTATCAAATTACCGCTGATGCGAAAACATCCGAGGTCTCGCTCACGAGCGGGACGCAGAGGGTCGCGCCTCGCGCGGTGGTCGAAGACTTTCCGAGTTGGGGTGAGGATAACGACAAAGAGGTCGAGCTTATCAGTCCGCAGGATAAGGGAGCCGCGTCGATCAGCTTCAGAAAAACCGGCTCGATTTCAATTCTGTTCGATCTGCCCGCCGGTCAGCCGGCTGCCGCCAGAAAACTATCGCTGGTGCTCAGAACGCTCAAGCCTTCCGAAGAGCAACATTCAATCGTCGTAACGCTGTGAGCCGCGCGGTACTGTAGCAGAACAAGGGCTCACTCAAATTCGTTTAGGTGCTATGTTCTGTCCACGATGCGCAATGCAGAATCTCGACGACGCGAAGTTTTGTCGCGCGTGCGGGATGGATCTCGACACTGTCTCTGTGGCGCTTGCCGAAGCGGGAAGCCCGAATAAACCAAAGAAGAAATCAAAACAGGGAAAGCCGGCAAAGACCTGGGCTGAGAAGCGAAGCGCTGCGATGCGCGACATCTTTCAGGGTGCGATCCTGACCGCGGCTTCGGCTGTGATATGCGTTGCGTTCGCGATGTTTTTGAATGTGCCTGATTGGTTGATCCTGTGGACGGTATTTTTCGGATGGATGGCTTGCTGGGGTGTCATCTCGCTCGCGTTTGGCATAGGCGGGCTGATTGAATCGTCAACTATGTCTCGCGCCGTCGATCAACCACTGGGCCGCGTAACGGCGCCAACCGGCGATGAGTTGGCTGGCTCATCGTTCTTCCTTGATTCGCCTCCAGCCAGCATCACCGAGCTTACAACGGAACCGCTCATCAAAGATCAGCCGCTGTCCAAAAAAGATAGGAATGTCGACGGCAACATACTCTTATCGCGCCGCTCATAGTGAGCGTTACTTACTCAGCATCGGTGCGCGCCGGAGTCTCGCATAATGGTAAACCGATCCGACCCAACGGTGGAAACACTATTACTCGGTCACGAAGAATACGTCCCACGCCCACCGACCTAGGCGTGCGCCGTGCGCGTCATACACCTTGGCACGATAGCGGAATTGGTTACCATACGTGTCGATTCTTCTAGACTCTTTATAGTCAAGGCTGATTGCATAAACCCCAACTTCCGGTAGCGTCTGAAGCTCGTCTGTCTCGGAGATGCCGTTATGATTGGAATCCTGCCACAAACGCAGCGAAGAAAAGATCGCATCCCGACTGTTGATCATTCCGTCGGCGTTGCCGCCGTTAACCGGTTTGTCGTACTCGGCAAACGCCAGGAAGCCGTTGGGGTGGTCGGATGGGGGCTGTGGTGTGTGATTGCCGAATAACTCGGTTCCATTGTCGATCATTCCATTACCATTTCGGTCGAGCACAAGAAATGCGTCATCTGAACCAGCCTTAGTCCAAGCGATATGGTCAACACGGCCATCAACATCAATATCAAAACTCACACCGCTGGCTGCACTCGTAAGATCGAAGCCGTTTCCGAGTATGTCAACCAATATTGGACTGTATACGCAGCAACAACAAACCGGACTCCACTCTCCGGCGCCGCATCCGTTTAACGGCGGCTGCTGATCACAAGTGCCGCCACCACCGCCACCGCTAGTGCCGCCACCATCGCCAATGCCGCAATTGTTGGCATACTGCACAATACTATTTACTGAGTTATCATCACATGACTGTACTTCAATAGGCATCACGTTGGAGCTGTCATTTGTTCCTGAGTAGCCGTTCATTACACTTTGCCCACTTATTTCACTAATTGGTTCATTGAGCCCCATAGTGTGTCCGGCTTCATGAAGCATGATCTTTCTAACGAAACTATAGTACGCATTCGACCCATCGCGACTCCACACGGGCGTGCTTCCATTCAACGCGCCCCAATAAAAGACAGTGGTTGCGCTGGTGACGATACCAGAGATACCAGAGCTGGTGACTGTAGTTGCGGCCGCCCAAGGTTGGCCTGGGCGAGTGCCAGTATTTGTGTATATCTCGTACTGCCCAGAGGGCGGAGCGGCCTGGAAGAGAACGTTTGAACAATTCAGCGTTGTGACATTGCACGGACTGCAATTGTGAGCATTCCAATTACCCAGGCCTCCTCCTCCGCCTATTTGGTTAAGCTCTAGTGAGGTAAACCCGGTTGCCTGGTAGTAGACTACACCGTTCGCTGGCCAACCCGATGTAATCAGGCGAGGGCAGGAGGCTTCCGACGTTGTGCCCGGATAATTCCCAAACGAGCACAACAGCCAACTGCTGATAAGGCCCAACCACAATGCCGTACCGTTTGGTGCTCGCATTGTTCTCCTCCCTTAATGTAACCGTTACTTCTCTGCTACCGCGCGCGCAGTTTGCAAGAACGAATGCGCATCGCCTAGCACGCCAGGCGGGAATCCAACTCCCGTAAGCGGTCGCAGAGTTGAGCCATCCAGCTCAAAACTTCCCGCGGGCCCCGTAGCCCTAAAGGCTCCGGTTTCCGGTACAGACACCAGGAAAAGTACCAGGTCATGACTGTTTGTGGGCAGCAGGCCAAAAGAATGATCTACGGCTTTTATTATGATTCCGCCAACAGAGACCTTACCCCCCGGGCCGGTCACCGTAAGCGTCATGCCACTATCAAGCCGAGTCTTGTTTCTGTTTTTGAGGACCTCGGTTACTAAGATCCCATAGTCCGTAAAGATGAAGCCGTCGTCTTCGGTTATCTGTGACGCTTTTGTCACCACGCTTCCGCGGATGACTACATCCGACTTACGGGCCAGTTCACCAAAATAGCTCTCTGGCGTCTCCGGTTCTGTCAGCGCTGGCCCCAGCCCAACATGAACTTCGATCCGGACGACCTTGCTCTCAGCCTTAGCGATCGACCTGCTCACCGTGAAGTTCTTTGTCAGTTCGAGATAATGAGCATAGAGCTTGCTGTGGATACGCTGCCTATCCGTTAATTCACCAAGTTGCACCGGCGTGGCGTCCACGAGCTCGGCTTTGTATACTGCGATCTCTGATTGCAGTTTCGCCTGCTGTTCGTCTCTCTGGTGGAGCCTAGACGCTCCGACACCGGCTACTACTAGCAAGGCCAGTCCCGCAACAAAGCCCAATAAAAATCCTTTCGACATCTCAGCCTCCTCAATACTGCAATTCATCACGCGAAAGGCAAACCTCTAGGAAACTTTGCAAAACCCGCTTCTAGCCCCTGAAAGTTTACGGAGTCTACAAAAAACTTGGATGGAAGTCAATGAGATTTTCCATACCAAGCTAAACTCATTGATAGAATCCCCCTATCTCGCTTTTTGAGTTCATCTGAAGTAATCAGTCCTACGAATTTTTGGTCTACTAATGCCCTTCCTTCCGCACACTCCACGCCAACCCCCGGTTCAAAGACACACTTGACCGCTCAGCAGCCACCCTGCACTATCCACCTCAGGGCGTATGGCGGTTGCGAAATTTCCCGTTCTCGCTGTGCGCAATCGAGAAACGGCCTTCGGCTTATGAACTCGCGCGGCTTGTTTGGCGCGGGCACCGACAAGGTTCCGCGTCCTTCAAGTCGATACTGGGGGGCAAGGGTAATCTCCAGGTCATAGCGACCGAAATCTTCGTCGCTTGCGCTGAGCTGCGGAGTCGGCTGGGCAGGAGCTTGTACCGCTGAAGCCACAAGAAGGCGTAAGAAAAGAACGCGGTGTTTTCATAACCGTCAGTTTGGCCCCATTTCGGACGGCTCGAACTCCTCGTAGCTCCCTTTGAGCACGAGACAAAAGCAGAGGCTGTCATGCGCGTGCACAGGCAAGCGGGCGTGCGCGGGATAGACCGTTTCAGTCAACCCGGTGCCCGCAACCTCGGTGCGCTTCTGCAACTCGCCGTAAAATCCGCCGAATGAGAATCTCATAGCTCACGACACGTCAGAGCTGGGATCGCTCATTTGTATCGCAACGCCGCCATCGGATCGACTCGGCTCGCTCGATGCGCGGGGATGAAACTGGCCGCCAGAGCCACTCCTGTCAGCAGCAAGGACGTGACCACAAAGGTCAGCGGATCCGTGGCGCTTACTCCAAACAGCAGCGCCGATATCACTCGAGTCAAAGCAAAGGCTCCAACCAGCCCGATCGCAACGCCCGCAAGGACCAGCTTCAGCCCTTGCCCGACCACCAGCGTCAACACGTCCCGGCCCTGCGCGCCCAACGCAACACGAATCCCCATCTCGTGCGAACGCAGCGCAACCGAGTAACTCATCACACCGTAGATCCCGACCGCCGCCAAAATCATCGCCACGCTGGCGAAGGCCGCGAGCAGAATCATTGCGAATCGCCGCTCTGAAATTGTGCCCGCGATCAATTCGTCCATCCGCTTTACGTTGTAGATCGGTTGGTCCCTGTCGATCGCCGAGACTTGTTCGCGTATCATCGCAATCAAATTTGCAGACTCCGATTTGCTGCGCACCACCAGGCTCATAGTGCCGGTCGCGTCCGCGAAGAATTGGTTGGGGATTTGATTGTAGTCCGTGTACATCTGGAACTTGATCTTCGATTGCTCGTCCGCATCCCAACTCAGGTGCTTGATGTGCTTGACCACGCCCACTACTTCAAGCTTGAGCGTACCTTCATTGATCACTACAAGCTGACCGATGGGACTCCTGCCGCGAAACAACTCGCTGGCCATGTTCTGGTCGATGATCGCGACGGGCGGCGTCTTCTCCGTGTCTTGCACGTTGAATGTTCGGCCTTCCAGAAGCGGAATTCCCATTGCGCGAAAATAGTCTACGCCGACCGTGGACTGCACCGTCAGATTCTGGTCTCCATAGTTTGAAAACGCCTGGCCTTCCAATAAGACTGGAGTAACCGTGGCTCCATTCAACGGAACAACGTGCGTCACCGAAGCTGCTTCGACACCCGGAATTGTTCCAACGCGCTCCTCGAGTTGCTTGTAGAACGCTCGTGCGCGCGAACTTTCGGAGTACTTAACGGGAGACAACGAAAACGTCATAGTCAGCAGGTTCCTGCCATCGAATCCCCCGTCGATTTGCTGCAGTCGCGCAAACGTTTTTAGCATCAACCCGGCTCCGATCAACAGCACCAGCGCAAGCGCGATTTCGGACACCACAATCGCCGAGCGCAAGCGGTGCCGCGCGCCGGTCGTACCTCTTCCGCCCTCCTTGAGTGTTTCGTTCAGATCTGGTTTCGAAATCTGCAACGCGGGCGCGAGACCAAACACAATGCCAGTCAATATCGAAGCCGACAGAGTAAATCCGAGGACGGTCTTGTCCAATGCGATCTCTTTCACCCACGGGATACTCACCGGGATCGCAGTGAGCAGGAGATCTGCTCCCCACATTGCCAGCAACAAGCCAAGCGCTCCTCCGGCGACAAACAGCGCGACACTTTCTGTGAGCAGTTGCCTTACGATTCGCCAACGGCTGGCTCCGAGCGCTGAACGAATCGCGATTTCTCTCTCGCGTCCGGCCGCCCGCGCAAGCAGAAGATTCGCGACGTTTGCGCAGGCGATCAAAAGCACAAAGCTGACGGCTCCCAACAGAACCAGCAACGACGAGCGAACGTCTCCGGCCATATCCTGGTAGATCGATTTGATTTTCACTCGGACGGTGTTGTTCGTCTTCGGATACTGCTGCTCGAGAGCTAAGGCGATGCTATCCAAATCCGACTGGGCCTGCTCCAACGTGATGCCCGGCTTCAAACGGCCGGCCGCAATCACCCCTCCGTGCTCTTCGCGGGCTTGTTTCAAGCGGTCCGGCATGAAGCTTATAGGGATGAAAACATCGGCCGGCGTGTAGAACTGAAAGTTCGCGGGCAGCACGCCGATGACCGTGAAACTCGAGTCGTAGAGTCTGATCGGCTTGCCCACCAGCGTGGCATCGCCGCCGAACCTGCGCTTCCACAGCCCGTCGCTTATCACAACGACAGGCGCCTTCACTCGTTCTTCCTCGTCAGTGATTGAGCGGCCCAACTGCGGCTCGACCCCAAGCGTGGAGAAGAAGTTCGCGGTAATCATTCTCGCCAACAAGCGTTCGGGTTCACCGGCGCCGGTGAGATTCACGTTATCGCGGCGAGCCACCGCCATTTCCTCGAAGCTCTGATTCCGCTCGCGCCAATCCATGAAATCCGGCAACGACGGCGACTCCTGATCCACGTTTTCCTGTTTCTCCCAAATCACCGCAATGGCATCGGGATTCTTGTATGGCAGCGGCCGCAGCAAAACCGTATTCACCACGCTGAAAATCGCCGTGTTCGCGCCGATGCCGAGAGTGATCGTAATCAACGCCACCAGCGTGAAGCCGGGGCTTCGCATCATCGTGCGAAGCCCGAAGCTGAGATCTTTTAATAATGTTTCCATGAAAACTCCGTTCAGGTTTCTGGTTTCTGGTTTCTGGTCTCTGGTTTCTGGTTTCTGGTTTCTGGCCTCTGGTTTCGGTCTGGTGATCCTTCCGAGTTTGTCCCGCCCGAAGATAGACGTCGATTGCCTAACCAGAAACCAGAAACCAGAAACCAAAAACCAGAAACCAAAAACCAAAAACTAGAAACCAGAAACCCCGAACCTACTCGCATCTCAGCGCTATCATCGGATCCACTCTCGTCGCGCGGCGCGCTGGCAAGTAACACGCGAGCAATGCTACGCCAGTGAGCAGCAACGCGATCACACCAAACGTGACCGTATCCGTAGCACTCACTCCATAAAGCAGACTCGACATCAATCGTGTTCCAGCGAACGCGGCAAGCAGGCCGATTGCCAAACCAAACAAGATCAGCTTCAAGCCTTGTCCAATCACCAGCCTCAAAATCCTTGCTGCATCCGCGCCCAGCGCCATCCGAATGCCGATTTCACGAGTGCGCTGGCTCACCGCGTAAGACATAACACCGAAGATTCCTATCGCCGCAAGAATCAACGCCAAAACACCGAAACTTCCGAGCAGCGTCGCCGCCACCCGTGCTGGAAACAGCGGCAAAGCCATGTGCTCGGTCATTGTCCTCACGCTATAGACCGGCAGATTCGAGTCGAGCTCATGAAACTCGCTGCGAAGCGCGCCGATCACTGCTTGTGGTTCGCTGGAGGTGCGCACCATCAGTGTGAGATAGCTTCCGTCCGTTGGACGCAGATTCACATAGATAAACGGAGACGGATCTTCACCGAGGCTGAAGTACTTGCCGTCTCTCATCACACCTATCACTTCGATCCATGGGCCGGTGACGCCCTGGAAGCTGAATCGTTTCCCTAGCGCTGATTGGCCCGGCCAAAAGCGGCGAGCGAAAGCTTCATTGACCACCGCGGCGCGCGGCCTTGTGTCGCCATCCTCGTCGGTGAAATCGCGGCCTTCCAACAGATCCACTCCCAGGGCGGGCACGAACCCGGGCGACGCCGCCGAGGTCATCGTCGACGGGATGTTCGCTCCGCGTTCCTGGGGCGCTCCCTCAACGAATACGTTGTTGTTGTTGATGTTCAAGCTGAGCGGAACAAAGTTCGACAACCCGGCATATGAAACGCCCGGTACCGTGCGCACTCGTTCGAGCAGATTGCGCTTGAACTGTTTGCTGCGAGCGCCATCGTAACCCTGGAGGTTTAGATCGAAGGACATTTCGATCGCGTGTTGCGCTACGAATCCGGGACTGAGGAACTGCGCGCGTTGTAAACCGCGCAAAACCAAACCGGCGCAGATCAACAACAACAACGACAACGAGACTTGAAACACAACCAGTCCGTTGCGCAGCCACGAACGGCGATACCCGCCGATCGAAGTTTCGTCTTTCAGCGCGGGAACCAGATCCGGGTTGGTCGCCTGGAGCGCCGGCAACAATCCGAACACCACTCCGGTCAACAGCGATACGGCGGCGGTGAACAATAACACGCGATAGTCGATGTGCAACTGGGTCGATAGCGGAATGTCCATCGGGGGCTTGAACGCCATCATCGCATTCACCACCCAATATGCGAGTCCTAATCCGAGTACGCCGCCGCAAGCCGCCAGAAGCACGCTCTCGGTGAGCAGTTGCCGAAGAAGCCGGCCACGTCCCGCGCCAATAGCCAGCCGAATCGCAATTTCTTTCCGCCGCTCGGTCGCGCGCGCAAGCAACAAGTTCGCGAGGTTCGTGCAGGCAAGCAGTAACACCAATCCGACCACCGCCATCAACACTCCGGCAAATCCTACAATCGGCCCGCGCATGAACGCGCCGAACAAGCCCGGCGGCGACAACATGATCGTTTTGTTTTCGTTCTCGTTGGGATATTCGCGAGCCAACTCCGCCGCGATCGTCTTGAGCTGTGTTTCCGCCTGTTGAGTCGTAACGCCCGGGTTCAACCGACCCTGAACGAACAAGTTCGCGCTGTCGCGGTCTTCAAGATAATCGTTGCCCGGTTCGATTTGCCCGAGCATCATCATCGGAAACCACATTTCCGGCACATAACTGATTTCCGATCCATGAAATCCTTGCCCGGCGACGCCGATAATCGTAAAGCTGCGGCCGTTGACGATCACATTCTTGCCGACAACATC
>UEXS01000964.1_pt1 | contig 10130 bp, 7 predicted proteins | sample 4301141 | NCBI WGS metagenome assembly UEXS01 (sample SAMEA4773178, study PRJEB27434) | metagenome | biome: 2259; feature: agricultural soil; material: soil | place: USA | collected 2014-09 | depth 0.25 m
CGCTCATGTTGACCGACAGGCCTGAGAGCGCGAGCGCCGTCATCAATATCTGAAAGATTTGTTTGTAGAGGCCAAACTCGTGCTGATCCAAAGTTCGCACAAGAACCAGCGGCAACGGGATCGTCAATGCAAATGCCAGCACTCGCGCGGCCGCAAGCAGCGCCGCGCGTTTGCTCAATGCATTTCGCCCCGGTGTTGTTTCTTTCGCTACCATAGGTTCGTCGTGTGGTCGAGCGCCAGCATAACGGCCCCGCCTCGCAGGTGCGTCAGCCTGTGCCTGAATTGCTCGAACCCGCTTGTGTTCTTAACGAAGTGAGCCAGATCGTGCTCGGTGTGAATGCGTTTCAGCGCGAGCGGATTGCTGTGCCCGTTGTTCAATCCGTATTCAGCCGTGACGGCGCACTTGTAACCCGCGCGCGACGCTTCATCCTGCACTGCGATATCGTGATTCCCATTTGGATAACCGAGAAGATCGACCGTGCGGCCGAGTTCGCCTTCGAGCCGCGAGCGCGAATCGCACAGCTCGTATCGCAATTGCTTCGAGCCCGTTTGCGTGAGGATCGGATGAGTCACCGTGTGCGACCCTATCTCGATCACACTTGAATCCATCTCGCGCACCTGATCCCAGGTCAACGGTTGAAACTCATCGGGAGGATTTTCCGGAAGCGATACGCCGAGCGAGGCCGCGATCTCGAGAATCGCATCATCTTTTGCCTCGTCGGGGATGAGCTTTAATTCGGTGTTGACGCGATCCGCTCCTTTGAGACGTGAGTGGCGTCCGTCCAGCTTTATGCGCAGCGATTGATCCTCGATGTGAGTCTCGAGCAGCGACCCCGAAGCGCGCGCGGTCAAGTAGCGGACCTTGTCAGTCCACAGCCACGTGGCGCGGTCGACAAAGCCGGTCACTACAAAAGCTGTCGCCGGGATGTTGCGTTCGCGAAGCAACGGCAAGGCGATGTCGTAACAATCGCGGTAACCATCGTCGATCGTTATCACCGCGAGGCCGGGCGGAACAGGGATGCCGCGCGTCAGATAACCGGCAAGTTCTGACAGCGGCACTATCCGGTAGTGCTCGCTGAGATAATCGAGTTGTTCGCTGAAGCAACGCGCGGAAGTGGACCGGCCGTCCTCGGTCTCGCTGAACCGATGATACATGACGATCAGGGTCTTGGCGCGATTCGCAAGGCGGAACGGAGCGAATGCTCCGGCGCTGTGCATTACGTTTACGAGTGCCTGCTTCATCGATCGGTGTACAGTTCCCCGAAGGCGCGCCTTGCGTGCCGCGCTTCCTGCGTGATCCTTCCTCAAACGCTTGCGCGGTTAATCACAACACCCAATATGTCTTCCTGTGCGAAGGGCACAATCGCCTTTGCCATCTCAGCCGAACTCGTTTGACCCGCGCGAACCACCAACAGAGTTGTGTCGGCGAATCGCACCAGCAGGCTTGAGTCGCCCCCGGTCATAAGCGGCGACGAATCGAATAAGATGAAGTCGTAGTCGGCATCCATGCTTTGCAGCATTTTCCAGAAACCCGGCGCCGCAAAAAGCTCGGCTGGATTATCGAGCGGTCGAATTGCGGGGAGAACATTGAATCCATAAGGGCGCATCGCGATTGTGGCTGTTGCCGGCGGCATTCCCTGTTCAAACACTTCCTTCATGCCAAGCTCGGCGTGCAGACCGAGCGCGCGCAAAACTGACGGCTTCAGCAAATCGCAATCAACGACCAGAACGCGCTGCCGGGCGCGAGCAAGCGCGCACGCGAGGTTGAGCGTCACGCACGTGCGGCCTTCGCCTTCCTGCGCGGATGCCACCAGCACTCGTTTGAATCCGCGCTCTGCGGCTTTTGAGATCAGCGACATCGAAAGCTTGTTGTATTGCTGCGAAGCGCGCGGATCGAAGTTATAGAAAGAGACCAGGTGTGGATCGATTCTCTCGGCCCTGACGGTCAGTTCGCGGCCGGGCTGCGCTTTCGCGCGCACAAGCGCCGCGGCTGGCGGCCGGCGAACACCGGTGGCGGGTTGTCTTGTGACGAGCGCTGACCCACCAAGCGAATAGCGCATGAAATTGAATTGCTCCGGTTGGTCTTCGCGCTCTTCGCCTTCGGCGTTTTCTTCTTCGAAAACGTCGACATCATCGACGAGGTCGAACACGTCGTCGCCGCGGCTGGCTCTGTTAAGCGCTTCGTAAACTTTTCCCATCGAGCGCACCTTTCATCAGGCGAATTCTATTTGCTTCCGAGTATCTGAAATATCTTCGTAAAATTGAGCAGCAGCGCCACAAGCGGCACCGCGGCAGCGCCGATCGCCAGGTACCGCAGACGAAGCGCAAACATCCGTCGCGCATCGTGTCCGCGTTCGTTTGTCGTCAGCGTCTCAGGAATCAGCGCTACGACGGGGACCCCAAGGAAATAATTCACATCGCGTTCGTCGTAAATCATCGACAATGTTCTCGCTTCAGCCACGGCCGCTCCGATCACTCCAACTATCAAGGCGAGCAACGCTGCTATCAGCATCAGCCTGGACCTGATCGGTCCGGCTGGCGATTGCGGAAGGTTCGGCTGATCTACCATCTGGAAAAACGGCGTGGCCGGCCCGGTTGTCGAAGGCTGGAATTCGCGAAGCGCGTCCTCTCTCCTGATCAACGCGGTGTACCGTTCGCGCAAGCCTTCCGAGCCATAGTCGGAAGCGATGCCGGACGTCCCCGCATAAGCTGCAGATGGAACCGCGGCTGGTATGTAAGAAGGGGCAGCGCCGCCGGAGGGAAGCCGTGAGGCGGCTTGTTGCTTTCGATCGATCTCGCGCCGGACGATCTCGAGATCCGTTTCCAAACGCGACAGCTCACGTTGCAGGTTTCGAAGTTCCAGCGCCGCGGGCGACGTAGCTGACGCTCTCGCTTGTTCGCCGGTCGTCGTTGCGCCGGCAATTCGCTGTTTGACTTCGGCAAGCTGCTCGCGAGCCTGCACGAGTTTAGGGTACTTCTCCGTGAACTTGGAAGAGTATTCTTCGATCTGCGACTCAAGGTCGGCTTTGCGTTTTAGAAGCGCACCGTATGAACCCGTCGCGCGCGTATCATCAACCGGCGGCGGGCTGGTCCTTACGATCTCCTGTTGTTGGCTGATCATTCGCTTCTGCTCGGCGACCTGGGCTTCGAGCGCGAACTGTCGATCACGCAGCGTTTCAACGGTCGATGCGATCGCGCTCTGCTCGGCTCGTTGCCGCTCGATCGCGCCGGCGTTTCGGCTGGCCGCGGAGCTGCGTGCGGCGCTTGCGAGTTTTTGAGTCGTTGCGTGCCCAAGCTTTGCTTCAAGCTCGGCAATCTCCGAATGAATCCGCGCGGCTTCCTCGGCGGCTTGTTTGGCAAGAGTCTTGTTTGCCTGATCGAATGCGGCTACCAGATCGACGACCACGTTTCGCGCAATAACCGGATCGGGGTGTCGATATGAAACGGTGAAGGACTCCGGGAAGCCTGCCGAGTCCAACCGGAATTTGGTTTCGAGCTTGATCTCTTTTTGGAGCTGCTGAATGGCTGAATCGAGATTCGTCACGGGACCCTGAAGGTCGTAGCGCTGGAGCAACGCTTCGAGGTTCGAGCGGCTGGTGATCTGCTCGGTCACCGCCGCCACCTGCGCACCGTTTGCCTGCTTGTCGTAGATTGCGCCTGAAACGACTATCAGCGCCCGTGACTCATAGACTTTCTGTATTCCCATGATGACGGCTGTGGCCGCCAGCAGAACAACCAAACCGATGAAGGCGATCAGCGATTTGCGCCGCCACAGGATATGAAGACACTCGATAAAACTTCTTGGCCTGAAGCTTCCCATATTCACCTCGTCAAATGACGGACACGAGTCTGCTGCTCACAGGACAGCTAAATTCATAAACGCGAGCGATTTCCACAAAAGCGACGGGCTCATTTTGAGGAGCGGCAAACGTGGAAATCCAGGGCCTAAAGCAATTTAGTTAGTTCAGGACGCCGATGAACCGGAATTCGCGCAGGGGTTGCAGTGAATAGAGCCGTGAACTTAACAACTTCAGTGGTGACCGCCGAGGCGGGACTCGACGCCCTCGCCACCGAATGGGATGAGTTACTCGAACATAGCGCCGCGCACGTCTTCTTCCTTCGTCACTCCTGGAACAGGCTCTGGTGGCGGTTTCTGAGGCCTGCCTCAAGCGAGCTTTTCATCATCGCATTTAGGGATGAACAGGATCGCCTGATGGGGCTTGCTCCGTTTTATTTGCGTCAGCGAAGAACGGCCGGGATACCTCACGTAAGAGAGATCCTGTTTCTCGGCACAGGCGTTTATGCCGAGACGAGCGAATACCTGGACGTCATCTCTCGCAAAGGCTTAGAACAGCAGGTGGCCAGGAACCTTGTCGATTATCTTTTTCAAAATAGCGAGTGGGATCGGCTAAGTTTGACGGAGATCCCCAAAGCATCGCCGATGTTGTCTGCGCTCGCGCACTCATTAGGCGCAGACGCTGACATAGAATCCGGCAAGCGGTCTTTTTTCATCGACACAACGATGGATTGGGAACGATTCACAAATGGGCTGGGCGGATCGCCACGGAGGACGGTCGGTGCGCGCACGCGGAAATTCTTTGCCGAGCACGACTGCAAATTGAAGCGAGTTGAAGAACCGGCGGATCTCGATGCGGGAATGGATGCGCTCGTGCGGCTTCACCAGGCTCGATGGGAATCCAAAGGCGAGCCAGGCTCGTTCGCGTTGCCGAACGTCGGTGAATTCTTGAGAGAAGCCGCTCGCGCAAATCTCGCCGAGCGGCGAACAAGATTGCTGACCCTCGAAGTTGATCGCGAGATCGCCGCTGCACGTCTCGAGTTTGCAGACAATAATGTCGCGCACGCGTTTCAAGCGGGGTTTGATCCCGCATATGCATCCGAAGGACTGGGCGCAATAATGAACGGGCTATGCATCAGGGAATGCATCGAAGACGATTCGGTGCACACATACGATTTCATGAGCGGTAGCGGCGAGTACAAAGAGTCCTGGACCAGCGGCGAGAGATGCAGCGTCAGTTTGACGTTGGTTCGCCCGGGCACTCGTTCGACAACTTACAGGGGCATTGAGATGGCAAAGTCGGTTGGGAAGAGCGTAGCACGCGCGACGATACCCGAATCGATCAGGCTTGCAGGTCACAGGTTGATCACGCAGCGACATTACAAATGAAAGCGCCGGCAAACTGAAGTTCGCCCGACAAGACTTCAATGGAAAAGTTTGAGATAAGAACGGCGACCCCCGATGACCGGCGAGCCATTGTTGCGTTAATGGGCAAGATCTACCCGGGCGATATGACTGCGCGTTACGACTGGCTCTACCGCAACAATCCGCACGGGCGTGCATTGACCTGGCTCGCGATTGAAACGGCTACGGGCGAGGCGGTCGGGTGCACATCGATATTCCCGCGCCGCGTGAAGGTCGGGAAGCGCGAACGCGTTGGGGGCATCGGCGGCGATTGTTTCATCGAACCGCGAGCACGGCGGCAGGGTCTCGCAACTCGGCTTCACTCCGCGAGCTTCGCCGAAATGCGCGAGCTCGGAGTCGAGTTCATGTATGGCCCACCGACACCCAACAACCTCGGCGCATTGATCAAAGCCGGCTCGCATCTCGTCGCAAACTACCGGCGCTGGGTGAGGCCGCTGACCAGCCGCGGCGCGTATCGAGCGGCTTTCTCGCGAGTCCCGAGCAGGGGCCAGGCGCATCTGGCAAGCATTCCAATAATGATGCTTGACCGGTTGACACGAACGGACGCGCGCGGGTTCACACTCGAAGAAGTCATCGGCTTCGGCGAAGAATTCAATCGCCTGTTTGAGGGCGCCGGCGCCGAGCATCGAATCGTTTGTAACCGGGATAGTGATTATCTCGCGTGGCGGTATCTCAGCTCGCCCTCCGGACGGCAGATCCCACTCGCGTTGCGGCGCGGCGGTGAACTGGCAGGCTTCGCAGTGCTGGAGCGAGCAGGCGAGTTTGCCGCGATAGCCGATCTATTCACTTCGGCGGATTCGAAACTAATCGACGCGGCGTTGCAGCTTGTTATTGAGCACGCGATCGCGGCCGGATGTTCGAGCCTCGAGATAAGCCTCACCGAAGACGGCGCTTTGGCTCGGAGGCTGCGCCGGCACGGCTTCATCGGCCGGGAAGAACGTGGCTTTCAAGTTGCGGTCGCGGACACCGACCCGCAGTCCCGTTTGCTGTTAAAGGGTGACGCGTGGCACTTCACCGAAGCGGATCAGGATATGGATCGCGTATTTGTGACACCGCTTGCCGAGTGACTATAATTTTCGAGTGCCAAAAAAGCCGCGAAAACTCACGATCAAGAAAGAAGAGCTTCGCCCCCGCGAGCGCGCACCCATTCTCCCCTCAAAGAAGTTTGTAGATAAACGCGAGCGTGACGAGCGCAAGCCAAAACATAAAAAAGATCCTCGCCTGCTGATGCAGGATTAGCTTGGCCCGCAAATGTCACGGAACTCAAGCCAGACCCTCACTGCGCGCGCGAGGTTCAGAGATTTGATTTACCGGCGGAAAGGTTAGAGTCGAAGGGCCGCTTACGTCAAAGCGGCCCTTCGACTGTTAGCTTCTACAGCAACCGCCGAAGCGGCTGCAAATCGCTGTTGTTACGTCTCTACTGATCACAATGACCCGGCCCGATCAAGCCGTTGTTGTAGCTATCAAGCGTGCTCATCCATCCCAGAACAGCTTGCTTCTGCGATTTGCTCAGACTCTTCCAGTCGCCGGAGTTTTTGGTCGCGAGGAAAGCGTCAGCAGCCGCGATCGTTGCCGCGATCGCTGAACTATCGGCGCCGCCGGCGATGCTCAGTTTCGCGGCCAGCAACTGAGAATAGAGTTTGTTGATGCCATTCGAGGCATCGAAAACTCCGTTCGAGCCCTTGAAGCCCAGCAGTGCCACGGCCTGAACGGCGGTGGTCACAACGATTGTCTTGCCACCTCCGGAGCCCAGAGAAATCGGAAGGAGCGATGTTATTAGATCCGGGTTATGACCGGTGAATCCCGCATGATTCTTCCAGAATCCAATTGTGACCGTGCATCCGTTGCCTTGATCGCCCCCTCCGCAGGGAGCTATGGGCAGATTCTCGAATTCAAAATCGTAGGTCGTGTCGTTGAGGTTTATACCGATGGTGAAGTTATCTGCATTCCCATCGAAGTCATTCCAGACCGGGGCGCCGGCTCCCGAGATTATTCGAACACCGCCCAGACAAGCGTCGGCGTTTATGATTCGGGGCGTGGCATAACCGAGGCCAGTCAGCAATGATTTGTACCCCGACAGCAAGGTCAGCGGTGGGCCACCTTGTCCACCGTAATTGCCCGACCACCAGCCTCCGGCGAACGCGTCCCAGTGCTGCCATACGCCCTGGGTTACAACTGTGGGAGTCGTGCCATCCTCGGACAGGTGAACCGGACCGTTCTGAACGGGGATCGTCTGACCCGCGGGAATCGTGGGATTGTATTGACCAGTCTGGTAAGCAGGCTCGAAGAATATCAAATCGTCGATGCCGCCGTTGGGATCAAATATTCCATCGTCATTCACGTCCACATTCAAAACGATGTATGGAGCGACGCTTCCGTGGTGAGCAGAGACGTAGGTGTCATAGCTGAGAGCAGTCAAGCTGCTGAGGGGCTGGCCGCCGTAGTCGCTGTTTCGGATTTGGGCGTATGAGTTCCCATCAAGACCCGTGGTGAAATGGACGGATCCGGTCCCGAGCGGCGGAGAGCCGGGTCCCAACGAGAACCCTCCTAATGCCGTACTGGTTCCGCTCAGCAAATGCCCCAACTGGAAATTCCATCCGTCCATCATTGAGGGCTTGACCGTGACACCGACTGCCATAACGACTGGTCCCAGGGAAACGAGACCTGCCATCAGAATTACAAACAGCAAACGCGTGAGGTTCTTGAGCTTCATAATGCAATTCTCCCACTTCTGTAAATCAAATACTGCCGGCGAGTCGGCGCACTTAGGTGTCGAAATCACCTTCGAAACATCTCTCGTCACCGGTAGCAGAAGATTGTCAAACATGCTTGCCATCGGCTTTTTGACGCTGACCTGTCTAACGGTGCGTCATCAACCGTTGATCTATCTGCAGCTCCAAGGCCACATTCGAGACTAGAGTAAAGCGAAAGCGATTAATCCCTTGAGATTATTCTGCTGCACAGATCCTGGGCCGGGCGGCCCGACATTCTGGGTCATCGATCTCACTTAGACTAGATTGGCGAAACATACGCCACGGTCCAATAGTTGTCAATCAGTTTTTGGAGAAACGTGGTGGAGCTTCCAAGGATGGGGCAGGCAGTATGGACTGGTAAGACCCAGTACCACTGCGTCGGCTTCCAGGTGGCCCGGAGTTGTCTAATGGAACCTTGTTGAAACTTGAGCACTACTTCTTGAAACCTAAGGCGAGAAATAAGATCGGAGAATCCTGCTACTCCGTCACCTTGTCAAAAAAAAGAGGCATCGTAGCCTGGCAACATAAACCTGGAGAGTTGCTCCGAAAACCGAGCTATCAGCGTATTCTCATCTCTTTCTCAGTGCCCGGTTGTGACAATGTTCGAGCGGAACCGGTCATTGAGTTTTTTCGTTCTAATCGGCACAGTTATCTGTCAGATTTTGCCGAAGAATCTGCTTGAGTTCATGAGATAAAATGGAGAGAAAATTCTGAGGAGCAACCAATGGCAACGGCTCGAATAGACCTTCGCTCGGATCTGATGGACTGGCGCAAGAGACTCGAAAACGTCATCGGCCAGTCACGGGAAAGCTCGCATCTGGCGCCGCTTCTCACGGAAGTGGATATGGCGCTTCATCGAATGGAAACTCAGTCTTTTGGGATGTGTGAAGAGTGCAACGAAGAGATCGAAGACGACGCGGTCAACGATCCAATCGCGCGTTTCTGCCTCGATTGTCTCAACAAGAAACAACAACGCGCGCTTCAGGACGATCTGGATAACGTCTCGCTCGTGCAGTACACACTCCTGCCCAAGCAGAACCTCGAAGTCAGCGGTTGGCGAGCTTATTACCATTACGAAGCGGCCGGCCCGGTCGGCGGTGATTACTGCGACCTGATGAGCAATGCTGAGGGCGATTTGTTCTTTCTGTTGGGCGACGTGTCCGGCAAAGGAATCGCCGCGTCGATGCTGATGGCGCATCTGCACGCGATCTTTCGCAGCTTGATAACGCTCGAACTGCCGGTCAGTCAACTGGTCGAACGCGCGAATCACGTGTTTGCCCAGTCCACGATGCCCTCGTACTACGCAACACTGGTAGCCGGACGCGCAAGGCGCTCGGGTGCGGTTGAGATTTGCAACGCGGGACATCCACCGGCGCTCGTGACCAGAAAGAATAACGTCGCGAGTATCGAAGCCACCGGGCTTCCGGTCGGTATCTTTGGTCACGAGAAGTATTCCTCGATTGAGTTGAAGCTTGAAGCGGGAGACAGCCTGTTGCTTTACACCGACGGCCTCACCGAAGCGCTGGACAAATCCGACAATGAATACGGTATCGAGCGGCTTTCAAGGCTGATGAGCAACTGCGTCGCGCTTGCGCCACAAGCTTTGGCGGCAGCGTGTCTTGAAGACGCTCGCAGTTACTGCGGCGGCCATCCACGCGCTGACGATCTGACAATAATGGTGATCCAGCGCGCTGATTAAGTAGTTCGGATTCGGAAGCCTGGAGTCATTAACACGGCGTATGGTTTCCGTCTTCGTTCGTGGTAAGCTCATCCGGCGTTGCGAATCTCAATGTCAAACCAGTTTGACCGGGGCATCAGCAGCTCGCCCAGACTCTTGTGCAGTCAAGCGTCGCTGGCGGTGTTGGTTTGCTTCCATTTGCTGACTGTGTCTCCGGTTTTAGCCGGGGCACAAAACAAACCGCCTGTTCCCACACATTCAGAACAGACCGCACAGGCTGAGACGATTGAGTCGCTTCGCTTGCGCATCGCGACTCACATCTCGCAACCGCGCTTCGCCGCAGCTCAGTGGGGAATCAAGATCGTTTCTCTGGACACCGGCAAATTAATCTTTGAACACAACCCGCAGAAGTATTTCAGTCCCGCATCAAATGCCAAACTGTACACGGCGGCGCTCGCGCTCGAACGGCTGGGCACGG
>UEXS01000348.1_pt1 | contig 10056 bp, 9 predicted proteins | sample 4301141 | NCBI WGS metagenome assembly UEXS01 (sample SAMEA4773178, study PRJEB27434) | metagenome | biome: 2259; feature: agricultural soil; material: soil | place: USA | collected 2014-09 | depth 0.25 m
CTTCGCAAAAGTTGCCCGAGGTTGCGTAAACCAATCGCCGGGTTGAGTCGATCGCAAACGACGACCAAACCCCGGCGCCAGTGCTGCCCGCCGGGGCAGTGAAAAACGTCCACAAGATTCGTCCGTCAGCCGCGTTCAAACAAATCACGCGCCCGCGAACGCAAGGGTGATCGCAGTGAGACGCCAGCCCGACGTAGATCTTGCCGTCAACCACCAGCGGCGACGACCACAGATGAAAGCCCTTTGAATAATCGTCAAGCTGGTTGCGCCAGATCAGATTGCCGCTGGCCGCATCCAGTGAGTACAACGTACAGCCCGCCGAACCGAAGTACACTTTGCCGTCTACAACCGCAGCCGTGCTGTCGATGCCGTAAGTAAAACCGCAATTGTCGGATGAAGTATCCGCGGTGAAACTCCAACGCTGACTGCCGTCGCTTTCGCGGAGCGCGTACATCTTGCCATCCCACGAGCCGATGTACACCGTCCCGTCTGCAACTATAGGAGTGCCTGTCACCCAGCCGCCGGTTGCGAAACTCCAGGCCGCCGAAAGTGTCGAGACGTTTGAAGCGCTGAGCCGAGATTCGGCCGAGTAACCTGAATGCGCCGCGTCGTGCTGATACATTTTCCAGTCAGCGGAAGTGCTGACCGCGAGCGCTCCGATTACCGCGTTCTCAATTCTTCCACCAAGGGTGAGAAACACCGCATCGGCAAACAGCGGATACGCGGGTGACTTCAGACTCGAATAAAAGAGCGCGCCGTTCCTGTAATACCTGGCCGAACCCGCTTGCAATGCCACGCGAAACACGTCCCCGGCGCGATAGGTTGTTTCCGCGTGATAGACGTTGTTCTCGCGGACTTCTGCGACTCCGATCTCTGTCAGCTTGACCGCAAAGTCTATATCCGAATAACCGGTTCCGATTGCTTCGCGTGCAAGCCCGCAAAAGAGTACGGCGTTCGAACTGCCAGCCGTGAACTCGAAGAACGCATCGCCCGATGTAACGCTTTGTTGCGAGCGGGCGCCGGCATCGGCAGAGTCACTGCGGCCGGCACTCTTCCGGAGACTATTCCCCGTCAACGTGCAATTCGTTACGTTGGTCCAGATGACGTTTTGAGGCTGCGCTCCCCCGACCTGCGCGCTCGAATCGGGCGTCAGCGCCGCGGCAGCAATGAGTGCGAGAACGACGAGACAACAGGCGGCTCTTCTTGGCATACGAAATGACGTTCCTGAAATTGTTGGTCTTCCTGTCCGAGAGGCACGCAGGCGCTAAAAAAAACGTCCGCCACCAAGACTCAAAGCCACGAAGCCGTACGAGATCGTTCATAAACACTTCGTGTTACTTCGTGGCCTCGTGCCTTAGTGGCGACAGATCAGGGTGTCCGCAACCTACCGGACTTCCCTTAAACGATATTCCGAATGCGCTCGGAGTTCCGCCAAAAGAATCCGGCGCCGGCCGATGCCCGGCGAACAACTATCGCTCTATCGAGAGCCATCTTATAATCGCATTAGCCACGGTGAGCAAAATGAATGAAGACCCCGCCGGCATCGACCCACTCGCGAACCACCCGAGCGATCTTGCCACGTCGCACGGCCGGCGCATTCCGAATTGGCTGCGACTCGGCGGGTATGTCGCACTGGGCGCCGCAGGTTCGCTGGCATTCGCGATCGCAGCGGCCAGTTATCCTCTCGCGGGGCTTCTGATCCGACCGCGGCTCAAGCGACTCACTCAGCTAAAGAGCCCGCATCTCCGGCGGCTCATTCAACGCATCGGAATCCGCCTCGAAGACATCACTATTCACTCGTTCGACGGTACCCGGTTATACGGCTGGTGGCTGCCCGCGCGCAAGAGTGCCGCGACCGTTATCGTTCTTCATGGAGTCAAACACAACCGCACCGACGTATTGCGTTCGGCGCTGGTGCTGCGGCGCGCGGGATTCAATGTGCTGGTGTTCGATGGCCGCGGGCACGGGGACAGCGAAGGCCGCTACGTGACTTATGGATTCTACGAACGACGTGATGTTGAGTCCGCGATCGAATGGCTTGTGACGGAAAAGAGAATCGATCCTGACCGCATCGGGTTAGCGGGCGAGTCGATGGGAGCGGCAATCGCGCTTCAGGTCGCGGCGCATCATCCCGGCATTCGGGCCGTCTGGGCGGACAGTCCGTTTGCTTCTTTGCGCAGGATCACCGAAGAGTTTGTGATACGCGCCACGGGACTCCCGGGCGCCGTGTTGAATCCGGTATTGTGGACGGCGATACAAGTCGCGAACTACCGGGGAAGCTTTGATATCCAATCGGTGGAGCCGCTTGCGCTGGCGGGAAAAATCAAATGCCCTGTGTATCTGGTTCACGGAACTGCCGATCAGTTGATCCCGACTTCGCACTCGGAATGCATTCACGAAGCGCTCACGGTGGACAAAGAGATTTGGCTTGTCGAAGGCGCCCGTCACGCCCGTTCGATTCATCACTCGAAGAAAGAGTACAGCGAGCGGATGACTCGTTTCTTCACGGCGCAACTGAAACCGCGAGCGGCGAACCGCAAAGTCCCGTTGTTGACACCCGCGCGAGGGCTCTGATAATTTCAATTCTTCGTTAACACAACGAATTCATTCCTGAGTAGCTCAACGGTAGAGCATCCGGCTGTTAACCGGAGGGTTGTAGGTTCGAATCCTACCTCAGGAGCCAAATTATCCAACAAGAGGCAGCCAGTTTGCTGGCTGCCTCTTGTTGCGAAACAGTAAGCGACCTGGCCTTGCCGCGATGTTGAACTATGTCCAAAGAGTTCTTAGCCTGCTCTGACTACTTGGGCATGAGTTCAGCGTGATGCTTCTTCAGCCAGTCGAGCACGTCCTCGCGAAGTTCCTTCACAGAATCCACAAGCTCTGAGGCGTCCTTTTCAGTTGCAACACCCGCCATCTCGTACTCAGCGGTGTTCCGTTTCGTACGGCAGGTCTCGAGGTAATCAGCATCGTCTTTTCGCCCATCGCCCAGGATCAATGGCAACGCGGCTATCGTGCGATAGTGCTGCAAGGCCCTCTCGGGCGGTAACCGGAAGCATGGAGCAGTATGGTACAGAGCTTAAGCGCAGCATTGTAAGCGATGCCGAAACGCCAGTCGGCAGATATCTCGCCTTCCGCATCGACCAGATCCCTTTCGACAATCGCCAACAAGCCGGCGACCTCCTTGGCGCTTGTCTTATGCGGACGCAGCCAGCCGTTATCGGCCCATTGCTTTAAGCTCATCTTCGCTTCCAATCACAAACAATCGCGGCTCGCCGAGCACCGTTGTCATGAAATGCTCGCGAGACTTCCTTCGCTTCACAAACTCCTCAGGACTCAGAACGTGAGGGTTGACTTCGCGGCCCAGTTTCGCAGCAACGCCCGACAACAGTTTGCCGAGCTGCCGCAAACTGATTGTACCAATCACCATCAAGTCGACATCGCTCCCCGCCTTACCGTTGCTTCGTGCGATCGAACCGAACACGAACGCCAGATGAATTCCAGAATGAGTAAGCGCATCGCGCAAAACGTCTACCAAACCGCTGGTCTTGAGAACCATGTTACGAATGTCAGGATAGAGCGGGTGCTCAGTGTTGGCATGGTAGTAGGTCCGGTTCCCGTCGCGGCGCGGCTCAACCACTCCGAGTCGCGTGAGGCGCTTGAGCTCCTGGCGAACGGTAGCATCGGCGAGTCCAGATCGGCGTTCGATCTCGCGAACATGTAACTCTCCGTTACCAGCACCGAACATCAGACGAAAGATTTCCGCCTTCACCCGCGAAGAGAGCAATTCCGCCAGCGTGTTCATATGCGTGGTTATACCACGCAATTGAGAGCTTTTACCACGCAATTGCGCCAGTTCTTTGGCGTGCCTCTGTCTCCCCTCTTGACCCAACACCACTCGCGAGTATGATTGAAAAACATTTCAAACAAGCGAGCCTCAGGAGAACGTATGTCTCGGTCAATGATCAAACTGGTCGCGATAATTCTATCGCTCGTGCTCGGCGGCGCTTGGAGCTGGCCCGCTAATCAAAAGTCAGCCACAAACAAACGCGCAGCAAGACAAACCGCCGTAGATCGCGCTCGAATCGTCAACGCTGATAAAGAACCCGGCAACTGGATGACTCACGGCCGCACGTATGACGAACAGCGATTCAGCCCGCTCAAGCAAATCAATGACGGCAATGTGACGCAGCTTGGGCTCGCGTGGTACTTCGACATGGACACCGACCGGGGCCAGGAATCGACTCCCATCGTCGTCGACGGCGTGATGTATTTCACAAGCGCGTGGAGCAAAGTCTTCGCGGTCAATGCCGAGACCGGCGCGCCGCTGTGGTCATACGATCCGAAGGTCCCACCCGAGTGGGGCGCCAACGCATGTTGCGACGTCGTCAATCGAGGCGTCGCGATCTGGCAGCGCAGGGTGTTTGTCGGGACGCTCGACGGAAGACTCGTTGCGCTCGATGCCGCGACTGGCAAACCCGCTTGGGAGACGCTCACCGTAGATCGTCAGTATCGTTACACAATTACCGGAGCGCCGCGAATCGTCGATGGCAAGGTGATCATCGGAAACGGCGGCGCGGAGTTTGGCGTGCGCGGATACGTTTCGGCTTACGATGCCGCGACCGGCAAGATGCTCTGGCGCTTCTACACCGTGCCCGGAGATCCTTCAAAGCCATTCGAGAGCCCCGCCCTCGAACGCGCGGCAAAGACGTGGACGGGTGAATGGTGGAAGGCGGGAGGCGGCGGGACGGTCTGGGATTCGATCGTCTACGATTCCGAACTCGATCTGATCTATTTCGGAGTCGGCAACGGGTCGCCGTGGAACCGCCGCATTCGAAGCCCCGGCGGCGGTGATAATCTTTACCTTTCTTCGATCGTCGCGATCAAAGCCAAAACCGGGGAATACGTTTGGCACTATCAGGAAACTCCCGGCGAGATGTGGGATTACACCGCGACTCAACAGATCATCCTTGCCGACATTCAAATCGACGGCCGGCAGCGCAAAGTTATTTTGCACGCGCCGAAGAACGGATTCTTCTACGTTCTCGATCGCGCGACCGGCGCGCTGATCTCGGCCAAGCCATACACATTCGTGACCTGGGCGACGGGCATCGATATGAAGACGGGCCGGCCCAATGAAACGGTCAATGCACGATACCCCGGCAAGGAAGGGGTGCCGCTTGCGCCGAGTCCGTTAGGCGCGCACAACTGGCAGCCGATGTCCTACAGTCCGCTTACGGGATTGGTTTACATCCCGGTTCAGGATATGGGGTTCCTCTACAAATCACAGGACGACTATCAGTCAAAGGCGCTTGCGTTCAACACCGGCGTCGATATGGTGGCCGCGGAGCTGCCTCAGGATCCAAAGATCAAGAAGCTGATCCTTGATACGGTGAAAGGCCGGCTCGTCGCCTGGGACCCGGTGAAACAGAAACAGGTTTGGAATGTGAATCGCCCCGGCCCGTGGAACGGAGGCGTGTTGGCAACAGCGGGCAATCTAGTTTTCGAAGGGACCGCGAGCGGGACCTTCGAAGCTTATCGCGCGGACACCGGAGAGAAGCTCTGGTCGTTCGCAGCTCAGACCGGAGTGATGGCGGGCCCGGTTAGTTATGCAGTGAACGGCGAGCAATACGTTGCGGTGGCGGCGGGTTGGGGCGGCGCGTTTCCACTCGTCGTCGGTGAGATAGCTTTCAAATCGGGCCGAGTGCGGAACATCAGCCGCATGCTCGTTTTCAAACTGGGTGGCAAAGCGGCCCTGCCTGCGCTCGTTGAACCGGTTCAGCTCGCGCTCAATCCGCCGGCTGCGACGGCCGATGAAGCCACGGTTAAAAGAGGCGAGCGTATATTCCAACGCTACTGCTCGCCTTGCCACGGTGACGTGGCCGTAGGCGGAGGATTGGTGCCGGATCTGCGCTACTCGAAGACATTGACGAGTGAAAAGTGGTTTGATGTAGTGCTCGGCGGAGCGCGGAAACAGAATGGAATGATTTCGTTTGTGAAGGAGCTCACTCGCAAAGACGCCGCGGATGTTCTTGCCTATGTCATTGCGAGAGCGAACCAGGGAATGAATGAATTGAAGAGCGAGAAGTGATGCGGCACATAGTTCGTAGTCCGGCCTTCAGGCGGAAGTTCGTACTGTTTGACTCGAGGATACTAACTTCCGCCTGAAGGCCGGACTACAAACATTATTCCTCGTCCACGTATTCGATTCCCAACTCGGCGAGCTTCGGCCGCAAGCCGTAGAAGTCGAGGCCCAACTCGCCCGCACGCAGGCGCTCGCGCGACTTCTCTTCCCTGTTGATCCTCTCCACGCCGAGCCGTGCTATTTCCGGCGCCGTTTCTCTTTTCACTATCACCACGCCATCCTGATCGCCGACGATCACATCGCCCGGACGCACGACAGCACCCGCACACACAATCTCGACATTCACCGAGCCCGCGGCCGACTTCATCGTGCCCTCGGCCGAAATAGCCTTGGACCATACTGGGAAATTCATCGCCGTAATATCCGCCACATCTCGCACACCTGCATCGATCACCAGTCCCGCGATCCCGCGCGCGCGGCACGAGGTCGCCAACAACTCGCCAAACATCCCGTGCGTTGACTCCAAAGACGCCGCGACTACCAACACATCTCCGGGCTCGCAGACCTCAACCGCCGCGTGGATCATCAAATTGTCACCAGCCGGACACAACACCGTCACCGCCGAACCCGCCACGCGCGCCGTTGGATAAATCGGGCGCATGTATGGCCGTAAGAGCCCCGTGCGTCCCTGTGCTTCGTGAATCGTAGCAACGCCCAGTTCACCAAGAGCGCTAATCACTTCGGCAGCGGCGCGCAAGATTTTTCTGACGATTCGATGGCTCATGAAAAGTTGCCGGTCACTTGCGGATAGACTCGCTGATAAGCTTCCGCGTATTTGATTTCCTTCTTTCCCGAGTTGCGCACCGCCTGAGTTCCGCGCCGCCTCGCCAGATCGGAACAGTACTCCCACAGGTGTTCCTGCGCGGCCATGCATTCCATCGCCTTGCGTTTGAGATCAAACACGGAAGTGATATCGAGCAGCAGATCGGGTTTGAAGTCGCACATCTCGGGTTGATGAGGCTCGAACATGAAGACCGGCGGCGCGCCGAGCTTCGGGGCATCGCTTGGGTAGCCGGCGGCCTGGGCATAGACTCGCGCATTCATTGCCAGGCGTGACGCCTCGGGATGATCAGGGTTGTGAGGATCATTGAACGAATGCGCGAGCACGATGGTCGGTTGGACGCGGCGAAACTCCTGTACGAGTTCGTCTGTTAGCTCGTCGGTTGTCCGCAGCGGATAATCGCCCGCGTCGAAGAATCGTATTTCAGCGCCGAGCACTTCAGCGGCGCGCTCGGCTTCGTCGCGGCGAACACGTTTTACCTCGTCGATAGTCATTCCGGCTTGCCGCCAGAGTTTTTCGGATTCCCCGCGTTCGCCGTACGAAAGACACAGGACTCTGACTCGACAGCCGCGCGACGAATAGAGCGCGATCGCTCCACCGGCGCGCCACACGAAGTCAGCGGCGTGCGCGCTGACGACGAGCAATGTGTCCTGGTTAGAGTCCATCATCGTCATAGTATTCGCAGCAGTTCGCGGTATGCCACTCGGATTTCCCGCACATCGTCCATCGAAGTGCGTTCGATGTCAAACAACATCGTCTAACCGTCTTTGAGCAGAGGCCGAAGGAGAACAGGTTAGCGCCCCTTGATTGAAATCTTAATTATTGACTTGACCCATTGAGTTTGTTACTTTCCGGGCAGATTCGCAGCATTAGTTGCCCCTTCAAATCTCTCGAATCGCCCCACATCGCCGAAGGAGTCCCAATGAAGAGCACCGCTCGCGTAGCCATCGCGCTGATCGCGTTTCTCATAGGTTCGTTGTCCACTTCCGTTGTGGCCAGGCAGCAGAATTCGAGCGAAAACCAACCCGTCGCCCGGAGTTCCGACGTCTACTGCACAGGCTTTATCTCAGACATTTCACCACGCGCCGAACTCCAGATTGTTGGAGCGGAAAAAGAAAACATGAAGGCAGTGTTCGCTCAGGGTGACATTGTATTCCTGAACCGCGGGCGCCGCGCGGGCATTCAGCCGGGCGCGGTCTATTTCGTCATTCGGCCAGTCGGCGAAGTAAAACATCCATTCACCAAGAAAAGACTGGGCTATTACGTGCGCGAACTCGGTTCCCTTCGAGTCATCGAAGTGGGCGACCAGACCTCGACGGCCGAAATCGCGGTGTCGTGTGACACAATAGAGTTCGGCGATCTATTGAAGCCCTATGAAGAGTATGCTGGACCAACAGCCGGTGAAGGCCGGCCCTTACCCAGGTTTGGCGAGGGATCAGGCGGCACAACGGGTCAGATCGTGATGTCTCCCGGGTATCACGAGCACCTCGCGGCGAATCAGGTTGTGTTCATTGACCTGGGAACGCGGCAGGATGTTCATCCCGGTGACTCGTTCACCATCTTTCGCGAGATTGGCAGGCGCGAGGGGCTCACCAATGTTCCGCAGGATAAGGTTGTGAAAGATCGCGACAAAGATTACAGCAGCGATCGTTATCGCGGCGGCGAATATTCCATCCAGGGCACGCGAGTGCCCACGGAGCAAGTGTTGCGCGGCCGTCCAGCCCTGCCTCGAAAAGTGCTTGGCGAACTCATCGTAATCAAGACAGAGAAGGGCACATCGGTGGGCATGATCACGCGCACAACGGCGGAAGTCCAAATCGGAGACAGGGTCGAGCGTTCCGCCAACTAAACTTCAGATGAGCGTTGATGAGGCCGCCTGGATCAGGTCCCGGCGGCCTCAAACTCGTCCCGCAATCAAACCCCTTTCCTCAGAACCTTTCGATTGAAACTCATATTTCCGACACAGCTTTTGGCCGCTTGGCTGCGCGCAAGCTGAGTGTCTATAATGTCGATCGTCTAAAACGCAGGAGGACTCGACCGATGCTATTCAAGTCAAAAACACTTTTCGCGTTGGCGCTGATTTCACTATTGACCTGGTCAAGCTCATACACGACCACCGCTTCCACTCTCTCACAAAAAAAAGGTAAGGCCGGAAAGACCAAGAAGAAAAACGAGGCAAAGAAGAGCGACGACGGACAAGAAGCGGCCTCAGCGGCGCCCCGTCCCGTTATGTGGCAAGAACCAACCGATATCGAGAGCCGGGATCTGCTCTACGGCGCGGGCGGTGCGCAGGGAGCGCCCGATCCTAACGGCAAATTCACTTTCGAGTCCCGCTCGAAATCGGGTACCTCCGAAAAGATTCACGTGACTGATGACAAAGGCCGCAAGTGGGTCGTCAAGTTCGGCGCCGAAACGCGGCCGGAAACCGCGGCGTCGCGAATCGTGTGGGCCGCAGGTTATCACACCGATCAGGATTACTTCGTCAAGACGGCTCACATCGAAGGGCGCGGCGGGTTCAACGTTCGCGATGTGAGATTTGAACGAAGCGACGATGGCTACAAAGAAGAAGGACTCTGGGCCTGGGCGCAGAACCCGTTCAACGGCTCGCGCGAGCTGCAGGGCCTGAAGACCTTGATGGCGCTAATCAATAACTGGGACCTCAAGACCGAAAACAACAAAATCGTCCAACCGGGTAAGAAGAGCGGCGCCAGCCGGGATATGCGAATTTATTACGTCGCTGACCTGGGCGGAACGCTTGGTTCGACGGGATCCTTTTTCACCAAGCTTCCCGGATTCAGCAACGCGCCCGCCGGCACAAAGGGAGACGCCGGGGGCTACAACGTTCAGCCGCTCGTTGACGGCGTGCGAAACGGAGAGGTCGTATTTCACTACAAGGGCAAGGATAAGAAGGCGCTCGGAGGAGTGACCGTTGCGAACGCGCGATGGATGGGTGATCTTTTGGGCAGGCTCTCCGACAAGCAACTCTCTGATGCGTTCCGTGCAGGCGGGTTCAGCGATGCGGATGTTGCTACATATACTCGCGCGATTCGCGCACGAATCAACGAGCTTAAGAATCTCAAGTAGGAATCATTTCACTTGTCGCCGCCCTTGGCGAACCACAAATCTTTTGGGG
>UEXS01000242.1_pt1 | contig 10029 bp, 7 predicted proteins | sample 4301141 | NCBI WGS metagenome assembly UEXS01 (sample SAMEA4773178, study PRJEB27434) | metagenome | biome: 2259; feature: agricultural soil; material: soil | place: USA | collected 2014-09 | depth 0.25 m
TTGCTGGGAGGTCGTTCAACGGTAGGACAGCAGACTCTGACTCTGCTTATCGGGGTTCGAATCCCTGCCTCCCAGCCATACGCGCAACTCTTTCACAGGAAGACAGGCTTAACTCCGAGCGACTGCCGCTGCCAGCGTTGAACTCAAGCTTGCAGCGTATTGGTTCTCCTCCTATTCTAAGACGGTGAAGGTCCGGTTCTATATTGATCCGACAACCGATCTTCCCCATATCTACAATCACCAGGTCGACGAGGCTGAGGTGAAAGGTATTCTGGCGAATTCAGATGAAGATCGTCCGGGAACGAAAGACTCACGAGTGGCGATTGGCCGCACCACAGCGGGGCGAATCTTGCGCGTGATCTATGTGCGTGATCCGAAACCCGATAGTCTGTTTGTGATTACGGCATATGACTTAGAGGGCAAGCCGCTTGCGGCATTCAGACGACGCATGAAGAAGAAACAGAGATGAAAAAACGAAATCGATTTCCAAAAGGCTGGAACGAGTCCCGGGTTCGACAACTTCTCGAACACTATGAAGGCCAAACAGAGGAAGAAGCCGTCGCTGAAGATGAGGCGGCCTTTCGCAGGCGCGATCACGCGGTAGTCGTCGTACCCAAAAAACTCGTACCGGCGATCACAAGACTCGTAGCGCGAGAGGAGACCGCTGCGTCTCGGCGTCGATAACCGACGCGCGGGATAGGATGTGTCCTACTTGACTGTCAGGCTGACTTCTAAGCCCCTCGCGTCTGGCCTCTGATCTCTGACCTCTGACTTCTGACTTCCGACTTCTGACCTCTGACTTCTGCCTTCTGACTTCTGACTCTGACTTCTGACTACTGACTACTACTGACTACTGACTTCTGTTCGTTGTTAACCACCGCAGAGCCTCACGGGCGACATCCGCTGGTATCTCATGATCTCCGTCGAACTCTCGAAAAGTGACGTCGTAGCCATGCGCCTCCAAGTCGGTGGCGATCCTACGACCACATCGGTTGATTGGTAGGATGTGGTCTCGCGTGCCATGCGAGATGAAGAAACGCGGCTTTCCCTGCGGCGCGCCATCGACGACGAAACCCGGTGAGAAGCCAACGACGTGATTGAAGAGATCGCCGTTGATTAATCCAAGCGAAATAGCATACGAGGCGCCGTCGGAGAATCCCCCCACTGCAATCCGGCTCGCATCGACAGCAACAGTTTCGAAAACCCGGTCGAGCGCGCGATTCAGGAATTCCACATCTGGTCCAAAACCAGCAGAAATGTTGCCAAGCGCATCCCAGGTCCGTTCACGAGAGTTTGGCGCAAGAACAGCAACTCCCGCCTCCTCGTGAGCCGAACCGAGATACCAAAACATATCGTCAGCGCTTTGACCAGCGCCGTGTAGGAGCAGTAGCAGCGGAAAGAGTGACTTAGTTTCGGATCGCGGCACATGAAGGATCGCGTCACGCTTGCTCTCCAGCCCGAGTTTGACCTGACCGCTGACGGATGACTCGCCGGTGTGGTGCGGTCGTGCGGTAAGCCGACCATCATCTGGCAGGTTGGACCAGGTACGACGGCGGCAAGCGGTGCTTAGCGCAAGCGAGACGACGCCACCGCCTGCGATCGTGCAGAAAGTACGCCTGCTCAGGCGCAGGTGACTATCTTTCATCGTTAGATTGTAGCTTTGAAAATGTAGTCGAAGCGAGGAAATGCGGCCACAAACGCGACCCTGCCCACTGCCACTCTTCAATCATCAATCCGCGATCCTCAATCCTCAATCGCCATCCCTCTGACCTCTGACTTCTGACCTCTGACTTCTTCAATCCGCAATCATCAATCCGCGATCCTCGATCCTCAGTCGTCATGCCTCTGACTTCTGATCTCCGACTTCTGATCTCCGATAGCTGCGCGCCTTTTCCAATTGCAGAAACCTCTGACTCAAGCTTGTAGGGTATTGGTTCTCCTCCTATTCTAAAACGGCGAGGGTCCGGTTCTATATTGATCCGACAACCGGTCTTCCCCATATCTACAATCACCAGGTCGACGAGGCTGAGGTGAAAGATGTTCTGGTGAATTCAGACAAGGACCGTCCGGGAACGAAGAGGTACAGCACGTGACCAGTGACGCTGTGGCTGCCCCCGACGAGCGCGGAGTCGCGAAAGATTCGGGCTAGCGGATCACCCCGATTCCAGAATGAAAACGCCTGTGTCTGCAAGCGCGCTGGTTTCGTCAACTTCGAGTGTTCCACAGCGTTGAGTCTGAGGCCCCTCACGCGAGGTGCTTTAGCAATTGAGACTCAACACTCAACGCCAAAGATCTTGATTCAAGTCAGCGTCGATGTCCTCGCCTCGCGCGTCGCGTTCGTATTGTTCTGCAATCCGGTTCAGCAGGCCGCTCGTGCGCGGCCAGTCATCTCGAAATCTCCGAGCATCCTCACGATAACGAGTAGCAATTTCACGCTCTTGAGCACCTCCTTCTGTTAGGCTGCGACTAGTGACGCCTCGGTTGTTAAATGTACCCATCTGAAATCCACGTTCTAGTGGTTCACTTGAAGTTTCTTCGATAACGCGGCGGACGCCTTCGTGAGGCCAACAACCATCCGTTCCGATGGGCGAATGGGAAAGCAACTGCCCAATCTCTTGTTCACCAACAACGCTGCGCCACAATCGCTTACCAACCGTATAGCTGACGCCACCCACCGAGACAATTTGTCTTCGTCAATGTGGCCCTGCCCATCGCTACCCGGCAGCATCCGCCACAGTCTAAGTAACTCATACGCTAGTCGGGCTCGAGACTGTTCCTCTTCGGACAATTGCCGCGGCTCGTCTTTCTCGCCTTTGAAAACCAATGTAATGAGGTCGCGAAAGAACTCGGGGTTCTCATTTAGACTTCGCATCAGCGCTCTTGGCTGATACTCAGAGTACTCAAGCCACGGTAAGAAAAGAAATTCAATTCGCCCAAGCCGATTGTCATCGATTGTCTTCGATTCCTCGATTACTTTTAGCAGGTGCGGGATGTCGTGTCCTAACTGCTTCCAATCGACTTGTTCTGCCTTACTGATTGCGAGCTCCAACATTTCCATAAGGAATTTTGGAGAAAGACTATCTTTATTAGAGTACGACTGCGCTGACATGTGATGAAGCGCGTCCGATGAACGGTCGTGAGCCGCTAGCGATTCGATGAAATGTCGCAGGTCGCTTTCTGACAAATCGCGGTAGGCCCAGAGACCAACTTTCGCCCAGTACAGGTTTTCAACTTCGACTCCTGTCCTCTCAACCAAATCCCAAGTTTGTCTATCGCAGTTCAAACACAAGTAGAAATTCGCTCGTTGAAGAGCCGTAACTTGCAAGACGATTTGGGTTTTCAACTTGGACTCGAGCCAGCTTCCATCCTTGGCAAGTCGCCCACGACAGTAACCTTGACCCAACAACACGGGATCCTGCTCGGCTGACCCAAGAGTCCGGGTTAAGAAAGCGTCTTCCTGTGTCTCTAACGAGAGAAGACAGCCTAGAGTCCAGCCTACCAGGTGGGGATTGTCGCTCTGGTCGGCCAATCGCTCAATATCTGGCAAACCACCTGACTCGTAAATCTCACGTATCGCTTGCGCTCGAATCTTATCAATTGTCTCCTGACGCTCCCGCCAGTCTTCCGTTTCAGTCAACATAAACTCGGGCTGGTTAGAGAACTGCCAAGCGTGACGCAACACGAGATCCCGGGGTTCTAGGCTGACGTAGATTTGCCGCAATTGTTCAATACGTTCCTTAGACATCACCCATTGCGCTTCTGGGTAGGACAAATGGCGGGAGAGCACCTTACGTATACTATCTCTTAAGATTCCTCGAAGGCGCTCGTTGGCTTCATCTTCTTTTTGCGGTTTAGCCGTTTCGCGCAACTTGTCTACTGATATCGCGAATTGCTCGTCTCCCAGTTTATCCAGCAAAGAAATTAGCGAACTCCATCGCCTCTCGTTTGTACCAACATCTTGCAGCAAGCGTTCGACAAGTTGGCGAGCAAAGGAATGTACTTCTGGCCAAGTAACTCCAGGAGTGTCATCGATATTCCAGTCGCGCCAATCTGGTTTTCGGGTGGAATGGGCGACGCGGTGACCATAGGGCAAGGCGTTTACCATTAGATTCCAAGCAACATCAGCATCGCGCTGCCGAATTTGATCTATGACTCTCAGGCGTTGTTCTAAGGTGGCCGTAGTACTGGGGTGCCATGTAAGAAATATTTCGCGCAGTGTGCTGTGTGGGCGATTCGCCCACCTGCCGCCGGGGTCTAGCCTTGTCAGCCTAGCCAACTGTATAGCCGCTCGTGTCAAATAGTCGGGTGACCAAGCTAGCAATTCCAACGCCCATAAAAGACCTGAATGCACCGGGCCTGCCCACTGTGGATCTTCTTGACGAAAAAGGGTTACCGCAATGGGTTCCTCTCCTGTCAGAATGGCATCAACAGCGTTCAAAAAATTATCAGGGGATGCTTCTGCTAGTTGCACCAGTAGAGAGTCAAGGCTTGCCCAGTGCGTCCAGGCAGTAACTTTTGAAAAGAGTTTATGGGTGATCCGATCCGCCCAATCTTGACCTGTGTTTGCATCAGCTAGAACTGCAACATCGCTCCGAGCGGCCATGAGTGCCAGAGTTTCAGCGATCCCTTCACGTAAGTGGCCTGAGTGCGGCAGAACCTTGCCTAGCAGAGACGCCATCGGGCGTTGTTCGGTCTCAAGTTCGTAGCGTGGGCTGGCTTGTCCCAGAACTTCGAGTGACGCCTCTTCAAAACGAAGCAGGTCGTCGGTCGTAAGAAACCGAGATAAGAGAAGCCACGAATCCGCTTTCGAAACGACTAACCATGTATCTCCTACACGACGAATGAAAGGATATGAGGTATTAGCCCAACGTAAGAGAACCTCGCTAACTTGACTGTATTCACAACCAGCGAGCCGAGCGATTATCTTGCGGTCTCCTTCATTTGAATCACTCCATCGACCGACCAACACAGCAGGTAAGAGTGCTCGTGCATTGGCTGGTTGAGCCCATTCGGGAATGAGAACAGAGGGATTGATCGCCAAACGACGACGAAGGGCAGACAAACTCCTTCTGCCGAGTGTTGCCAAATCATCGATTTGATGGTTAGGAATCTGCATTTCGGAAAGTGCTTCACGTACTGCGTCTCTATGTGGCCGATTCAGTGCGACATTGGCGTTGGTTGCGGCTTCGGTCAACCCGAGGGGAAGCAAGACATGGTCGCCCTCTCTGAATGGCATAGGCAACAAGGCTTCGATCTCCGAAAGTGGGGATCAGTATGAGCGGCTCTGGAAATGAGCTAAGCCGCCGCCATTCAACTTCGCTTTCGACCACTATCGAGCGTTCTAAGACGTTAGATCGCACATCTTCCGGTAAAAGTTGAATATACGAGGCCGCAAAAGCCACAGCTTCATCTTGTGTCTCAGCTTGCACACTTAGGCACGAAGGCGGACCTTTAAGCCACCCGGAAACAACGTTGCAAGCTTCCTGTCGCCCCGCAATAACGAGAGCTGGACTCGTTTGTGGGCGCGTAACTGATCGCCACTCTTCCCAGTAGTTTTCGATATCAATCGCCCCTTCGGGCCTTTTCCCTAAAAGGATAGAGGCCCAGATGTGATATACCGGAGCTGTTTCGAGAAAGCCTTCTAGATCATCCGCATCATAGGCGCGCACATCGAGCCATTTCCTTTCTTTGACTCTTTCATTGATCCAATCATCCTTGCCACCCCAACGTCGCGTTGTGACAAAGATGAAGGTACTCTTTCCCGGATCAATTTCACCGGGATGAGCAGTTCGTTTCTCGTAGTCGCGGTCGGCTTTGCCTTTGACGTTACGATCCACTCCCAATTCCCAAACAGAAACGCCAGTTGGTGCAAAGTCATTTCCGACTTCCGTTTCTACAACGCCATCCCAGCCTCCCAGTTGGATACCTTCGTCGGAGCGGAAACTAATCTTCTGGAGATTGCGTGTTGTCTCACGAATCAGTCGCCTAATAAGCTCGGGTAGCTTTGCCTGAGATTCTCGACGGGATGCCCAATGATGTAGGTCGGTTGCATTCGCTAAAGTAGTATGTGCCATATGGGTGAACGCTCCAAACACAAATCTAATACAACCCATACATCGGAAGGATGTCGGTTAGGACACTCAACTGAAGCTTATCAAAACTCTTGGGAATGCGGTAGCAACAGGCAAGGACCGGATGTTGAAAAACTAACGCGCGAGCAATTGTTGACAATTTCACAGAGACGCCAGCCTGATACTAGGCCTGCGCTTCTAGGCTGCCGCCCAGAACTGGAATGAGCGACCATTATGATGCAAAAGAGTCTTATGGAGCTCACGCGAAGTGACGCGTGAGGAACCGAACCATGCGGCGGCGCGCGAGGGCGGCCGCCCCGGCGTTGTAGTCAAAGCCCGGGTCTGAACCTTGCGGAACTGTGTAGTTATAAAACCTATGTCCCGCGCCTTCGTAGTAGTACATTTCTACTGGCGTCTTCTGCGCCCGCATCGCTTTCTCGAAGAGCTTCGCATCCGCCGCCGGAGCGACCGTGTCGAGCAACCCGTAATGACCCTGCACCGGAACTTTGATTTGCTTCACTACCTCAAGCACGTCCGGCACCGGATCCGTCTTATTCTGGTTCATATGGTAAACCACTGGCCCATAAAAGGAGACGATCGCCTTAATGGCTTTCGATCTAATCGAGAAGAGAAGTGCAAGCCGTCCTCCCCCACAGAAGCCGATGGCCGCCGCGCCTTTCCGTTTAACGAAGGATTGTGCATGAAGGTGATCGATCCCTGCCTGGAGGTCTTGCATCTGGAGCTTCACAAATGTGTAGCTGGTGACATGTCTCACCCACTCGTCTCTGTCCTGCTGGCTGACTGGCATGGGCGCCCGCTCCCCCCAATCCACAGCAAAGCCAACGAAGCCGGCCTGCGCAACCTGTGCGGCGACGTTTTTAATATCGTCGGTTATGCCAGGATTGCCATGCGAAATGACAACGGCGCTGAATCGCCCGACCCTCTTCGGACGCGCCAGATAACCTTTGATGGTATCGGCCCCACTCTGGAAGGTTATCGCACCATGGATAATGTTCTTATCATCGAGTGCATTTTGTATCGCCGCTTGCTGCGCTGCTGTGTCCGCTGCGAGCGTCACGCCGGCAAGGGTTGCCGTCGCACTGGTCAGAAAAGCCCGGCGCGTTAATCTTTCATTACAGTCAATGCACATACTCAATGCTCCTAAAGTAATAATCTTTAGTAAGACTACAATGGAGAGGGAGCGTATGTATTGGATAGTTAGACGTCAGCAGTTTCGATTTCCCCAACCGCAACGAAGCAGTCTCAACGCGTTTCCTGAAGTTATTTTTTTGATGTTCTCATCGCAGATTCCTTTGTGGCGCAAAGCTTCAATCAGGCTCTGCAACTGCGAGGGTTTGTATAAGTCCTTTGGCGCATCGGCAAACCCGTCGAAGTCAGTGCCGATTGAAATGTTGTCGTACTTCTTCGTTCTTGTCTTGCAATTGATGTGTTCAATGGTCTCAACGATATATTCGATTCCGTTCTTGAATCTCTCTTTGTAATTCTTGTTTAGATTCGTGTCGCATCCAATCAGCCAAAAATTCTCCGGGATGATTCCGATCGTGCCGCCGCATTCGCAAATCCAGTCAATCTCCTCTTCCGAGGCATCATAGAATTTATAGTTGTCATAAGCATCCTGATTGTATTGCCGGTCGTACTTTTCAAAGATGTACTGTGCGCCTGTGTGTGTAAAAGTCAGCGGACGTAGTTTCTTGCCGTCAGTCATCCTTTCTTTATTCAGGTCGAAAACATCCTTCCGTGCCGCAGGTGTCGAATGGGTTAAGTCCACAATCATTCCAATGTCGAGCATTCTGCGGACTACGGTCTTACCGATATCTCTAAGCGGAAAATTTTTCTCAGGCGTATAAGTCCAACTCATCTTTATCTGTTGTTTCGCATCGGGAGAAATACCTTCAACGGGAAACGCGAGGTCATTCTCAAATATGTGGCCAATGGTCATGAGGCACACACCGCGCGCTTTTAGAGCTTCAAGGTTGCGGATATACCAATCGGCGGTTTCCTGGTCTTTCAACCGTCCCTTTCCATGAGCCGCTCGTCTCCCTTTTTGAGTGATCGGGAAGTTTCTGCCCAATGCGTGCGCGCCTTCTATCGCATGGGCAATTGGAATCTTGGATAGCCTTAGCGCCTGTTCAAACTCTGAGAAATCGCGCGCAATTACAAACTCAACCCTGTCTTGTTTGTCATTGGCAAGATGTATTTGTGTTTCCAGGATGTCAATCATCACATTGATCTGTGTGAAGTTTGAGTAATCTTCGTGCTCCACCTTATCCGCCAGTCCCGAGCAGAATTGCTTGATCAGTGGGAATAATTTTTTAAGTACTGCGGATTCCCGCGTCAAAGCCGCTTCGACAAGATAATGTGCAACGAGGAGTCCTTTGACGCATCCGCTGCCCAATTCGTCAACGGTGTACTGCAGGGGGAACGGATTGGGTCCTGATGAAGGACGATATCGTTTCCAGATTTTTTTATTCCACAAATACATTTTCAAGGAAGGATGGCAATGGAGATCGACTATTCCAAAGTCACTAATCGGTTCCTTCCCCCGAGCAGGAGGTGTTCTTGGTGCTATTGGCAAACCGGGAGAAATGTTTTTGCCGACCAAGAACTTGGGAACAACTGTGGCACCCGCCAAGGCCATTGCACTTTTCCTGATAAATTCTTTTCGTCCAAGTTCATTCATGATTGGAAGAATGTTGTTGATAGCATTCGAGAGCTGATCCTCAGTCGCGGGCTAATGCGCCTTGGCTCCTTTACGAACAAATGACCCAACGTGATTCTCGCGCAATAGAGACGCTTCTGTGCTGAAGGTCAGGTCATAAATGAAAAAAAGAATGCGAAACCGCGAATCTCTGTCGCCCCTGGCGGGGCTCTTTCGTCCTGCTCCTGCACCCAGGGCTTACGCCCTGGGCTATGAACATTCCGCCCCTACGGGGCTGCCTAAGTCACTTTGACGGGCGCTGTAGAATCTCCGCCAATGCCTGCATTCGCTTCGCGTCTGCTGAGCTCTTGGCAGTGCCGGCGCTTTCCTTCACTAACCGCGCGAATCTCCGCAGTTCTGCGAGCGATCCTCGACCCAGATGTGAACTCTCTGCGCGCCCGATCGTCTTCCGCACGGCAGCGATTTGGTCCGCCGGCAGAGCCTGCGATCGCTACTAAGCGGACCAGTCGCCACCCAGTACGAGCATCTTTGGATCAATTGGGCCCGCGATTCGGAATAGGCAATCTCTCATGGTGAAGTCACGCTCTCAAGCAATTAGATCGTGAATGACATTCCCAGCCACATCCGTGAGCCGGAAGTCTCGACCACTGTACCGATAGGTTAGTTTGGTGTGGTCAATTCCAAGCAGGTGCAGAATGGTTGCGTGCAGGTCGTGCACGTGCACCGGTTTGTCTACGACCTTGAACCCGAAATCATCCGTCGCGCCATATATCAATCCGCCTTTCACTCCGCCGCCTGCCATCCACATCGTGAACGCAAACGGATTGTGATCGCGGCCGTTCTGAATCCCCGCGGCGCCTCCGCCCGTTTCTACTACCGGTGTTCGGCCGAACTCCGAACCGCACACAACCAAAGTGTCGTCGAGCAGGCCCCGTGATTTCAAATCCTTGATCACCGCGGCGAAAGGCTGATCGGAATCCATCGCGCACTTGCGATGCGCCTGGATGTCAGTATGCGCGTCCCACGGATCGCCCTTGGCGTAATAGACCTGCACCATGCGCACTCCTCGCTCTACCAGGCGTACCGCGAGCAGGCTGCCGCGAGCCGTGCTCCCAGGACCATACATCTTTAACGTGGCCGGTGTTTCCTTTCGAATATCGAAGACCTCGGGCGCTTCGGTCTGCATGCGATACGCGGTTTCCATAGACTGGATCGTCGCTTCGAGTTGCGGATCGAGCGATTTCTCGCGCTCCATTTGCATCCGGTTCAGACGAGTAA